>JAABUO010006565.1_pt1 | contig 13352 bp, 12 predicted proteins | sample 5559291 | NCBI WGS metagenome assembly JAABUO01 (sample SAMN10711878, study PRJNA513372) | rock metagenome | isolation source: Antarctica rocks | place: Antarctica: Victoria Land, Finger Mt sud | reverse complement strand
TACCAACAGATTCAAGGTGAGGAGCTGTAGGCCATGAGAACCTGGTGCACAGTGTTCTCATGGCATAAAGCATATGATGACCATTCAAGCATTGCAGTTTAGCCTTGCTGTCTGTCCATTAAACATGTTGAAGCTCAATATGTCACGTGGTGTGCTACTGTCACAGGTGGACTTGCATGGTCTGCATGTGGAGGAGGCACTGCAAGTTTTGGAGCAACATCTGCTGAGTCTTGGCGGTCTAGGTTGCCCTGGAGGGATTCTGTTGCAGGTAGGGTGGATGCATTTGCCGGCAAGCATGAACATTCTGCACACTCCGAGCAGCTGTGCTGTTGCCACACTTGTGCCTGGCTTCTATTGTGTTATGCCATTTCCGTTTGATTTGGTGCCCCTGCAGGTGATCACCGGCATTGGCAAGCATAGCACCAATGGCCGTCCCAAGATCCTGCCAGCAGTCATCCGCTACCTGAGTGATGCTGGACACCGCTTCAGTGAAGCAGTAGGCAACTCAGGGATCATAGATGTTTTCATTGGGGGCCAGCGGAGGCTGCTGTAGCTGGTCACACCTGCACTTTGCAGCCAACAGGCCGTGTGCACCTAGAACTTGATGGTGGATGTGCTTGAGGGCAGTCAAAACTGCCCTGCTTGTCAGACAAGTGAAGTGAAAGCCTGATGTGATGGGGTCACTGTGCTGCAGATCTTGTGCTGTATGAACATATGTTTTGGGTCGACAGAGCTTCTACGCTGTCAGATTTGGCCTATCCAAACAGTTGTCAGCTTTCGCTCAGTGCAGTGACTCGTTGCAGCCTTGATTGTACATGGTGTCATTTCATTAAAAGTTACACACTGAAGCGCTGAGAGAGACCAAATAGCTCTCACTGTATTGACGGCCTGTCATGCGCAATATATGTCATGTACATCATACAAACACACAGTGAGCCATGTTCTAGCACGCAGTGCCAGAAGCCATGCGAAGGAGTGTACCTATTTGAATCAATGAATCAATATAGTCTGTCTTTAGGACTCAACAGGGGAGTCAACAGACAATAACTGGGAAAACAACATACATCAAATAGTGGAAATGACAACAGCAGAACAACCACAGTACTGCGTCATGATGACAACTCTGGATCCAGACTGCCACCCTTGACACCAGTGATGCCTAATGGAAATCCAAGGAGCATACAGATTGTGGAAGGAGGCTATTGCCCCGATACAAGATATGAGGAACAGCATAAAGCGTTGGAGGAAGCTCTCGAGGACTATGGACACAATGTTACCACACTGCCTATAATCATAGGACAATCTGGGTCACAATATCACACTACCTTTCACGCTGTAGCAAAGATCGGTATAGAGCATGGACATGCGAGCAAAGTTATATCCAAATTGCATGCACACTCTGTTTTGACATTTCACAAGATTCTTACATCCAGGAGAGTACTAGAGAGGGAAAAGACAGACAAAACCAGACAGAACAGGCCTGATCCACTTTAGGTTTAGGATTTTTCCTTTCCCTATTTACTAAGCCATAGCCCAAAGGGCTATGACCATAAGTTGTGGTCATACATTTGGGCTGCCGCCTTAGGAGGCTCCCGTTATGATCGCTGCAAAGCGTAAAATTTTCTTTTCTTTTCAACATACACTAAGCACTAAATGTTCAAGGCGCTCGACAATAAAGCACCAAAGAAATTGTTGTAGTGATGCTGTAATGAAGGAAGGCGCTAGTATCGCGACGCCACATGCTCTACACCAATCTAGCTCTACAAAGTTCAGAAGCCAATTGGAAGCGAAAAGTGGACTAGCCAAAAAAGATTGTCTTTGTGCAAAACAGTTCTTGAGATAACTGCCTACCACATTGGGTTGATCAGTAGCGAGAAAAGCTGCTACTGAAGATGAGGCCAGATGGAAAAGGTGGCTGTACTGCTGACATATGTGACTGTATGCGGGGCAGTCAAACAGAAAAAAGTGTCCGTCTTCAACTGAGCTAGACATGCACACAAGACAGACCCTTTCCTCTCTGCTGCGACTGTTCACTATCTTTGCCAAAGCGGCCTGTGTCAACATGTAGGCCATGGCAACCCCACCTGAACCTACTGATCCGTCTCCTGTGGGGATAGCATCTGACAATAGACAAATAGTCAGAGTATGGGAAAAACTGAATGATTGGCTTTGTAAACAGTCCTGTAGAGTTGCATGCTGCTATGGTCTGTGTAAAAAAGAAAGCCCTCAAACCAGCGTGCTTTTTCTCGCTCAACAATGATGGAAATATCTAACTCGTCATGCAGGATTTGTTGCCCATGTGTGTCAGTAAACCGGCGCACATCAGATCTCCAATTGCCTGGAAGTGCTTCAACCCTGTGAGGAGGGTGGCTGTCCCAAAATGCACCAATCAATGTTAGTTTGTCAAGCTGGCTGTTTGGTAGAGCACGAACTCGGTTGTGGTAACGCAGAATCTGCTGCCAAAAGTGAATTTGTAAAGGGAAACGTCCAAATTCTGCAAGCACTATCTGGTTGGTAGTGCTCTTTCTGTCACCAAGCAATTGCTTCAGAAACTGCCTATGCACCAGTTCAGCTTTTGCCCCTACTTTGGGATTGACTGCGCAGACTTCACAAGAATAGCTCAAAATGGGTAACACCAAAATGTCAAACAGCTTGCATATGGTAGCAGGCTCAGACAGATGTAGGGAGATGCAACGCCGTCGCATGGCATACACTGCCTTTTTCCCAGCAGCCACTAGGTATTCGACGCCATAAGCCATGTTTTTGGTGACATGAAACACAAAGCCAAGGTATCTGTACTCATCATGTCGCTCTACAGTTGTGCCACTGAAGACAAGTTCCCTGCAGTCAGACATGCGGGCTTCACAGATCACAATCTTTGTTTTGCTGAGGTTGACTGTGAGCTGGCGTTGTTCACAGAAGCTGCCCAGTGCATCCAGTTGTCGCTGGAGTCCTTCTGGGCTAGTGGACTTCAGAATGAGGTCATCGGCATACAACAACAATGGGGCTAAGATGCCGCCAAGCTCTGGCGCGTCAATGCCAGCAGTCTCCAAAAGATGTTTTTCCAGACCGTCCTTATACAATCCAAACAGTGTTGGGTTTAAGGGACACCCTTGCTTGACTCCCATAAGACATCTGAAGATCTCCGAAAGTCCTTCTGATGTGCGTACTGCAGCGCTGTCGTGTGCGAACATAGACTTGATGATGTCCAAAACCTCCCTTGGACACCCAGGTCTTCTAGCACCTGCCACAGCACAGCACGCGGTACAGTATCGAACGCTTTTTTGAGATCCACAAAACAACAGTACAGCTTGCCACTTCCTCCCTTCAGCCCGGCCTGTTTTTGCTTATCTATGAGTGACCTAAGAACAAAAATGTTGTCAGTTGTGCGATAGTTCTTTCGAAAGCCTGCTTGACCTCTGGCTTTGATGCCATGCTCCTCAGCCCATGAGGCAAGCCTGCGCTCTATAATCATTGCAAACAGCTTAGCAAATACTGGTCCTACTGTGATGCCCCTGTAGTTGCTCATGTCACAATTTTCTCCAGACTCAAAGACTGCTGTGATCTGAACTATCGTCAAACGTTTGGTCCACATCATGTGGCATAGTCATGCAGTTTAGACCCGAGTAGACTGTTCACAAGACCATCACTCAGACCATCATTCAGTGGTTTAAAAATATAAAAAAACTTTTACACCTTTCGGCGTTACCGGGTGCAAGCCCAAAGCAACCTTGGTACCGAAGACCGGAGTGGGCGCTGCGCAGCATATATAGTTTCCAGGCTTTGCCTGGACCTACTTGACCCGCCGTCAGCTCATACAGCAGCAGTCAAAAGTCAGGGTCCAAGGAGTACAATGATGTACTGCAGCACCACCTCGTCCCAGAAGGCAACAGGCTGTTTCAGGCAGCTGGTCATTGGTCAGGGAATTGGCAGCTGCAGCAAGACAATGCTCCAGCTCACAAGGCCCCACTGTATCTTACGTTAGCTAACACAGTGCATTTGCTAACATACATTGGAGTCACGTCTCTACTGCATTGTCAGCCCACGCCTCAATGACGTCTGACCGCTCCGTCGTCAGCCCCTTGCAGGATAGCTTGTTGTGCTCCAATTTTACAGCAAACATATTGCCTTAAAGCGTTGGAAGTCGAGCTACTACGGCTGCATCCTCATAGAGCGGGCAGCATACAAGCAGCAAAACTCCGCAGTTCCTTGTTCAGCAGGCAAAATCGCTGACACAAGGTTGGAGGCTTTCCAAGACTGCGCAGGTTCACGAACACACTGTTCTAGCAGGTACTCACAATGACATGCTTGTAATTGCCATGTTCTGTCTGCCCGACCCATAGCTGTACTTTCAGGCTTTGTGGTCACAGCACCTTGGCTGAACCCAGAGGACTGCTAAGTTGTTGCCTTGGGCACGGGTATCAAATGTCTAAGCACCCAGAAGAGGTCAAGCCAGGTGAGCCATCCATTCATGACATGGTGCTGACTTTCCTGTAGCTTATGATGGTGAACTGTGTTTCAGTCTTTTAGGACAACAATCTACTCAAACGGACAGTGCAGGGTGACCTGGCGAATGACTCTCATACTGAAGTCATTGCACGACGGGTCTTGCTACTTTGGCTATATGCAGAGATCCAGGCTGCAGTATCACAGGTAACAGACTTTGGTCAAGCTTTGGCTTGGCGCTGCATGCTGCAGCTGGCAGTACAGGAGCTTGCAATAAGTCCTTCTGTTCAACAATATATAATATGTGACCTGTATGTATTGCACACTGCTGGAGTACGACCCTGCTGAGCTTTCCGATTGTGCAATGTGCATTTGTATAGCAATTGAGTCTGCTCATGCGCATGGCGTAGAATGCGTTGCAGCTGCTTGATGGAGGTCCTGGTTTTTAGGGCAAACTGGAGGCTGATGGAGACACCTGCAATAAGGGGAACAGCCTTGCAGGCATCTTCACCCTGACAAGCAGCGGCCGTTTTGAACTACACAAAGGGGTGCAACTGCACATGTTCATCAGCCAGCCTCCTTGTGGAGGTGCATGTATCTTTGAGTCATTAGCAGCAAGCCCTGGGAGCCGGATCAACACAACTGCTGGTGCTCCTGCTGACAGTCAAACAGCTACAGGCGTAACTTGCCAGAGCACAGGCATTGAGCAAACTGAGCAGTGTAATACAAGCCTCATAGCCAACAGTAGCCAGCTGCAGTCACCCACCAGCATCAGCAACAGTACTTCAGAAGCTCATAGCACAAGCCTGTCATCACTGTTGCCAAGACCAGAGATTGGTCAGCTCAACATGTGTTTCAACAGAGGATGCTGTCAAAGCTCAGTCCTTCCACACCAACAACGCAAAGCCACATGCATTGGCTTATGCTGCAGCTCTAGGCCAGCCTGCCAACACCCATCAGTCAGACATGCTGGTGTGTGCTGCTGAGCAAGACAAGGTTAAGCAAGATCAGCAGATTGGCATTTTGCGCAGGAAGCCAGGCCGAGGTGCCCGTTCTCTGTCGATGAGCTGCAGTGATAAGCTAGCCAGGTGGGGCCTGCTGGGAGTGCAAGTACCCTGCCAACACACTTGCAACCTGGCCTACCTGTACACACTTTGTGATGATTGTTCTGTTTGTCAAACTGTGTGTTGTTGTGTTCATTTGGATGGTGGGCTCGGTGCTGACAAGCTGAATATGCTACTGCCAACTGCAACAGCAGGAGGTGCTTACTTGTTGTATGCTTTCTGCCTGCATTGCCACATGCCTCTATTGATTGGTTCCATCAATGCAAGCCAATTCATCACGCGCACCCTTCTATCTTTCTGCAAATAGTGGAAGAATCCAGCTTTTGTATGCAAGCTCCTCTGTTGTACTTGTTAGATGACTGCAGTAAATAGGAAGCCATTTTACGTCGAACTTGGAGTTGCGGAGACCGGTTGGTAAGCGTTAAACTTATATATATTGCACAGAAAAGAAAGGCTCCCTGGCTCACATGCAAAACATTGTGCAGGGAGCACTGCTCATGACATTTTTGGAGAAGCCATTGTATATAAGCCCGCTGGTTGTACTGTTCAACGTCCAATTTTCAGCTGGGATCTTGGTTCCACACATGGACAAACATGCAAGCAGCAGCAGCCAACAGACAAAGCCGGGTGAAATCAGAGCAGCTTTGTACAGAGCTGTTGCAGGTGAGTCAAAGGCTGGGTCTCCTTCACCAGTGTGTAGTGTGCAGTGTGTAATGTGCAGTGTGCACCATGCTTGATGGTTGACAATGCTTGCAGTAGTGGACATCCTTATAGTCATGTGTGTGCAGGCATAGTTTATGTTACTGATGCTCCTACAAGATTATTTCTTTACAAGCAGAGGTTTGAGATACCAAGCTAGTAGTGAGTACCAAGCTAGTACTAACTGTTGCACTACATTTGTAATACTGCTCTGAGTGGCATTCAAACTACGCATGCTGCGCCTTTTGCTGTTACTCGCTGTGCATGCTATTCTGCAGACTAGAACCACCTTGTCCGTGTTACGTCTCATGGCACGTTTGCACACGTTTGAACTTGTGCAGCAAAAGAGTCTCACAAGTGTACACATGTCTGAGGTTGCCTCTGTAAACACAGCTTTACACAGCAATTCACATAAGTCAAACAGCTGCTGCATATGCAGGGCGCACATAGCATCTTGCCCAGCAATTGCAAGCCACCTTTCAGTGGCAGCCTATGGCTGTACATGTAGTGAAGGCCCCTGAACACCTGGCAGGTCTGGGTCTGGTACCTATACACAACAAGTCTGCCTCAGGTGGTCTACTGTCACTTTGCGTGCACTGTTGTTTCATCTTTACATGAGCCATTTGCCCTCAGTCATGTATCTCCATACCTGCATGAACACCTTGCTGTATGAAAGATGTCAAAAAGTTCATGCAATCACATACGATCTCTGTGTTATTTAACCATTCCCACTCCATCAGTAGTCAATACACCTGAGGAGGTTGCTTTGCAATGCAATCAGTCGGATTCATATTAGAGACAGCAGAAGAAGTAGCGTTGTGTGATGTCGAGGAAGCTATGCATTGAGCAATGTTGAAGACTCCATGCAAAGTTTTCAGAACTGTGATGTCCCTGTTTATGAAAGCATCAATCCAGTCAGCATAGGTCACATTGTGAGCATGTGTCATACTGTCAGCCACACGGGGTTTGAACTTGTTGCAGACGCTTGGTCTGTCATGCTGGTGACTAGAAGTGGCAGTCACAGCTCATACATCTGTATGTGCCATGACATATCAGAAAACATAGCTAGTCATGAGTACACTCACTTGCATGAATGTGTTGAGCTGAAGCGTTTCAATCAAGGTACATCTGATCCAAGTCACTCTTGCAATGTATTGCAGTGAAAATGTTCAAGACATGCAGGGGTATCTGTGAACTGGGTTGGTCTGTGTAATACAAATTGGGTGAAGCGCCCAGGAAGGCATGCTGGAAGGAGCTTTGAAGTGACACTGGCTGCTAGCAGCAGGAGGGCTGGCACCAACAAGCATGTGAGTGTCAGTGAGTTCCTCTGCACAGTCATCAAGTGTCCATGCAATACACAAAAATGCCTGATTTGACTTGTTGAACCTGACTTGCCAGAAGCTCTCCTTTTAATGGTGTTCTGTGTCATCGAGGCACTCATAGCACTGTCTGCTCAGAGTACACATGCATTCACACAGCCAGCGACAGCAATATAGCAAGCACCTTTGCTATACTCTCCTTCCCTCCCCTTTCCTGCCCTGTCCTGCTCCTTCCTGCCCTGCCCTCCCCCTTCCTGCCCTACCCTCCCCTCCTTTGAGCCCTACCTCCTTGGAGTCACAGAGTCATGCATCGTTTGGTCTGAGAGTCATAAGGACGTTCTCGTACATGGTCACTGAAGACATGGTTCCTGAAGCGTCACGTGCACGTTGCCCTGCGTAAATTGCAGACATCAGCCTGGTCCAATCAGAAGACAGCATCTCGGCTCTGCAAAGCTGCATTGCTGTTGCAGTGTCATCAGTTGACTGCTAGCGTGGCACAGCTGTGGCTGGCCCAATATACACAACTGCTGGAAGCTTCATCGGCCTGCTCATGTGAGCACCGACAGCTGGTGACCATTCGATGCATGGATGCCTCACACAGTACTACAGCAAGTGCAGCTGCTGCTAACCTGAGATCAGCTGCAGCATCAGGCAGCTACCAGCAATGCAACAAGGGCAGTCAGGAGTATGGTAGACAATGGCAGGCTCTGCAGACTCAGGAACTCTTTGCACTGTGGCACAAGCCAGCGAGTTTTCAAAGGATTCTCTGATTATGTGAGCATATCCATATAATGAAGAGGCTATGTCCGTGTTGTGAGCATATGCCTTGTGAACAGACAATGTCTTAGCAAGGCCTGCTTTGCTGAGCTGCAACTACAAATTTTGAAGCACAAAGATGGTCTTCACTTTGTCCACTGTTGTGCATGACAAAATGATATTGTGCCAACTGAGGTCCCAAACCAACAACATTGCTTTAAAGTCTCTGATCCAAATGATGCCTTGTGCCATGTTGATACTGAATGTGCCAGATATGGCACATCAAGTATCAGTGCTAAACTGCAGAAATAATTGTGCTGAGCAGGCTGATTTATAAGTACACCACTACGGGAACGAAGATACCCCTGAAGATAACCCTAAAGTACGATTAGCACGACCTTAGAACCCTGAAGGTGCCTGACTTAATTTCAGCACACCCTTAAGACCCTGAAATACCTTGAGACGTATTCAGCGTTACCCGATATTACCTGAAACAGTCTGGAAATCTTACAGACGTTTATAGCATGTTCTTAAGACCCTGAAAAAGTTTAAGACATTACTAGCGTTGTCTGACATCACCTGAAGAAGTCTGATTTCTTTCAGACTTGTTCAACATTACAGCTTGTACCTTAAATCTCTGAAAGAGACTGTTCTGATGTTGTCTCAAATCCCTTAACACCTCTTAAGTCATGCCTAGCTATAGCCTGCTGTTTCTTGCGCATTAGCTTCAGAAAATGCCACCATGGTGCCGACACGGCAGCCGATAATTCAGCCAGCTTTAAACAAGTTGAGACGCCTTCAAACCTTCAAAACACCTCTGAACGCAACTCAGCCTGGCTCCATTCCTTGTTTACCACCACCACTATGGGAACGAAGCGCAACAGAACGCCTGTCTGAACGCTTTCAGCCTTGTCTTGTACTAGCTGAAAGTGATTAGAGTATATCTGAACGCTTGCAGCCTTGTCTTGTACTAGCTGAAAATGACAAGAGTCAGCTTACATGTCTGATGTCAATCTAATACATAGCTGAACGCTTTCAGCCTTGTCCAGAGGATCTGATGCTTGCTGAAGGTGGCTAGAATGCGATCAGCAAGGTCTCGCTTGCAGTGTCTGATCCTATCCACCAAAGGCTGAAAGTGCTGGAATATCTGATGTGCTCTGAAGCTATCTCATGCACGTCAGGAACCAGAACACTGTTAAAGTGTAGCTATGAAACAAAATGCCCTGCTGAGCTACTGCAGTGTACGACCGCTGACCTAACTAAAATTGGCCTAAACAGGCATACTTTGGTAAATACATGCTAACACTAGTACTGGTGTTCTACCTTGTGTGATGGGTTGCAGCGTGAACACACTGAGCCCGAGTCTTGAGATCATGCCATGCCAGATGTGTTCTTGTAGACCAGCCCAAACAGCTTGTTTCCCGCCATGGCTGTGACCAGCTTTGTGTCCAGCTCTAAGATGACAACAGCCAACACTTGCTGTGTGCGGCGGCTCAGGCCGGCTGTCACGACATCTTCAGCTCTGCCAGACCTAGCAGGGTATAGCTTGCAACACTAGTGTACTGCCAACCTGAGCACTTCTGATAACCCGCAAGAACCGCTGTAGTGAACGGTGTCCAGCTGACAAAGCGCAGCTAGCATAGAAGGATACCCTGCAGTGAGAGCTTGAATGCGTATGTTGCTGCAGGTAGAATCACTGTTCTGACAAAGTGAAGTTTCTGTCGGTATGATAGCATGCAGCTGGCCATCCTGAGACCTCTTTCTTTAACGCTGTCAATGGTCTTCTTTAGCTGAAAGGACCAGTTTAAGGTGGGGGTCATATCTACCCCCAAGTAGGTGTACGGGTCCTTGTCGGGGTGGTGGAACGGAACTCGTTCCCCATCAATTGTGACTTGCGCAAGTTTCCTATCAAGCATCTGTATTCCCTTTGTGCTCAGGGCACTGTGTAGCAGTCCTGATTTGACATAGTTGTAAAGCATTCCAGTTGCACCGGATTTCGTGCAGTTGACCTTCATGCCTGCCCATTTTGTGAATGCTTCAATCTTATGTGCTTGCTCTACCAGGTTGTTGATGTTTGAGCTGACAGCAAGAAGATCATCTGCATATGCCATGGCGCTGGTTGTGTGGTCCCCAGCTGTGCTTTGCTTCAGGCACCCATATTGGTAGCCTCTGCCCCCTGACTGGAGCCACCTCAGCAGAGGCTCCATGAATATCAGGAACAAGAAAGGTGATAGGCTGTCGCCCTGGATCGTTCCTCTGTTGATGTTGACTGCGTCTGTCTTGCCCAGCGGGAGTTTGACGTAAGTGGTTGCGTTCGTGTACAGGTCCACTATCACATTTATGGCATCAATTGGAACCCTAGGTCGAACATGCTGTGCAACAGCTTGTCATGGTCTATGGTTTTGAAGGCTGAGCTGAAATCAATGTACAGCATGAACAGATTTTGCTCAGACAGCTTTGCATCTGAAAGCACATTCACCAGCGTGTGTAGTTGGCGCATGCTGTTCCTGTACCTTCTGAACCCTTCTTGTGAGTTGCTCAGAATATTGTAGTGATCAGCGTACATGTTCAAGCATTCTTGTATGAGTCCCGTCCAGAGCTTGTACATAGTATTTGCCAGGGCAATTAGTCAATAGTTCTCCAACAAAGTCTCATCATTTTTCTTGTGCAACAGGATGGTTTCAGGTTGTTTCCAAGCATCCGGGGTGGTGCTTGTCATCCACATCAGTATGAACAGCTGGTGAATGGCATCCTGCATGCTTGCAGGCAGATGCTTCAGCAGCTCATTGGGATCTCATCTGGACCTGGCGTCTTGTTGTTGCTCATGTGTGATAGTACCCTCTGCAAAACTTGTCTCTAATGTGGTCCTCAATGCAGATATCTGGTATGCCATGTTTGCCAACATCAGTCTCAATATCAAAACAATCTTGGTTTTTCATTGGTCCATGTTCCCATGGGTATTGCCTTGGTGCTTCCTCCGGCAAGAAGGCCCCTGTCTTGCCGGCTGAGGTGGCAGGATCAGCTAGGCGTTGGTAGAACTTTTGTACGCTTTGTTTGACCTTCTCAGGATCTGTGTGTAGCTCTTTCGTGTCAGAGTCCCACACAGCCCCTAGTGAGGGCTGGCTGCCCTTCCCTAGGATCATCTTGTGCGTCTTCTTCTGGTTTCTCATGTAGCCACTCTGTGTTCCCTTTGTCTGCTTTTCAATGCTTTGTTGGTCATTGCTTTTCAATGCTTTGTTGGTCATGTGCTTTCTGCGCTTCCCTCTGTGCAGCTGTGGCCCTGCTCATCTCTGATGCGCATGTCTGTGCCCATTGCTTCCATGCTGCATTGCAGGGGGGATTCCGGTGCTGGTGGGAAATGCTGCCGGAAGGTTGTGCTTGTCTTGCCCCTGTGGAAGCTTACAACTTCGCATACTTCCTCATGCCAGCTGTCTATTGCTTCTGTAGGCTTGCTTTTCTATGCATCTAGCGCCTGCTTGAGCTCAGCCCGGTATTTGTGTAGGTCTTCCCAGCGGCGTCTTTCCTTATGGTTTCTGTAGCGTGTTGGCTTAGCTGGGCCAGGTTTAGTCCAGTCAAACACTTCATGTGCCACATTGTCATAAACGTCTTTCAGCATCTCTGACAACTTGCTAGCATGATCAAGCACCATCTATTTAGTGAGCCCAGCTGCTCTGAGCTCGTCCTTCTTGTTCAGCCTTAGTCTTTCTGTGGGCGACTTGTTGCCTATGGTCTCATCAGCCATCTTGATTGCCTCTCTCATTGCTTTTGCCTCTTTTCTAGCAGCCTGTCCCACTCTCATTTCCGTCTGCATCTTGTAATCATGCAGCTGCTTTTGTGTTGTAGGCCACTTGATCCTGGCTGTCCTGTCCGGCTGTGGCAGTTCTGGACCCGGCGGGACAAAGTTGATGTTATCAAGGGGTATGTCCGCTAGCAGCAGATAATGGTCAGAGTCCCCTGTCACCGCCTTCAACACACTAGTGGTAGCCTTACGGCCAGTCTGCAGTGTCTTGCTCCAGATAAAATCATCTATTCTGCTGTGCTGTTGCTGCTGGCCTTCTGCATAGAAGGTGTGTTGCCTGCTGTTACCCTCCAAGCCCTCATCAGTTGGCTTCATTTGTAATGCCTGCAGTAGCTGTGCATGCTCTTCATCTGCTGGCCTCTGCAGCTCACCAGCGCATCTATCTGTTGCCAGATACGCTGCATTCCAGTCTCCTGCCATGGTGAAGTTGTTGTGTCCTGCTGCGTTGCTTGTCAGGACTTGATACACCTGGCGTCTCACTGCCATGTCATGAGGCATGTACACAGCCGACATGTCGACAGCATCACTGCCTGCTGGTTGCAGGCAAATTCTTTGGCAGTGGCCGCTGGCTGCTGGGGCATTCAGCGGGGCCACCTTTAGTGAGCCATGTGCAGCCAGCTTCTTGTGGATTGCAATAGCTACCCCAGCTGCGCCTGTGCGCTCTCCTTCCCTCATGTTTGGTGTGTCCCTCTTGCAGCTTGTGTGTACGAGATAGTCCTCCAGAGCTTTTTTCTGTATCTTGAGTTTTTCCTCAGCTTGATCTCACTCAAGACGATAAAGTCTGGTGCTTGTTGCTCTACTAAGTGTGTAAGCTCATGCAGCACAGTTGTCAAACCTCTCACGTCCCAGCACAGCCCTTTCAGTGATGGCATCTGCTTTGCTGGTTCTCCTATGGCCTTGTGCCTTTTGGGAAAGCACTGTCCAGTTTGCTCTGTCACTGTGGCCTTGGATGCTTCTCTGCTTTGCCCAAACACAAGGAAGCTTCTGATATCTTTGGTGCCAGTCTGCTGTGTCCCCTTTTCTTTTTTTGCACACCTTTGAAGGCTGCTTTGTCTTATGGCTTTCAGCTGAGCCATCCTGACTGACAGCTTGTCTTTTGTTCCTTTGGTTATTTGTATCGCATTCCTGCGCATCTGCCTTCCTGGTCCTCTTGCCAGTCTGCCTTTTGGCTGCTGGCTTCTTAGACACTGTTTTGGATCCCATGGGCCACATTTTGGTGCTTGGTACATAATCTGGCAAGGGGTTTGTGCGCCGTCTTTTTTGCACTTG
>JAABUO010006563.1_pt1 | contig 13353 bp, 11 predicted proteins | sample 5559291 | NCBI WGS metagenome assembly JAABUO01 (sample SAMN10711878, study PRJNA513372) | rock metagenome | isolation source: Antarctica rocks | place: Antarctica: Victoria Land, Finger Mt sud | reverse complement strand
GATCAGCGCGCGCGCCGCCAAGGGCTACACCGAGGTCGAGCTCAAGCGCTTCAGCGGGCACAGTTCGCTGCGCAGCCTGGAGGTCTACATCGCGCACAACCGTGAGTCGGCCAAGCGCAAGGCGCGCGAGTGGGAGCGTCGGGAGGGTGGGGAGCGATAGGCAAGCCGATGATCCTGACACGTGTCCACATCATCGTCTCCGACCTGCTCGACGCCGGCGTGGATCTCTCGGCCGCGCAGCAGTTCGCCGGTCACGCTTCCGTCGTCACCACCGCCCTCTACGACCGCCGCGGCGAGGCCGCCAAGCGCCAGGGCGTCGAAACGCTGCACTTCCCCCTGCCCTAGCAGCGACGATGAGTCACCTTTCTCCCGCGCCAGGCGCGGCCCTGTGTCGCCTGTGTCTACGACGAGGCTGTCCACACAGGACCGGCCCCAGGGGCCGGGAGAAACGGGCACGGGGGGGCTTCTGCCGCGCGACGTGAGCGACAGCCGGCAACGGCGTAGACTGGAGGGGGAAGGGAGGCGAGGGACGATGGCGCAGCGGCGTGAGACCGAGGAGGACGTGAGGGGGGTGACACGCCGACCCTGGGTCTGGGAGCGCCTCACCGCCACGATCCTGACGCTCGTCGGCGTGGCCGCTGTCGGCCTATTGACCTGGACCATCACAGGAGGCGCGCCCCTGCGCGATGCGCGCCTGGCCCTCGCCGCCCTCCTCGTCTACGTGGTGCTGTGCACGTTGATCGTGCGGGGCGACCAGACCATAAAGGCACAGGAGCGGGCCGCGCGCGCGGAGGGTGAGGAGCGCCGCCGGCGGCCCAGGCGGCCGTATAGCGTCGTGGACGAGGCCGAGGCGGTGCTAGCGCGCGCGCAGGGGCAGGGAACGTGGTGAGCGCGGGCGAGGGCGCGGTGGAGCGCGTCACCCTGACGACGGATGACGCTACGATGCCGGCGGCGGACGCGATCGCGGCCATCTTCCAGGGCCACGGCTTCACGGTCGAGCACCACGCGTTCATCCGCACCCTGGCGGAGGAACCGCGCCGCGTCGTGCTGCTCACCCTGCCCCGCCCCCTGCCCGCGCTCGTCCCGCTCGTGGTGCCGCCGACCGCGTTGCCCGGTCTCAGCGCGGCGCTCGTCGCGGCCCTCTATCCCGAGCCGGACCGGGACGTGCCGGACACGTGGGCTCCCCTGCCCACGGCGCTGGCGACAGTGCAGCTCAAGGCGGAGGGCGCGTTCGTCAGCATCAGCGCACGCACGGAGCAGGAATTGACGGACGCCTTGCGCGTGTTGGCGGACCGGGTGCGTCGAGCGACCGGGGCGGCGTTACCGTTGGCCGACCGGGAGCGCCGGATCGCGTACGTCGATGGAACATGGTACAGCGAGTAGAGGAGATCATTTATGTCGCATCGATGGGGAGTTCTACCGTGCGTGTGGTAGCATTCGAACAAAGTAGGGGATCACTTACCATGCACACGCCCATCATTGCCATCGCCGGCCGCAAGGGCGGAAGCGGGAAGACCACGACGGCGATTAATCTGGCCGGCGCCCTGACCGAGCGATGTCTCTCGGTCGCCATCGTAGACCTGGATCCGCAGGCGTCGCTTACGCGCGTCCTTCTCGGGCCCGATGAGATTGCGACCGTCGAGGGAATCGGCAATCGCATCCTCGCTCCTCAGCGTGGGGTCGATGGGCTGGCGCGCCCGACGTCGGTCGACCACCTGTATGTCCTCCCGGGCGACCGATCTATCGAGAGCGCGGCGCTCGCCCTTGCCGACAACCCGACCGGCCCCTTCCGCCTCCGGGCCCTGTTGCACGGACTCACCGGCTACGACATAGTGCTCCTAGACACACCGCCGGCACTCGGCTTCGCGCTCAACGCGGCACTCCTGGCTGCGGCGATTGCCCTCCTGCCCACTGAACTGGTCCAGCAGGATCTCGACGCCTTGGCCGATACCATCGCCGTCCGCGATGAATTGGCGTTCCTCGGTGCGGCGCGCATTGGGGCCATCCTGCCTAATCGCATTCGGCATGATGGACATGATCGCGCCAACCTCGATCTGTTGCGCGCCCGCTATGGCGCTCTCCTGGCTGAGCCAATCCCCCAGGCGGTCGCCGTCAAGTATAGCCTCAACGCGATGCTGCCTGTCACGGCCTATGAGCCGAAGAGCCAGGTAGCCGGAGCCTATCGATCTCTGGCCGAGCGCGTCCTCACGGAGGTTGAACATGGCGCGCTCACGTAGCCTGCCCTCACTCGACCGGGCGCAACCCGGTCGTCCGGCCCCCCAAGCGGGAACGGCGCTCCGCGATGCCGAGCGCACGTTACCTAGCGCCCTGCAGGTCCCGATCGAGCAACTGGTGCCTGACCCCGACCAGCCACGGCGCGCAATGGACCGGAACCGCCTCACTGAGTTAGCCGGTTCCCTCACGGAGTATGGCGTCTTGCAACCGTTGCTGGTCCGCGCCGATGGATTCCTTGACGATGGCCGCACCCGCTACATGATTATCGCTGGCGGTCGGCGATACGCCGCCGCTCAGCAGGCTGGGCTCACTCATTTGCCGGTCGTGGTTAGCGACAGTAAAGACGCGCAACTGCGCATCATCCAGCTGACCGAGAACATTCAGCGCGAGGAACTCAACGCCGTAGAGGAGGCTCGGGCGCTAAAGGAACTGATGGACCTCCAGAGTATCGGTTCGCGGGTTGTCGCTGAGCGGCTCCACCGCAGCCATACTTACGTCGCGAATCGGCTTAAGCTGATCGAGCACGAGGACGTTGCGCAGGCCATACGGGAGACGCCGACCATCTCGACGAGCGTGGCGCTGGAGATCGCCCGCGAGCGCGACGCGACCGCTCGCCAGGAGATGCTGCGCGAAGCAGCGAACAAACCACTGCGTAAGGAGGATGCTCAGCGCCTACGGCGCGGACGTAAAGAGCCAACCGCACCGCCGCGTCCGCTCACTCTGCGTGAGGTGGCCCGCGAGATGGGCGCGAGCGAGGACCAAGCCCGGGCTGCTGCCGAGGTCCGTAAGACCGACCCCGAAGTCTCGCCGGCCGAAGCTGTCGCCCTTGCGATACACAAGCCTGTGGAAACGGGGGCAACGACGACAACGCTCGAACAGCCTAAATCGACCGTGACAACGCTCGAACAAACTAAGCCGACAGTTCTCGAGGATGAGGATCGTAACGACCGAGACCTGCGTGATGTGATGGGTGAAGCTGGGCCAATCGTCACGCGCGTCCTCGAGTGGGCTCAGGGGCGGGGCCTTGACTTGGCCGACTTGGCCGAGCGCTGCCGACGAGTGACCAACACGGTGGGGGTGTAAACCTGGTTTACACTTCATACCCCTCAAGAGACGAGCGCAGATGTCTCGGCTTCGACCCACTCCAGGTAGCTCTGGCTGCCGGCGATGATCGTCGTCGCCACAATCTCCGGCGTCTCGTATGGGTGCAACTCGCGGATCGCGCGCTCAAGCGACTCGTACAACTCCTGTTTGGTCTTGACGGCGCATATCCATTCCTCGGCGTGCTCCATTCGGCCCTGCCACCAGTAGGTGCTTGCGATCGGACCAGAGATCTGCGCGCAGGCGGCGAGACGCCGCTCGACAAGCGCTTGGCCAATTCTCTGCGCGCCATCCCGCGAGTCGATGGTGGTTTGAACGATAATCGTGTTTGCCATGCTAGGTGCCCTTTCCTATCGGAAGTTCTCTGAAAAAGTCTTTTGCCAGTCCCTTGATGGCCGGTTCTTTTAGCCACGGCTCAGGCGCCTTCCGGTAGATTTCCACCGCTTCGTCGTAGCGCTGGCGACTCCCCAGGCTCAGGGCCATGCGTAGACCGTCGCGTAGGTGGTCGGTGTAGGTCGTCAAATCCCCGCGCAAGCGCGCCGCATCGGCCTGGTAGAGCATTGTTTCGCTGCTGGACCGCCCATTGATGGATTGGATACCCGTACTGTGCGCCAGCGCGTTCCAGGCGCGCTGCGTATGGTCGCGCTGCGGGTACCGCTCGGCCAACTCAAGGTACATTTTTCCCTCCCACTGATAGAGCGTATTCAGGCCACACTCGGCGTAGATGTAGCTCGGATCGGCCTCGGGATAGGTCGGGAAGTGGTTCTGCGCCAGTGCCATATACTCCAGGGCCTTCGCTTCGTCGTGGCATTGCGCGCACGCCTCCGCCAACCCCATGAGAATGTCGCTCCTCAGGAGGGATTCCTCGCCGCCAAGCATCTGCAACGCCTCGCGGAAGGCGTGGATGGCCTGCTCGGGCCGGCGCGGGCGGACACTCGACGAGTAGGTGTAGCCCAGGTACATCAAGGCGGTGGCCGTCAATGTGCCGTCGTGGGAGAGGTAGCCACACCGGACAGCCTCCCGACAGTGCCTCTCTCGCTCGGCGCCCTTGCGCTGGTGCATGGTGACGATCGCCTGGAGGATGTTGCCCTGCACGGCCAGCGCCGCTGCTGCCTGCTGATGCAGCGAGGGCTGGTCAGCCAAGGCCGTCAGCGCCGGCATGTATTGGGGGAGGATCTGTGCGACGGCAACCAGATCATCGCTCTTCAGGAGGTGCCAACAGGCCGTCAGACTGGCCGCGCAGGGGGAGAGAAGGTCAAAAGAGTGTGAACCCATTGTCTGTTCGGTCATCTGCCCAGGGAATTTTCGCGCGAGTAACGCCGTGGGGAGTGCAGCGAGCGTCGCCAATGCCTGCCGGCGAGAGAGTAGGTGCTCGTTCCGTCGCGGTTGCTGCTGTAGCATCTCATCGAGCATACAAATCTCCCCGTTGACCACAGACTGTATCTCATGCCAACGAGGTGCCTGCGCACTCCACGCCCCGATCATGTGCATGATGTGAGCGAGAATCATGCTGACCTTGATTGGAAAATCAGGCATGTCGTTCGTCTCTACTAGCAGCGTGAGCGTAGCCGGCGCAACATCCGTAATCTGCACCATGGCTCGGCTGCCGCTGTGCTGCGTGCTTTCAAATCCTAAGTCCCCGGCCGACAAGCCAAATGCGCTGCATATGAGATCGAGCGTTCCAGGCTGCGGATAGGTTTGGCTCGTCTCCAACCGCAAGTACGTTTTCCGATCAATGCCTATCTCCTCAGCAGCCCTCTGTTGCGACCAACGTTTTCGCCGCCGTGCCGCGCGTAACTGCTCGTTCGGTGCCGGCATCTCGCCCCCTCATCTGTTCAATCGTACCCTCTCTCACATGTCAGGGACGAGATCAAAGCCCCAGGCTAGAGATTTGGTACATCTTTGGTACACATATGGTACATTTTCGCGTTCTGGTACATCCATTAGCCGAGGTTTGGTACTGTCAGCAGGCACGTCGTCCGCTATGGTAGAAGTGACAAGCAAAAGGACATCTTAGACGGAGGATAGTCACTATGCAACAGCCTGTGTTACGTCGCCTCCTACGTAGTAAACGACGCTGGGGGCGCGCCTGCGTGTGCTACGCGTGCGGTGCGCCAGTCTTCCCTCTCCCGCTGCGCGTGAACCCAGATGTCGACATCCTGCGCGCCTATGTGCAGGGCTTGACGGTGACAGACAGGCGCACGGGACAGCCGCGCTGCTACGCCATACTTTTCTGCGCCGCGCACGCCGATCCGGAGGACGTGCAGTACTACGCGCAATTCGAGCCCACCCCTGCCCACGATGCGGCCGCGCACGTCGCGCGCATCGCGACCGCCGAAGCTGCCCGGCGTACATCTCAAGTATAAAACCCGCGTCCTATCATCGCGTAGCACTACGGCACGTTGCACAGACGCGTTGCAGTGCGCTATGATGCCTATCATGGAGAAGTTTGCGATGACCTAGCACGTTCGTGCGAGACGCACGAAACCCACCGGGTTGCCCCGATGGGTTAAGGCTAACTATTAATATTGTCCGGTCCTGGTGTGACGGCCTTGGAACCAGTCACCAGTGCCGCTAAGACGGGTCCGAAAACTCGACGGAGCGCCAACTCCTACATGAGAATTCGGGGCTCACAGGGAGGCTATACGCTTCCGAGGAGTACCTATGAGCAATCATACGGGAACGGTGACTGCTTGTCAAACGCAGTCTCATATCCCCAGGCTGGAAACTACACATCCATCTCTCGACAGCACCGACCGGCGGCTGGTGCAGCGCTACGGCGTGGCGCTGCTGACCGGTGGCTACACGGCGCTGCCGACGTACGCGTGGGTGTACTACGCACGGCTAGGCGTCAGCGAGGCCGAGATGGTGCTCATCGCGCAGCTCTGCACCTACTGGTGGAGCGCGCGTGACCCGTACCCCGGCGAGGCGGCGTTGGCCGCGCGCATGGGCAAGAGCGTGCGCACGATCCAGGGCTATCTCCGTTCGTTGGAGGGGAAGGGGTTACTGCACATACAGACTCAGTTCTCCGATCACGGACGACAGCATACCAACGCCTACGACCTGCGCCCGTTCTTCGCGGCCGTCGAAGGGCTCGCCCGCCTCGACGGCCTTATCCCCGCCATCGACGCCGACGCACCCGCCACGACGCCAACGACCGCCGCCGCACGTCCCCAGCCGCAGGGGACGCGCACCAACGATACGTGCACGACACAGTCATGTGACTCGCACAATAGCCCCAACCAGGATGCGGAACGGAAGTCACTATGTGCAGGGGCGACGAGTTTTGGAACGGAAAACCGGCCTACGGACCCCATCGCCCCGACCATGGGGGAGGGTGAAGGATCGCGCGGGGGAGGGGTGAAGAATCCTTCATCCCAAGTAAACTCAGTCGAAATAGAAAACTTCGACTACGATTCGATACCCCCTACCCCCGTTAACACGCGATTAGGACCGACGGCCGACGACGATCCCAGTGACCAGGCGTTAGCCCAGGAGATCGCTGTTCTGAGCGCCGAGTTGGGCGACAATGCCCCTGCATCTAGCGTCACCCGCGCCGCTAACCTGCGCCGCGACGCCGGCATGTCGCCCGCCCGCTTCCTGCGCCTGCTCGACGAGGCAGCGGCCCGGACGCGCGACCGTCAGGCCAGCATCGTCAAGCGCCGGCGCGACGGCCTGGCCGTCAACGGCATGCCCTACTTGTTCGCGGTCCTGGCCGACCTGCTGCACCCCGCACCGCCCCAAACACGCGACGTTGGCCCGGCTGCGGATCGCCAGCGAACTGGCCCGTCTCGTCGGCGACGACCCTGGCGCACTGACGGTCGTGACGAGCCCGCCACCTCCTACGCCGCGTGGTCCGACAGCCCTTCGCCCCTGCCCATCACCGAGGAACATCCGGTGTGGCGCGCGGTCCTCACCGACCTGGCCCAGGTTATGACCGCCGAGAACTTCAACACCTGGCTAGCGACGACGCGCGTCGTGGACCAGGAGGGCACCGTGCTGCGCGTGGCCGTCGCTACGCCGTTCAACAAGACCTGGCTAGAGCAGAAGTTGGCCGGCAAGGTGGCCAGCACGTTGCAAAAAATCGACGACGTACTCGACGCGGCCCTGTATACGGAGCGCGTCGAGCGCGTCGAGCGCGTCGAGTACGTCGTCGACGCGGCCGCGTGTGCCTCCACCAAGGCGACAGCGCGGGCATCCTGAGCGACGAAAGGCCCGAGGGGATGTGGGGCCAGGTAACAATTTCTTGTGCGACTCGTTCTCCCGAAACCACTGGGGTATAAACCGAGCGGGGAATGGGAGGATAGGAGGTATCCTAGCAATTTGACAGTCGACGCTCTGTCTCCTTTGGTGATCTCGTCCACCCCGTTAAACTATATCTACCAGCACTTCGCTGTACCAGAGAGGACATCGACGAATGCTTGATCTACCGATGCTTGCCGATACAGACGGCTACAAGCGTATATCGCCTACCGACATTGCGCAATACATTCGCTTGGATCAGTGTGATCGCTATCTTCGTCTAACGCTCCACTCCCGCAGCAAGGGCGACAAGTTCATGCGCGATTCCGGCGTCACTCCTCAGTCAATCCCACCGCTTCTTACACGTTCCGGCGAGGCGTTCGAAAACCACGTCGAGCAGGTCGTGGCCGCGCGATTCCGCGTTGAAAATCTTGGAGAAGAAACGAACCCACGTGAACGGCAACCCGATAACGAGCGCATCATAGCCGAGACGCGTGCACTGGCGCCAGGTGGGACAGTCATCCTTTTCCAGTCGCGTCTGGACGTGGTAGTTAACGGTTGGCGCATGCGCGGTGATGTCGATATCTTGCGTCTCCATCGGGACCCGACAGGTCAGCTACAGGTCCTTATTGTCGATATGAAAAGTTCGACCACCGCAAAAGTCGAGCACCGCTTACAGGTAGCCTTCTACCACGAGATGTTGGTAACACTCTACCGTGACAACTCAATGCCCCATGCCCATATCGCTATCGGCATCCTCTATCGTGGACCCTCGCTGAGCCGAGTTCCGGAGCCCGATGTGGTCGCGGCACAGGAGCGCGAACGATGTGCCGCAGAGGACTACTTTGGCGTCACGGATGCGTTGCTGGATATCGTCACGGACCCTGATGCTTATCGCGGCGCGATACAAGACCTCGTGACGTCGTCTAGGTCCACGGCAGTCCGGGTCGTCGAAACGCCGTTCGACGATGTGCCGTACCACCTCACCTACAAATGCGATGGATGTCTCTTTAATGAGTTCTGCATGAAGCGCAGTGCAGAAATCGACGATCTTTCGTTGGTGCCGCATCTCACGATGCAGGAAAAAACAACGTTGAGACAGACCGGTGTCACAACGACGCGTGGACTAGCTGCGCTTAAGATGTTGCCCCCGCGTACGTCACCAACCGATCGCGACTATCGTGACCTGCAGCCAAACCCCGACACAGAGATGGTTGTCAGACAACTCTCTGCCAAGCCACCCGTGGGTGAACACCTCGACGAACTTATTCATCGGGCGCGTCGCTACCGGGTGTACAAGAAAGACGCGATCGAGGCGCTGCCCTTCATTCCCAATAAAGGGTACGGTTCGTTGCCCCATACCGATGTCAACCACAATCCGAACCTCGTACGCATCTATATCGACGCGCAGCACGACTATCTGCAGGACCGCATCTATATGCTCGGCGCCTTAGTGGTCGCCTGCGACGGTGGCGTGGAGCACCCCCATCGCCGGCGATCGATCGTACGAGTAACGGACGGGCCTCCACGTGATGTTGAGAGTGAAGAGGTGCTTTTCACGCGTTGGATCGACGAGTTGCTCCGGGCCATCGTGGATCTCGCTGCCCCTGACGGGGAGGGCAAGGCACGCGCACCCATTCACCTCATCTTTTTCAACAGCTTTGACCAGCGCGTCCTCCTTGATGGACTTGGACGGCACACCGGAGCGATCTTCAACGCGACACCGCTCTATGACTTTGTGACCCAAATCGCCGGGTTTGACTCGCCCATCGTGACGTTTCTCGATCAGGAGATCCGCTCTTTGAAGAACTATCCGATGGTTTGCCAGTCCTTACAGGCGGTCGCCGCACTGCTCCGCTTCGACTGGAACACTCCAGACCCGTACCGCGACATCTTCCGCGTCCGCCTGTTCGACGCTCGTGGGAAGCTGGACGACATCGAGGAAGCCGAGACTGGTGAATCGCCGTGGTACACGAGCAGAGCCCGCTTTAACTCTCAGATTCCGCTCGAGTATGCCTACGCTGCCTGGGGCGATCTTGGTGACCCATCTCCTCACTCCCGGGATGAGTTCGCGTCTTACCGCGATGCCACTACAGGGTTACTGGTTGGCTTCCAGGCGCGGCGCCTTGAAGCTCTGGAACATATCACCCGTGACTTCAAGGGGAACAAGCAAACACAGAAATCCCTTTTCGACCTACCAGAGCTGACATCATTCACTGATAAGGCCGGGACATTCGCTCAGGCTCTGGACGAATTCGTGACCATCGAGCGACACGTTGAACTCGCGGACTGGAAGGCAGCGCGCCTAGCGCCCCCGGAACGGCGTGTGCTAGCCGGAGACACGCTCATCGTGCGCTACATTGAGGATGACCAAGACGTGGGACGCGCATCAAGCAACCGTGAGAACGCCCGCCGAGCGGTGTTAAAGGCTGTGCAGCGTGAACGCTACCGGGAGGCACACCCGGACGCCAAACAGATACGGCTCCCGAAGCATGAGAAAGCCACGTCGGATTGGTCACAGGAAGGCCTGCAATTCCGTCTCCGAATCGAGTGCAGCGACCTCGACTGTTGCTTGGATGAGGTCATCGCGCTCACGACGCTCAAAGCGGGCGACTTTGTCACCATCAACCCACGATTCACCGTCGACTCGCGGTTGGCGGCAGTCGACCAGGTGCCCTTCACTCCAACATCGAAGCAGATGCTGTATGGGACGCGCGCCCGTATCGATCGCATCTACCCTGGCCCTAAGCGTGGAGGGACGGGCATCGTGGGCTACGTCGAGCTGACCATGAGTGGTGATCGACCGGGCGCGGCACGCGGGTTTGCCTTCCGGAGCGCCAACGACCCATGGGTGGCGAACGGTATCTATACGCTCGATGAAGATCCGAACAACTGGCACGGTTACCACTGTTCCGTTGTAGCCCAGGGATTGTGCGCCGGCGCACAAAATACGCTCTGTGATCGCTTACAGGCATCAATCACGACTCCCGTCTCGTGGTCCTCCACGGCTGTGGAGGCGCAGGCGCGCTTCCTCGCCGGCCTAGAGTCACTTGTGGATGATGATGGCACAGCGCGCTACATGTTCGAGCCAAGCAAACGGACATACATTGGCGCCGCCGGTGAGGCGCCTATTCTGCTGGTGCAAGGGCCACCAGGGACGGGAAAAAGCTTTACGACAGCGTTCGCGGTCCTGGCACGGATGCAGGGTGCACTGGCGGATGGGCGGGAGTATAGGGTCGTTGTCTCGTGCAAGACACACGCTGCCACCAACGTGCTCCTCGACAAGCTCGTGGGTGCGCAACAGCTATTACGCGACGCCTGGGCCGCGGACCCAAAGGCTATGCGCCACTACTTTGACCCCCGTCTCCTGGATCTTCCGCTCTGTCGCTTGGACTCACGCGACGACGTTGGCGACGGCATCACGCCATTGTACAGCAAAAAGGAGGGGTATCGGAGCGCGTACGGTGAGCTGACGAACATGCGCTACTGCGTGGTCGCGACGGCGCCTGGTGGCGTCTATTCGCTCATGAGCGCCCACAACTCCAAAGACCTTTTTGGATATCCGATCGTCGACTGTGTCGTGCTCGATGAGGCGTCGCAGATGAGCTTGCCCGAGGCAATTATGGCGGCATTGCCGTTGAAAGCGGGTGCACAGGTCATCGTGGTCGGTGACCACCGACAGATGGCGCCAATCGTCAAGCACGCCTGGGGACTGGAGCCGCGGCGCACGTTCCAAGAGTTCCGCTCGTACGAGTCATTATTCGAGCGGCTGCTGGAGCTCTCACCACGCAAGATCCAGTTCAGTGAAAGCTTCCGATTACACCGCGATATGGCCATGTTTCTGCGCGATGAGATTTACGTCAAAGACGGCATTGACTATCATTCGCACCGGGACGAAGAAGTTAAGGCATTCCCGCAAACCGATCCATTCATAGCGGCCGTGCTGTCTCCAGCCTGTTCGATGATTGTTGTCGTACACGACGAAGCTGAAAGTCAACGTCGCAACGACTTCGAGCGTGATCTGATTGCCCCCGTATTAAAGGTGCTAACCGACGAGGAAACATTCAATTTGAAGCCACGTAAGGGGCTGGGGGTTGTTGTGCCACATCGCGCTCAGCGCACTCTGCTGCAGGACTCGGTCGAGGCGCTGGTCGAACGAGACGCGGCAAGCATGATTACCCTATCGGCGGTTGATACCGTCGAGAAGTTCCAGGGGGATGAACGGCAGGTCATCTTTGTGAGTGCAACTGAAAGTGACCCACAGTACATTTTGGGAGCCAGTGAGTTTTTGCTGGACCCGAGGCGGCTGACCGTCGCTCTTAGCCGCGCTGAGCAGAAGATGGTCCTTGTGGCAGGCGAGTCAGTATTCAAGATTATCAGCCCCGATGGGGAAACGTTTGATAACTCACAGCTATGGAAGAACCTTTTGAGGCGCACATGCACCCAGTTGTTATGGGAGGGTGAGCGGGAGGGGCACCATGCTGTCGTGTGGGGAAATAGGGGTTCGACTATCATTGGACCCGTATCGTACGCTAAGCCTTGACGCGGGTGTTCTCAACTCTATCGTCCCAGTACCAATCAGCCGGGCCTTCATTTCCATCGTCGTCTGGCAAAAGGTGCCGAGTAGTCCAGTCCATCAGTCCGTACCAGTAGCCGTCAATCCCCACGATGGCTTCGATCTCAACATCATGTGCGGTATACAGCACGACACGAAGACCCGGGCGTAAATGTTCGGCGAGGCCTCCAAGACGTTGTGTATTGATGAACACGCGGTCCTCTCCATGTGGGCCGACGAGTCTATCGTTAAAGCCCACCGCAATGTACAGCATCAGTGCTCCTCCACCGCAATGTACAGCATCAGTGCTCCTCCTCCCTGTTAGACATGAAGATCCGTAGTTAGCCTGAGGGCTATGTAGCACCATATTGCACATCGGGTGAGTGCCAGAGAATACGCAAAGATCAGGCAAACGCTGGCCTGAGACACGCCTATTTCCGCTCGTAGCGGAACGTTCCATCCTGACGAATAGCTGGATTTCTCAGGCAATAAAAGCTTAGCGTACGATACGGGTCCAATGATAGTCGAACCCCAAATGGGCTTGGGGTTACGGAAGCTGCTATGACGTGCAAAGTAGCACGCTGTCTGAAGAGACAAAGAGCCGACTTTGTTCCTGGAAATAGTACTTCGGCCACTTTCGCCACTGTGCAGTATCTCCGTGAGCCCATTGCACCTCGTTAGACGGTGTGGAAGAGCCGCCTCCAGCCGAAATCGGTACTTTTTGACGGTCGAGGTGGCAATCGCAGATCTATCCTTGTCGAAATGGTGCGCTTACTTTGCACTTGGTAGCAGCTTCCGTAACACCAGGCCAATAAGCAGCGTCTATGCTACCGTGCCGCCGCGAGGGGTCTGTCGAGGCGCGGGTAACACACCAGCCCGACGCGCAGCACCACGACCTCAATGGACTCGCCGGTCGGGGAGTAGCGATGGAACGCGCCAAAACTACCTAGTTTGGTCGCACGGGAAAGGTGGCTATGTCAAGTGTCAAGTGCAACGCTACTATGCACTAATGGTGCAGGATTATAATGCACCTCGATTGGATAGCGTGCCACCCACGGCACCCACACATGCCGACGGCGCCTGCGAAGAGATCAACGGCTGTTCACGTTGCATGACGATGTATTGGTATGCATGACGATGCGCTGCCTACCGTGTCTCGTGGCCGCGTCTGCCGGCTACAGGTACAGCGTGACGCCGCGCATGCGCGGCGCACATGTCTA
>JAABUO010006559.1_pt1 | contig 13357 bp, 8 predicted proteins | sample 5559291 | NCBI WGS metagenome assembly JAABUO01 (sample SAMN10711878, study PRJNA513372) | rock metagenome | isolation source: Antarctica rocks | place: Antarctica: Victoria Land, Finger Mt sud | reverse complement strand
TATTGGAATAATTTTAAGAAACATCGGAAGACGATAATAATTAATGTAATGCTTTTATGTCGGCTCGGCCTCAGAATAATTAATTATTAAATCGAGAAACATTAGTACGAGTACGGTAACAAGACAAGACTTCACGTGATTGTCACACACTACAGTCTTGTCACAAACTATTGCGCTAAAATAATCAACCATCAAACGTCAATGGGCTTGCAGCAATTGGCTGGGCCTTGCGTTTTCATAGCTACAACTCAAAATGCCAGCCTGGTGGAGACGTCCAGCATGCTCATCTTCATCCTCATTGATTTCTTCTCCGTGATCCCGCAGCGCCACGTTCCGTACCGGCTGCCGTGCTACCTGATGACTAAAAACCTCAATGTGGCTCCGCCCAATTTGGGACGTGGCTGGTTAGGGAAACTGACCCTAGTGCTAATGTCCAGCGTCCGGAACGCCCTCTGCCACCCTGGGTAGTCAGCCAGCACTAGGGAAACTTTCCTTCGTTTCGACAAAGCATTTGCAACTTCTCTCTCTCTTTCTCTCTCTCGCGCCCTTTGCTAAAGCATTGTAAACTCTCTCATGCTGTCTCAAGCATTGTAATTCCTCTCTCTGTCCTAGCACTGTAGGGTCCAGACTAACTATAGTTGCTGCGGCGAAACAATCGAGAAGTTTCAGAGTCGTGTTCCTTGGCTTCGTTTGCGAGACTGTTCAGGTTCTACACGATGCTTGTAGTGAACTTGTCTCAACATTAGGCAGCTTGCAGGCAGAGGGTGCGATCAAGTCAAGCCCGCGGCAAAGACGAAGCCGTCACGGTACGCAATGCGTCAGTCAGGTTCCTGTTGCACCCACTTTGCAAGCACCGTACTGGTCACTGTGGTGCTGAAGTTTGCTGTAATTACGTTTCCGGTGTTGCTGCTGCAGGGGTTTTCACCCTGCCAGGGGGCAAAGTTATGTAACTGCTTGGCTTGGTTCTATGACGCAAGCGCAGAAGCTAGTTGCAGGGTTGGCTGGCCTGGTCATCCTAGGCTGGTTGACTGGCTTTAGTCCCTTGAGACATGGCAGCTCAGCAGCTACGGATGCTACAGTACAAGCAATGGACTTGGCGGACACAGCAGTCAAAAATGATTATCCACCACTGTTCATGCAAGAGCAGCTTGCCCTCACAAGCATCCATGGCATACTCAGCTTCCTAGAGACAGTGGAAGCAACTGAGGGTAGCTTGGGCCGCCTTCAAAACCAGCTCAAGACGTTCTTTGCCTTGTTTGACATTTCTTCCCTGGCAGAGTTTGTCTTTGTTACATCCGATGAAGATGCTGAAGCAGTGAAACAGACCGTGCAAGAGGTCTCAAATCAGTACCAGCAGGTCTCAATCCCGTCCGACCTTTTCAGGTTCCTGACACACTCGGACTGTTCGGATGAGCTAGCACCTAGCCGCAAGGCTTATACTGGGCTTTCGAGTTCTTCCAAACATCAACTCCTGCGCCTCTCTTGCGCTCAACACATCAAGACAGCATACTATGCCAATCTTGAGACTGAAGTATTCTTCACTAGACCATCCAATGCCCTGAGCTTCTTCAAGGAATCCAACTGCCACAGCTACTCAGCTGTCTGCAACTCAGACAAGACATTGTCTTACCAAGCAGCCAACGATATCTACCCTATCCTTGAGCGCGGCGTTGAACAGCAAGCATTGTTGCTGGGCAGTGCTGCACTGCTCAGGTTGGAAGTAGCCGTTGACTGGCGACCAGCTATTGGAGTCATGCCACAAGTCTTCTCCACAGACGTCGCAAAGCAGCTAGGCAGCTACATCCAGAACAAGTTTCAAGTTAAAAGCTGGCAAGCATTCCTGTTGGATCAAGCACATCCTGACAAGTTGACTAGTCGGCGTGCTCTGTTGGATGTGTTTGGCGCCGAGCCTGTCTGGGACTCGTACAATGTGTATTGGTTGTTTGCCACAAGGGCTTGTGTTTTTGAAAACTTTCATGTGCCAGGGTCAGTGTTGCAAGCTACTGCTGTTTGGTCTGCTGAGATGTTTCATGCCTGGTCCCCATGTACTGATACTTTTCACCAGCCCCCTAAGCTAGGTGTGGTGTCCTTGGTGCATCCTAGTACAAACATTTCCCCCTCTGAGATATGGGATAGGATACAACCTTGCCTTGCAACAGCATCATAGATTGCCGGTGCTGCATATATGTTTTAGACCATTTGAAGCTTGGCTTTTGCAAAAGTGTTCTTGAAACATTGTGTATTATATTGCCAGCTGGCTGTCTCATGCTCTGAAATTAATGAATAACAGGCTAACTTAAAACAGAGGTAATGTTGTACAGACTGTACATTGATTGCAGGCAGCGAACATTAGGCAGCGAACATTGAACAGGCTGCTGTGCATTACGTCGCTTCATTAACCCTGCGGCATGCGACTCTCGCTTGTGTCTTGTCTTCCAAGCTGCCATCACATGGCTTGATTTTCATTTCACACATCAATTTATTTGAGGTTCATGAGCCTGATCAGACTTGCCTAGCTAGGTGTGCAGGTTCAACATGCATTTAATACAATGTATTGCTCGTCACTCAACTTTTCTGGCTATTGACATTGGCGAACGCACCGAGACCGATGCACAGCCCCCTGCTAACCTAGCCAGAAGGTAACAACGCACACACCTTGAGTTGCACTCACAGGAAACCCTCCATTTCTTTCGACAAGCCCACCCTGCATGTTACAAAGAGCTTGGAAACCGCTGCAGCCAAGATGCAAAGAATGAAATAATAGCCAGACAGTGCGCTGACTGTGATCTAGGATCGTCAGGCCGACATGCTGCCAGCCAAACACCCGGCAAATTCTATGACAGCACCATTGGTTTGCTACGAAAGCAGCAGCGACGATGAAGGCGCCCTATTGGGTGATCAGCTTTTTGCTGGATACAAAAATTCCGCGCTTGGATCGCGGACAGAGTCCGAGCCTGGCTTGTCGATATGCAGTGATGATGCTACTGGTAATTGCTATGCACTGATACCAACTGCTTTGACAGGAAGTGCACTTGCCGGAACTGAGCCCAGCTGACTTGACGTATTTGACCTATGACCGTATTTGACCTGTTGTGCAGTGCAAGCTAACCCTAATGTGCAGTGCACATTGGACCCATCAAGCTTGTCTGAGCCAACGGCTTCCCTGAATGATACTGCATTTCAGGTACGGTCTTGCATACCTTCCTCAACCAACCTCCTAGCTATTACACACCTGCTGGCCAAAAACTGGTTTGGATTGGCACTCTTACAGACCCAACTGGCCAACAAATTGAGTCATTTGCATCTTAAATCCAGGGGCGAAGGAACACAGCAGCACCAGTCACAATACACCTTCCCTTGCTGGTGTCTACTCCATCGCAGCAGGCAAACTCAGGATCTTCAGACTGGCAGCATTCAGAGAGTACAGTCCCCACCTGTTGCATGAGTATTCTGGATGCATTCCCTGTCCGAGGAACAGCAATTGCTGCAGTGTGTTTTGTCTTGAGACTTGCGTGTAAATTGTCGCAAAGGAACTGGCAAGCTGCTTTCTGCCCCCTGCTACAACAACGTCCATGCATGCGATTATGTTCAAACTGCATTTCATCTTTTGTCTTGGCAATGCATACTGTCAGCGCTTTTATTTCCGCACCTTTATTAAATGCTGTTGCAGGCATTGATGCCAGCCTGACTGCAAAAGGCAGCAGCTGCTTATTCCAGCCAGTAGAGCCACCACCAGCTGCTGTAGTGGACACAAACAGAATCACTCATATTGCCTTGCACACTCCATCAGACCCAGCAGCTGCTGCCAGTGACATTGCTGCATCCAGGATGACACATCCAACAGAGCCGGAAGGTGACAGCACCATAGTAGACACCAACACTGACCAAAGCACACATGGGTCTGCGAAGGCACCAATGAGCACCAGTGTGGAGTCAAAGAATGCTGCTGGGTTTGTGGCGTGGGACAATGCAGCTGCAGGAAAACCAGCACAGAGTACAGCTCAAGAAGAGGCTGATGGTGTCAGACAGGCAGAGGACACTACTGGCCAGGGACAAGAGCTAAGCAACTGCTCAGCCACTGCTACAAATCCTGTCCCTCCGGCTTACACAGATGCTGTCCAGCATCATCACGTCACAGGTGCTGCTACAGACACTATCTTGAGCGTGACAAAACCAAACGCAGCATCACAACCCAGTGCTGGTGCCACAGTACCTTGTGTTGTGCCAGGCAGTGTGGCAGAAGCTCGTGTGGCCTCATACACTGCTGAGCCCTGTATGGACAAAGCATTGTCTGATACACCAGCAGGTACTGTGGCAGACAGCAAGGGAGCTGCTATAGCAGATGCTCAGGCAAAACCTTTGGTAGAAGGTAAAGCAGCTCCTGAGACAGAGGCTCTGGCACAGAGTACAGCAGATGACAAACTGGGTCAGGTGCCAGATGCTATACAAGGCAGCAGGGAACATGCTGAAGCCGTTCCAGAAGCAGGTACTAGGGCAGCTGCTGCAGCAGCTACAGCCCAGAGTGACATGGAAGCTGCAGCAGCACACCTGTCGCCATCAGCTGCAAGCAAGATAACATCTGTGCCCACATCAAACTTGAGCAAAGCTGCAGCTGTGGCAGCTCCCCATGAAGCTGCTGAGTCTGAAGCATCACAGCCGGTGTCAAGCCTGGATGCTCAACTGCCAGATGCGAGATCTGCTGAAGCTCGTGCCAGCTTACCTGCACTCCCTGCCACTGCAAAGGTGTTCAAGCCACCAGCAGGCTGGACAGCCATCGCTGAGGGAGCAGCAAGATCCAGGAGAAGGTCTGCGACCTCCACAGCTGCAGAAGCTAAGGCAGGCAGGGCTGTAGACTCACTGCAACAGGGCCCTCCCATGGGCAGCTCAGATGCAGTGGCAGTCACAGCTGAAGCGGTTCCCACAGCTGTGGCCACCTCAACAAGCAGGCAGACATGTGGACACCGCACTGCAAAAGCACCTGCAACAGGACCTGCTACAGCACCTGTAACAGCACCTGCCACAGCTGCGGCTCCCACTGCAGGTGGTGGCAAGGATCTGGTTGGCAGGCGGATTGAGATCTGGTGGTCCAAAGACAAGGAATTCTACCCAGGAGTGTTGAAATCGTACAATCACAGAAAGGTAACAGCTGCCATGTGATTGTTACCTTTCATAACTTTTACCATGTAAGCTGCTGATGCAAATGAGGATAACATGCTGCAACCAATCTTTACCTAGGCGTAAACATCTATTGCGCTGAATCCAAGGATGATTGCACAAGTACAGTCGTCAGAACTCATGACATGGTGTAGTGCACCAGCTGTAAACAGGATTTATGTGTTCACAGAAAATAAGCAATAGCTGCTGCTTTATGCGGCATACAAATGCTGTGCTATGCATTCAATGTGTGCAATGCAACAGATGTACAGACATGTCACCTGATGCCGTGTTTTGCTCCCATTAGGCACAACATCACTGGTGAACCACTCTGTCATTACTTTAGCATGCTCAACTTCCAATTCTGAGCTTGCTGCACAGAAAACTCACTTGGTGGTGTATAACGATGGAGAAAAGTTTCCTGAGGATTTGAGGCAGAAGAAGCACAAGTTTCCTGATGTGTCCAATGATGTCATCAACCCAGATGCGCCAAGTGACAGTGACAGCAGCAATGAAGGTATTCACTATTCTATTCAAATCATAGTGTCCAAAATTGTCAAATTCTTGTTATGATCCTCCAGTTGCAGCCACCAAAGTACACCAGCACAATTAAATACCCACAGGACATAATTGGCATGTATGTCGGACCCAGTTATTTGTAGTCAACCCAAGACATTGCAATGTGTACAGCTTTGACCGGTGCAGAATTGGCTCAATCACCCATCCAATCCATCGATCTGCCCACCAAACAGTCCAACAGTTCCAGCACTTGAACAAATAATCAATCAAGAACAATCAAGCAATCAATCAATCAAGGTACCAACCAATAACTCGACCAATCAAACAATCAACCAACAACCCAACCACAATCAACCAGCCAATCAAACAACCAATCATCTGTTCAACCAATCAAGGTCACAGTCAGTGCATCAAGTCAGCTTTGTAACAAGCTGATGCGTGAAAATATAAACTGATTGACTATTGCCTATTGTTTCCAGGTGCATCAAGCGACCAGGAAGCAGAAGACTCGGAGCTTCTGCCAGCTAACAAGCCCGCCGCTTCTTCTGCTTTTGGGCGCCAGCATGACAAGCAGCCAGCTTTGCACTGTCAAGCTCCAAGGAAGACAGCATCAGGTAATAAGGCAGATGATCTTGCTTGCCATGCATCCACATACCTACTGTGCAGCATCTGCAAATGCAGAGCTGGGTTGCATTGTGCTGTATGCTGTTGCTGCCTGTTGCCATGCATTACAAACAGCCATTGTCAGCTGATTTAGTTTGCTGTGTCTGGTGCAATGCATGTCACCAGTCCCTGCTGGTGCATGCGAAAATCTTGTTTGATATGAGGTCATCATGCCAACACTGTAGAATCATTTACATATTTTAATTGGCCTGCTGCAACACCCAAGTCAATGTCGACAGTCTGATGTCGTATGCTTGCCTGCAATCAGCACATGTGCTTGGATAATAGGTCAAAATAGCGTTTACTGTTTTGTAGATAAAGTTCTTGCTTTTATTTTTGCACAATTGTGTAACTGACGTCTAACCTTTGTTCTGGTTGGCTACATACACGCTTCAATGCTGCAGGTGCTCTGGTGGCAAGAGCTGCCACGAAGGCTTGTTCACCAACACCTTCCAGAGCAGCAGCTGCACGACCTGTTGAGGCAACTGCTCAGGAAGCTGATGAGAGTCCTGTGAGAAAGGCCAGGGCTTCTGTGACCAACAGCAGGAGGAAGGATCCTGCTGCCAGTGAAGCTGCTGCTGCTGTTGCTGCTGCTGTGACAGGTACACACCATCAAAACAAAGTTGAAGCCTCTGAGTGCAGTTTGCAACAAGCAAGCACACTCAAGCCTAGTCTGTCAGCCTTGACTAATTGCAGACTGTCACAAGGCTAACACGACGCAGCATGAGGAGCAGTGATGTTGACACAATGAACTAACAGTTGCGTCTTCAATGCAAGCTACACTTCCGATGAAGCCCCACCCTCCATGTGTCAACATCACTGCTCTTCATGCTGCGTTGTATTAGCGTAGTCACACTCCGCAATGAGTCAACGCTGACAGGCTAGGCTGGAGCTAGGCTTTGATGAAGAGTTTTTAGGTCATTCCAGACCTGACAGTGTCTCCATCAGCATGCAGGAAGTGCAGCTCACAAGACAGTTCCAGCTCGTGGCAGCAGTACGCGCAAATCCACTACGACTGGCGTGATCAGGCCTGCATCCAGTAAGACTCAGGAGCCTTCTGTGTTATCTCAGAGCACTTCCAATCGCCGCCATTCAAGGGCTACTGCTACCAATGGCCTCCCTTCTGGGGCTGTTGCTACTGTCCCTGGTCCAGAGGCTGCTGGTAGTGACCCTGTGCATGAGGCTGTTGCTACTGGCCCTGATGCTGTGGCTGCTGCTGCCACTGGCCCTGACGCTGGGGCTGCTGCTGCTGCTGGCCCCAGGGCAGTTGCAAACACTGACCCTCTCAGGGACAGCATCAGCCAAGCAGAGCTTCAGACAGACCAACAGCCAGCCAGGCTGGAGGCCAGCTTGCTAGCCCATGAGACAATGGACCAGCAGATGAGTAACGACAGTGTGCAAGAGCTGTTTCACGGTCAGCCATATGGTCAGGCGCAGCTGCCTGGTTTGCTTCCAGGACACCTGCCATTAGTCATACCTCCAGGTCATGGGCTTCCTGCTGGTGCTGCATTTCAGCATCATCCAATCTGGAACGCTACCAGTTCTTCAGCTGGTTTGTTCATAGTCCCCAGCCAGCCAACCCAAGCTGCTGTCAGTCCCCAGCCTGGACTTGTGCTCAACCCCTCAGCTACACTTGCACCCCAACCCCAGCAGCATGTGATCCCCGGGAGTCATTCACAGCTTCCCAATCAGACCAGTCACACTGGCAGTGCCCAGTCCCCACCTGAGACGCATAATTCCCTGCTTGCACCACAGTCCACATCATTTGCTCTTGTGCCTCAGCAAGCTGGTCAACCCAATTCCCAGCTGCCTATCCCCAGCCTGAGGCTTCACTCCAGTCCCCAGCTGCTGGATCAGACTAAGAGGGATCAGCTCAGTCCCCAGCTGCAGGCTCAGGCGCTAAACCAGGATCAGACCAGTCCCCAGCTGTTTGATCCGTGTCCTGCTGGTGATCAGCCAGGCCATGAGCTGCGTAGCCAGCCCAGTCCCAGGGTCCAGCCCAGTCCCAAGGAGTCACCCCCAGCTATTGCACCTGCCTCAGCCAAGCGTGTTCTCAGGCGTAAGTCTAAATCCAATGCGCAGTCAGTGATAACGGCCAAGGGTCCTGATGCATTAAAAGGGAGGACGGAGACAGAGCAGTCCGGTGCAGGCTTGCCTGTCGACAGGCAACACCCGTCTGCTGAAGGGCAAGAGCTGTCTGCTGAATGGCAAGAGCTGTCTGCTGAAAGTCAGGTGTCAGTGGGGCTGCCTACCCAGGCACCTCCAGCAAAGGCTGCCAAGGCAGAACAGCAGTCGCTGAAGGCCAAGAGAGGGATGATGAACACCAGAAGTGTCAAAGGCAACAGAGCACAGAACTCTGCCCATCTGCAGCCGGCACAGGCGCTGGCTCAGCGCTCAGACTCAGCTGCTCTAAGCTCAGCCCAAAAGGCAGGGACCAGGCGGTCCCTCAGAAGCTCATCTGGGACTGCTGCTGGAGAGTCCAGGGGTGCTGTCGATGCTGTAGCTGCAAGGGCTGTTTCCAGCGGCCTTGCAGCACCTGCTGTGCTACCTGGCAGTGGCCCTGCCTCAGTGCCAATCCCATTTGCTCAGCTCCCTTATGCACCTGCAGCTCAAGCTCAGCCTCAGATCTCTGAGGCTACAAGGGCACAGACAGCCAGTTTGGGTCTTACAAACGCTGCAAGTTCGCCCAATTTTGCTCCGAGCTCCAGCTCAGGCCCCAGTTCAAGCCTTGATCAGATTCCCAAATCAGTTCCCAGTACGGCACCCAGGGCAACTCCAGGTCCAGCCCCAACTGTGACCCCCAGAGCAGCTCCCAGTTCTGTCCCCGCTTCAGTCCCTCATATACAGCCAAAGTCAGCTGCTAGTCCAGTCCCCAGCTCAGGCCCCAATGTCAATCCCAAGTCAGTTCCTAGTTCAGTCCCCAATTCAGCTCCCAGTCCAATTGCCGGTATCTCTGATGCATCTAGGGCAGTTTCAGCCCCAGGGGCAGCCCCAACCTTGCAGGCAGCTTTCCCCATACTCCCCAAAGCAGGTTCTGATGCAATCCAGAAGCCGCTCTTCAGGGCAGCATCCACGTCAGCCCCCAGCCCTGAGCCTGCTTCAGCAGTCTTCAGCGGCCCCCCAAGGCCAGTCCACAGACAGACCCCAAAGCCACCCCTCACGCTTGCAGAGGAGTATGCTGTTAACCCCACCATGGCAACCATGCTGAAGCACCACACTGCCCTCATGGATCAGTTCAGTGCATGCCTTAGCAAAGTCACCCATCCCGAGGTAAAGGGCATGCTGCAGAACATGATGCAGCCAGCGCAAGGCTCAGCTGCAGCAGCAGCTGCATCAAACTCAAGCCAGAGTTCTGAATCTGAGTCAGACACTGACACTGACTCGGACTCAGAGTCCACACCTGATCCCAGTTTCCCTCCGGCAGCCAGCAACCCACCTCGTGTCCTGCCAGTACTGCATTCAGCAGGAAAAGCCTCAGACACACACACTCACAGCGCATCTCACCTTGCGACAGAGCAGGTGCTGTACGGTGTCAGGTCTTGCCCTGGTCCACCGCATTCAAGGTTGCCTAATCAGGCTTGGAAATCAGCAGATCAGCTGCATTCTCCTGGCAGCTCTGCCTCTCCCTTGCCTAAACAGGCAACAGCCCAAAGGGCTAGTCAGACCACAGCTGCCCTAGCAGCGCAGCCAGCAGCATCAGTGCCTGGTCAGGCAACAGCTGTAGAGCCTGAACAGGCGACAGCTGTGATGGCTGGACAGACAAAGCATGCATTGACCAAACAAGCAGCTGCCGTGGCGGCTGCTGGCCTGACAACTGGGGCGAAGCAGAAGAAGCAGGGCAGCCTGGTTGGGGCCTCATCTTTGGGGCCTGAGGCAACAGCCCATCACCTAGGTGGCAATGAGGAGAAGAAGAGGAAAGGACCTACAAGCATGCATGATGCAGTTCTGCCTCCTGGTACGCAGTTGCAGAACATAGGGCCAGATTGTTTGCATTGCTTACAATACAGCTGTAAGCTCCCAGCGCATGGGTTGCTGTGTGCTTGGCTGTCATGTTTTGCTGCGTGCACAGGGACTTCTGAACAGTTCAACAAAGAAGCTGAGCAGCATGACACCTCTCCTAAGCAACATGGCATATACTTTGCTTGCCTCTGCAGTGCTGGTACAAAGTAAGGCTGCAAGCAAGCGGCAGAAGCAAGGGTCAGTGCAATCTGGCAGACAGTTTGAGTCCACTCAGATGGCAGACAACAGCCCAATGGGTCCTGCCACAGGTCCACAGCAACCTGACGCTACTGCCAGAAGCCCTGCTGCAACTGGCCCTGGGGCTGCAGCTAACAGCCCCTCTGTTTGTGATCTCCACTTGCTTGGCACAAAAGCAGACACATCCAGCCTCAGGGCTTCTGCACAAAGCCCCAGAGCTACAGGGCATAATCTGCTGCTCAGCCAGATGTCAAGCCCACTGGGGTCACGGGCAGTCAGACGCGGCCCTAGGACTGCCAGGCGTAGAGCAGATCCAGTGAGCCCCAGGGCAGATGCTGATGGCCCCAAAGCTGCTGCCCCCGGCCCAGCTGCAGCTGCTGCTGAGCACTCTTTGGCGCTAGAAATCCCCCACGATGAAACTCCTGTCAATCCTGGTGCACTTGTCACGCATTCTGGGGTTGTTTCATCCAGCCCTAGGCTCAAATTTTCTGGCCCTGCATCAGCTGCTCAAGCAGCTGCAGGGGCTGTTGTGCCTGGCCCTGGGTCAGCTGATGAAGATGCCCTGACAGTGGCACCTGTCGCTCCCAATTTGTTGGAGTGGACGAATGCAGACGTGGTAGAGATGATGTCTCGGCTGGTGTTCCAGACAAACACCCACAACGTATGTAGCACAATCCCAGCCCTTTGCAGTTACACACTGCCTTGCCGTACTTGTTTGTGCACTAAGACATGCTCAGAAGGCTGGAAAGTGCCCCTGAACATCTTGTGTCCATTGGTGTTTCTGCTGGTTTAGTGACCTCAGTATCAGTGTGTCATACTGAATGATAAGTGTGTTCGATACCTGCTTCCATTTATGTTTCTGCTGGCTGTACATTGAGTACGTGTATGTCATGCTGAGTGTTGATTGAGAGTTTGAAAAACACCTGCAAATGCCTGCAGGTCTTTCGCTGCTCTGAGCCTGATGGCTATGAGTTGTTGGCTGTGCTGCCCGGAATGAGCATAGATGATATCAGGTGAGCTGTGTGTTATCTTTCATTGCAAATGTTCAGTATGTACTCATATCTCAAGCCTTTGCATACATGCTACAATGTGCATTGCATGTGTGCCCCATGCTGTGCAAGTGTCCACCATGTAGGCACTCATTACGCAAAGGTACCCTTGTACACATGCTACTGTTCTAGCACCCAATTGCAGCCCCCATGTCACGCGCATGCCATCCTTTGTCTAAGTGACTACACTCTGCATGATGATCAGCTTCTGCATGCCCATATGTGGCACCCTTCATCATGCAGGGATCAATGTTGCTGTCCCTTCAGCATGAGCCAGGCATTGGGCCAGAACTATAGCAAACAGTGAATGTGATAGCAAGCTATCGTGACTGTGTGCATTGCTTTTGCAGTGTCAGTTGCCAGCCAGATGGGTCAATGGACATCTATGCCTCCCCAAAGCCCTTGGAGCAACTGGTTTGGCCAATCAGGCCCATGCACATCCACACATGCATGCCAGGCCCCATCATCCCATCATCAGCTTCAGCACAGTTCACCATGGATGCCCGATTGTTTGTGCGAGTGAACAGCGCTTGATGCCAGGTCAGCATGACAACGGTTTGCAAATGTCTGGCATCTCAAGTGGCATGACAGGATTGCTTGAAGCACTGTCTCAGGCCAGCTGGTCTGACAACATGTAGTGCTGGGCAAACATTATGCCAAGGTTGCCATGATCAAGCAACGTGTCAAGATTCTCACCTCGATGTCAGCAGTCTGAAGTCTCATCAGTAAGGGTTGGTTCAGCGCAAGCTGCAAACAGCTGCTGCACGTGCCACATATTGCCCACAGATCTTGCTTAGTGTGATTACATAGAGCACAGATATTGTTGTGAGCCATGCAAGCCATGCACGCTGTTCTGAGATGTGGCATGACGGTGCTGATGATGCTGTGCAGATCTGGATGTCGAAGCCTGTTGGCTCATGCTATGATCATTGTCTCTCAATGAGCAACTCTTGGCATGCGTGAACTGACAGAAAGACGGTTACTGGTTTGGTTCAACCCAAGGTTGTGTTACCACATGTCTGAGACGATCTCCAGGCAGAATGCTTCGAAGCTATACATGAATGGCCATGGGGAAATCAATTAACATGGTGTGCGATATCTTTGCTCCTTTGAACACTTAGCAAGGATTAGCAAATCACAATAGCTAACAGGTTCTGCGAGCTGCTGACAGAGTTCACAGATGCGTTTGGTGATGCAGCGCACAGTATAGGGCTAAATATAGTAGACGTAGCTTAGCAGTAGATCCAAATTTGGTTTTGAATCAGCGTTTACCAAAGCTTGCTGTGTGTGTTGTGTAGGGCTCCCCTTATAGTTGGTCAAATCATGGAGACTATGATTCAGAGTCATCCTCAAGGAGGCCATGACATTCTGAACTCTATTCTTCGCTTGCATGTCCGCAAGGGTTTCCGCTCAAGGTACATGCAAGCTGCAGATGGTTTTCCCGTCTCCCCCTGCGCTGGTACATGTTGGGCTGACAGGGGTATCTTGCATCGTCATGGTGAGCCGTCTGTCAGCCCAAGACCTCAGCCTTTTAAGAAGAAGTGAGCCGACGCATACATAGTTCTTCAGACGCGTCGCAGTAAGCCTAACGGCAGCAAGTATCGCTGCCAGATCAGGTGCAGCCAATTCGAACGCTTATCGGCGGTCGCAAAAAAATTGCCATCAGGGCGCTTTGCAGCAATCAATCAATCAATATATTTAATGTCCTGGGGGGCAACTGGGACCCAACAGACAAGAAGTTCAGTTCAGTGAATTCATACAGACAAGATTTGCTT
>JAABUO010006558.1_pt1 | contig 13358 bp, 19 predicted proteins | sample 5559291 | NCBI WGS metagenome assembly JAABUO01 (sample SAMN10711878, study PRJNA513372) | rock metagenome | isolation source: Antarctica rocks | place: Antarctica: Victoria Land, Finger Mt sud | reverse complement strand
TGAGTGAGTGAATGAATGAATGAATGAATGAATGAACGAACAAACGAATGACTGCATGCAGGCGCTTTGGGTGCTCTTGAGCGCAAGTGTGGCAACTACGATGAGGCCCTGGCGTACCTGAACAGAGCCCTGGAGCTGACCCCTCGCCATCCAGCAGCCTGCGTGGAAAAGGCCATTGTGCTGAGGAAGCAGGGCAAAACCACCCAAGCCAATGCATTCACTGAGACTGCCCTCAAGGAAAAGACAACTGTAGCGTACAAGCGCGGCACTCATGAGAAGCATGCCAACGAGTTCGTGCGGTCTTCTGAGGCAGAGCAGGTTTGCTGCTCATTCAAGATTTGACTGTCGACCAATAACCAATCAGGCATAATGTAAAATGAAGGATCCTAAGGGTGAAGTAAAGGGTTGTGAATGGGAGCTTTCTTGTCCGTTTAGGTCTGCGTCCTTGGAGTTTCAACGCTACCGTCCACATGTGTGTTGTTCTGCTGCGCTCACTCGTGTTGTGAGCTGAGTCCTTGCTGATGAGCACATGCTGACATTGGTCTATGGGCTTCAGTTCACGCTGGCCTGCACACTTACCTGCATACAAGTTGCTGGCCCCGTAATGTGATGTTTCTGGTAGGTCTATACAACATCAATTGTGTTGCAAGTTGTCTCAGGATCCTTTGGCACAAGTTTCATGCTTCTGGACCCGTTTGCTGCATTTGCAAAGGGCAGTAGCTTGCCTAAATATGTCATCTGCAAAGGGCAGTAGCGCGCCCAACGATGTCATCTGTTGTCTCAAATGTGGTGGTGACGTCGTCCAGCGTGGCAAATGTGGTGGTGACGTCATCCCCAAGTGGCAAATGTGGTGGTGACATCATCCCCAAGTGGCACCTGCTACAGCTCAGCTGTAACAACCATCAAAGTCGCATTGCGCAGTATGCTAGAACAGCAGAAACTCCACTGCATGGCTGTGGAGGATTCAGGATGCACAGGGCCCTGGGACACTGTTGACCAAACTTTAACCATTGTTGACTGGTACTGCAGGAGGAGAGGCAGCTGCTGCAGAAGGCCAGGATAAACCCTGGGACACTGTTGACCAAACCCTAAATGCTGTTGACCACACCCTAAATACTGTTGACCAAATCCCGAACACAGTTGAGTGGCACTGCAGGAGCAGAGGCGGCAGCAGCAGCAGAAGAACAGGAGAAACCTGGGAACACTGTTGACCAAACCCTAAACGCCATTGACCAAATCCTGACATTGTTGACCAAACCCTAGTCTCTGTTGACCAAACCCTAAACACTGTTGGCCAAACCCTCAACACAGTGGCACTGCAGCAGGAGAGGCGGCAGCAGCAGCGGAAGACCTGGAGAAACCCTAGAACACTGTTGACCATACCCTAAAGCCTATCGACCAAACCCTGTGATACCGTTCACCACACCCTAACCACTGTTGAGTGGCACTGCAGGAGGAGAGGCGGCAGCGGCAGCAGAAGGAGGCGCAAGGGCAGGCCAGAAAGACTGCTGCCACGCAGAAGGGCAACAAGACCCACATCAACAGGATGCGCCGCAAGCGCAAGCAGAAACAGAAGCAGGAGGCAAAAGCGCAGCAAGAGGCGGCGGCAGCAGCGCAGGCAGAGGGGCCAGTCGTGCGAGTGGTCAACACAGAAATGCAATAGATTTGAGACCGTTTTGTGTCTTTGCTGTTTCCCTGTGAAGCTGCACAAGACGTACAGCTATACAATGGCAACCAGGCAATGGCAATATGACTGCCACTGCAAATGCATCTATTATGCAATGTCTGTCGGCATCATTGCCGGTTTTTTTTGCCACCACGGGCAGGTTGCTGAGGGAGTCCTATTCCTTATTGGCCTTCTGGAGTTGTCTGGCCCTTACAGACTCTGCATTCTAGCTTTTGCTGAGACTCACAGCTTGTGGTCGAGCATTTGACTGCCATGGTCTATGTGTAACTGCAATTGTTGCTTATGGTGCTCATTGACAGCTGCAGAGTTACTCCAGCTGCACATCATCATTCCATGCATGTGCAGCTTTACATTGTCCTGCACCCCTCCAGATTTAGGGATGAGCTGCAATTGTTTGTTTGTGCAGTTCAGCTCAGCTGGGACTGTAGTGACCAATGCTTAGGGATGCTCAGATATGTTGGTGCTGCTCATGCAATCTAATGGCTGACATTTGGCTGTCATGATCTGTTAGCTAGTCCAGTGGTGTTACTGTTTGATGGTGCTGTTTTGAATGTGTAGCACCATGTCGATGTTTGTGACTGTTTTGTTTACATATATTTTGGACTACCGGCAGTTAGAAGCTGCTTCATTCAGCGCTAGCGTCCAACAGTAATGGAGTTGAGATTCTGTGATTTGGTGCATGTGACAGTAATACATTCGTGACTTTTCCGGCAGTCCGTGCCCAGACGTGTTGCATTCAGCAAATACACTTGTACAACATGTGGCACATGTGGCACCGTCACTCAAACATCTATCAATATATTTGAGTACCACATCAAACCTCCTAGCCTTTGCAGATAAACAGACTTCAGAGCAGACCGCATGTCATTGCAGCTAGCTCCCGGTTTTAGCTAAGCCCTACGCGGTTTGAATGAAATTACATCTGCAAGTGAAAATCGCTGTAGTGATGATCACTTTAGCTCATCAGAGTCGCGATCATCCGATCAATGATCTCGATTGTTTGCGAGACTGGGTCAGACAGCACGACGTAAACGTATGATTGGGCCCATCATGAACTGGGGTATCGCACAGATGGTCCTCTACCAGTCGTGATCCAGTAAGTTGGTGAGGAGACGCCCGAGTTGACTGCCCGCTCTCAGAAACACTGATCTTGCTTAGCTGACATTTACATTGGAAGTCGTGCCCTTAAGAGTCTCACGATTGCCCTTGCAAACGCTGGTTCGGTGTTCGCTCTTCGCTGATCCTGGGTTGTTGCATCGCGCTGTGCAAGTCTAGACCATACTCTGTGCTCACTTTGGGTCAGCTGCACCATGACTATGCTGCCGCGGAACGTGTTCGATAGAGTTTGGATTATGGAGGAGCTGAACATTCTTCACACCATGGACAAACCGCTTGTTATTTTCCTGCCAGGGACGGCCGCTGATCCTCATAGGTGGGAAGCCAGTGCACCTGCCAGTCTGGCCAAATACACAAAGTTATCGACAGTCAGCTTACTGCGCGCTCTTGCCCTCAATGTATTGCAGCAACCTGTTGTGTTTGCCCAGTCCAACTTAGCCATTATTGTTCATACGGAGTGCATACGCTACCCAAGATACATACGGGTGCCTGTTTCACAACATTGCATGCTCTGCTAAAGTTGGCACTCCGCGCACACCAGATGAGTATAGAGAGGTTCTGGCACACATGTCAGCAGACAAACGGCGCCAGTGGTATGATTGGACCAGAAGGATAAGGGTATGAGACACATTCACAAGTGTTAGGTGCAGACTGTTTTGCTGTAGTTGGTTGTGCATGTTTTACTATCAACCCTTTCAGGAAAGTGCACAGTTAAGCATTTGCCAAGGATGCCTATGCGCTTCCTTGCTACGATGTTGTCACATGTCCATGCCACAGACAAGGTGTTCCTTTTGGCAGGAGAACAAGCACGAGAATGGTTGGTTGCAGTTGTGTGATGTGATGCAGCCAGTTTTTGACACCTCCAAACTGGATCTCACTGCGACGGTCAAATGTAAGGTAATGTATTGCTCCTCCACAAACTTGCAATGTGCTTGATGCTACAACATGCATCATGCGCATGGCTGTAAAAGATATGATTTTGCTGCAATGTGTGCTGGGGTGCAAATGTATCCAATCTTGCAAAAGAAGTGATTTTGCTGCAATGTATGCTGGGATGCCAATGTTTTCAATCTTGCAGCTCCTGCTTGCATCACTATTATGCAGACTTAGCTGTCACAATCAGCAGGTGCGTATTCACCAGCACCGGCTGCAGCTCTTTGCATTGGGCAGATTGCCTTCTGTGTGTTGCTGAATGATACGTTCTGACAGTTGAATAGGTGAACCATTTGGATTTCACAAGAATTGTCAAGCTGTACTCGCAGCCCCCCGGTCACACTGCTTTCTTTGATCTGTCCTCAGAATTGGATGCCCCTTCAGCTGCAAGTCCGTAACTGCAGTGGCAACCTGGAAATTTGTTCCACTATAGCTGAGGCCTTGCCCAATGGTCCTCTAGGAGGCTCACAAACTGAACGTGTCTGGTGTTTTGCATGCAGCCAATCAAGCTCAGGCTGAGGGATCATTGTGTGACAGCTGTCATGTGCCAGATCAGGACAGATCATGACAAGGGCCTGATCCGATTGTCAGCCATGCAGAAGCGGACCTCGTTGTTTGCTCTCATGTTTGCTGAAGATGGCACTCTGCTGACCGCAAACCAGGCTGTCCTGAGGAAGTATGGGCCTGACTGTATAGGTGGGACTTGCTCTATGCATTGTCCTTGGCCATCGTGCAAAGATGGGCTGTCTGCTACATGGGCATCAACATATGTATGTCTTGAATGCGCCTTGACAACACCCTCTGCTGCTTCACATAACTCCACCCTCAGCATAATTAGGCCAAGTCACTCTTGCACTGCATATGTCTGTTGCAAATTACCACGGACCTCTGAGATCCCAGCTTGCGTACATCAACGCACGCGATTCTGATTCTGCATGTAGGTCAGCACTGCATTTTAAGATGGTCTGCAATTGATCACAGCAGCAGTCACCTTCAATGCCATGATGTTCACTTAAGGAAGTCCAATGAACTGCTGTGTCTACTTGCAGAGTCAAACACGCTTCACCTGAAGGATCTGTTCGTGGGTGGATGCTGTCCTGGTAAGCACCCTGCTTGGCCATTCACACCAACAGCTGCAATCTGCAGCACTCAGTACTCAGCACTTAGTACTCAGCACTCAGCCTCAGCACACACTGTGTGTGTGCGTGCTGACGCTGCTCCTGTAACTGCAGATGAGTTACTGTTGTCATGCCAGCTGGCAAGTCAACATTGCCTCTTGCAGACTCAACACTTTTATGCGTACCTACCTGGCTCTGAACGCCATTGCATGCGTGCTTGGCAGACACTGAGCCATGCAAGGAATGTGTGCCCAGCTTTCTTTGTTGCATCTATACTGGACATAGGAGCTGCGCCTATTTGCTACAGAATGGTTTGAGCATGTCTTGCTTAGCTATGATAACACGTGCTGCAGGTGGGCAGGCAGAGGCAACTGCAGCGTATGAGGAGGCATATGAAGCATGTTTCAAGCTTGGGGTGGATTCATACCGGCACCCCATTCCTCGCATCAGCAGCAAGACAGGCGAGCTGAAATGGTCAATGATGGAGATGTGGCCTATGACTGTGAGCCTTTCAGTTTGCCTTTGTCTATGTCCCTGTGAGCCTTTGATTGTGTCTATGTCCCTGTGAGCCGTTTATTTTGTTTATGTCCCTGTCAACCTTTCATTTTGCCTTTGTCTACACCCCTGTGAGCCTTGCAATTTGCCTTTGTCTATGTCCCTGCAAGCCTTTCAGTTTGCCTGTGTCGATGTCCCTGTGAGCCTTTCAGTTTGCCTTGCCTATGTTCCTGTGAGCCTTCCATCTTGCCTTTGTCTACGTCCCTATGACCCTAGCAGCACAGTGAGCAGCGCCCATGCTCCAGCCCTCCATGTGGTGCTGCTGCAGGACCCCATCACGGGCAAGCCTGCCGTGCTGGTGATTGTGCACAACATCACACAGCAAAAGCGCATGGAGTTGCAACTGGCGCAGCGCCATGAAGCCCTGCAAAGGTGAACCTGCTGCTTCACGCTTGTTGACAGTCATGCAGTGCAACATCATTGGAAGTAGACCTAGGGCGACCAGGTCAGAACTGCTGTATCAGTAGACCATACAGTAAATGTTCTCTATAACGAGTGCACTTGTCCCCCAAGAAATTGTCATTATACCAAATTGTTGTTAGAACGATATAATGACATCAGCAGCACATATGTTGTTAAGAAGAAAGATGGCTGTAGCTCAGGTGATATTAGGTCAAATGAGTTCAAAGTGGCTTCTATGAGTTTGTCTTGATCTGTGCCACACAACTGATATGCAGTTTGCAAGCAGCATCCTGTCAAAGAAAGGGAAAGACAGCAGACCTATGCTGTCGAGAAGTAAGATCTGGTGCTTTGCTGTGATCAGTGATTCACTCTAGACACCACCATTTTGGCAAGTTTGTCAGTCAGCATATAGTTTGTCACCAAGTTGTGCACCTTTGGCTCTCTCCTGACCAAACCATTCCATGAGAATCTTCTCTAAATTCTCATGTTTAGCTGCCGTATGTTCAACTGTCTTGCTTGCTGCACTATTTTCAATCCTGAGCCATTTTGCAGAATCTTTCAGGACTCCAGTGACAGCAGGACGCTTCAATGTTGGCTTTTCAAGCCTTGTGGCAATAAGAGCTGTCAGTTTGTCCTGTGACAAGTCCCTATTCTCATGGTGCAACTCACAGATCTGTCTACATCCAGAGTCAGACAGCTGCGTTCTCAGGCCGTTTCTCATGAGGACAGCGCACTCATACACAGCTTTAATGAGACGCGGCCATCTGGACAGTGTGAAGTGTGAATAAAGCTCGCTGCGCAGCGCAATTGCCGCCTGCAACTGCTGTTAAGCTGTTACCATGTAACAACAATCGTAGGGGATCAAACCAAGTTTGATTGTCGTTACACCGGGCGTCGTTGCTATTTCAAAGAGAGGATTTTTAGTGCAGAAGAATCGTCCCCGGAAAGTTTGTCGTTACTTCGCGATTGTCGGTACAAAGGGCGTCGTTATAAAGAACATTTACTGTATAGGGATGCTTCGCTGCATTCAACAAATGTTATGATAATAACAATAACATAAATGATGATGATAATGATAATGATAACAATAGTGCTTTTTGGCTCATGACGAATGAAAACCCAGCGTGGTCTGGCACAAAGCGCCAGTCAAACTCACCATGTCCAGTGACCAGACATCACCCTGGCAGCAATCCCTAAACCCTCAAACCCTGTGTATCTGGTCAAACCATCACTGTCGGCAAGCACATGCCGGTTACTTGAGGCTGGCATGAGACAACCAAGCGAGCTTTTGTATATGATGTGTGATCTCACGCAGCAGCATGCATGCATGAATTTGGTGCAGGGCGAACCAGGACCTGGAGCAGAACAGGATCCAGCTGGAAAGGCAGACGGCTGCCATTCAGAGGGAGAAGGATGCCCTTCAGCAGGAGGCTCGCAGCCTGGCCCAGCGCCTAGAGGCTGTCATTCATGACAAGTTCATCCCCAAGAGCCACATTGACGCTGACACCCCCATTGACAAGACCCTCAACTTCCTGCACGCCTTCATCGCGGTATGCTGTTGTTGTTTGTTGTGTTGTCTGTCTGACCATGTGTGCTGACGGGAGACCCTCTTTCCTGCATGCTGCCACTGCAGTGTCATGGCAGCATGGCAATGCTGTTGTCTGTCCGACCATGTGTGCTGACGGGAGACCCTCTTTCCTGCATGCTGCCACTGCAGTGTCATGGCAGCATGGCAATGCTGTTGTCTGTCTGACCATGTGTGCTGATGGGGGACTCACTTTCCTGCATGCTGCCATGACACTGCAGTGTCATGGCAGCACAACATTGCCATTACCCACTCTGTGTTTGATCATGTTTGTTGATGGCCTTCAGCATCTAGATACTGTCAAATAACATACCACAAGATTTTTTAGTTTGAAGTTTGACGACAGTTGTCCTGTACATGACTATTTTATGAGTATGCGCATCAGGTGCCCTGGATTCAATGTCTACAGTCTGTGTTAGAAGCAAAAGTAATGTGTGCCCATCTTGCACATGCCAGCTTCACGTCAACAATGCAGCCATGTCCATACAGGGAGCTATCTCCATACAAGGAGCTACTCAGGGCTGTACGTACATGACTCTAGGGGAAGACAGTTGCTGGATGAATGTGTGCAGCCAGCCCTGTCATAAAACATATGCACTTCGTCAGTTTCAAAAAGGTTTTCTGAAATCCCTTTGACATGTCCGAAAATGATCAAATCAAGCTGTGTATTGTTGCATCACCAGTCAATGTGTGTGTCCCCAGGGTGAGGACCCATCAGTGCAATCTGCCCTGGACATCTACCATGTTCTGACAGAGTCCAACACAGACCTGAGGCAGCCTGTGGGCTTGGAGTCTCAACTCCTGAAGAAGAGTAGCATGGACACGGAAGTGGGCATGTCCATGCTGCAGCTGCTGACGGTGCGCTGCTGCTGCACTGCACTCCAATTTGCCGCCAATCATCAATTGGGCAGCTTATGTCTCCTCTGACGGCTGCCAATCATCAAATGGCCAGCTTACGTCTTGTTGCAGTGTCCTCTGATGTCTGACCTTGCTGCAAGCCAGGCCTTCCCTGCCTTGTGTTGCTTGGCTTTATGCTCGTCATACCCTGCAGCAGGCGATGTGTGGAACATGTGGCAACTCCACAATGCATGTTGCAGCATCATTGGCTGCAGGCAATTGGTCTTCAGTGAGATACCCCTTTGTTGTCAGGATCCTTTGCAAATCCCTGCGGCTGATGTACTCACAGCTCTGCAGTGGCAACTGGGTGGGCAGTGTTAAGTGATGTCTTGCAATTCTTACCCTAGTCAAGCTGCAGATGCTGCCGAGGGTTGCAGCAGGAGTTTTCACACGATCAAGCATGATGTGCATCCTGATTAGTGCTACCATGGAAGCAGAGCCCCAGAGCTTGCTCGCAGATTTTCAAGGCACCGCACTGATCTGTAGCGCCCTGTACGTATCGACTACATCACGAAGGAAGAATTGAAGGTGTGAGTCAGTGAGTGAATGAATGGATGGATGGGTGAATGAAGGAAGGGATGAATGAAGGGATGAGTGAGTGACTGGATGAATGATTGAATGAACGGATGAGTGTCTGTTCATCTGTCTGTCTGTAGGGCCCTGCAGCTTTCAGGGAGAGCAGCAACCCAGACCCAGAGGCCAGCAGCAAGCCATCTCCTAAGTCCCTGTCTAGGCAAACCAGCATGCTGAAGGCCACAGATCGGTGTCAGCAGGTGCTGATCAGCGAGGCCTCCATCTCAGCCAGTCTCACTCCTCAGGTGGAGCAAATGTTGCAGGTATGGGTCTGCACATTGCCACATTGGCGTGTTGCCCATGCAGTTGTATGGACACAAATCAAACAGGCTCCTCTACAGCAGCTGCTCTCTGCTGGTGGGGCAACAAATTTGGACCATTTGCATGTGCGCTGCCCTCATCAGGAGGCAATCTAAATGTGTCAAGGTCACTCATGCAGCTAGAACCTTTTGCAAAGATGCCTGAGGTGCCTGCTGGTCTGCTGCAACAAACTAATGTCAGCAAAAACGTAAGAGTCTGGCAAAAATGGCTGAGTTAGCAAGCGCGTCTGAGTCAGCTGATGCTGCCGCTTGCCAAGATTACGCATTTCTGCACTTTGGCCAAACCGCAATGGAGACTGCCTGAAGGTTGATGACATTCAGCCTTTCAGGACTTTGCTGACACTGCCTTTGCCCTGGCTGACGTCTGTCATGCAGCATACACACTGAGCCATGCATATGTGGCAATGGTTGCAGGACGCAGAGACAAACTGGCAATTTGACATCTTTGCATTCTCAGCGCAAGCTGAGGGGCACGCACTGTCGCTCCTGAGCTTCTACCTTTTCCAGAGATTTGATGTCACCGAAAAATTCGGCATGGATCCTGTGAAGCTGGCCACCTTTGTGCGCGTGATTGAGAAAGGCTATGACCCTCAAAACCCATACCACAACAGGTATGGCTCAAATGAGCAAAGCTATGCCTTTGTTGCTGGCATGTATTGGCTACTTGGGGTAGCCAATACATGCCAGGGGGGGGGGGCTTAGGGATAAGACAGCCATGTGTGGATCATGCACAGCAGTGCCTGCAATGCAACACTGCTCACAGATCCCAGGTGTCTTGGGACTGCCTGGCTGCCTGCTTGTTTGTCCAGGATGCTTCTTGCCTGTTTGCTGACTTGTGTGTGTGTGTGTGTGTGTGTGTGTGTGTGTGTGTGTGTGTGTGTGTGTGTGTGTGTCCTCTCATGTCTGTCTGAGTGTGTGTGTGTCTGTTTGTCAGCATCACGTCATGGCGTCAAAGATTGTGCTTGAGTCTATCCCAGAATGGGACATTCGTCAAGTCAATGTGTCATTTCACAAATGTTGGAACACAATCTGTCACTACAAGTCTAAGCAAGATTTGCCTGCCCGGATGTTTTAGTGCTATGCATGCAAGCCAATCTGTCTGGCCAAAGCCATTGAAGGAGCTGATCCAGGCCTGCTTCTGCTGCAGCATCCATGTGGCGTCGGTGGTGCAGATGACTCACCTGCTGCTGCAACAAGGAGGGGTGGCTAAGGTCATGACAGACAACCAGATCTGCGCCACCTACTACGCAGCTCTGATCCACGACTTTGAGCACTTAGGGGTGAACAATGACTACCTGATCAAATCGTTGCACCCATTGGCGGTGATGTACAACGACATCTCACCGCTGGAAAACCACCACGTGGCCGCTGCAGTCAGGGTGATGCTTCGGCCAGAGTGCATGTTCTGTCAGGTAAGTCCAGCAAGACCCGTGCCAGTCATACCTCTTTTTAGTATGTTTTTCTTTTATTTTTTCTGTCGTTTTTTGTTTTTTTCCCCCCCTTTTTCCAAAAGGTATTTTTTTCATTTTCAACCATTTGCCCATCATGTGTCTCCCCCTAGGGTCAGGGCCGTACAGGCCTAATTAGCTCCCTGTGTGAGGTCCTGTTTTGGCAATCAGAACACCAACATTAAAGCACGCTGATGCGTTCTCAATCAGACTCGACAGTATCATGCCAACCTTTGGTGGCCATGCAACCTTACTGTGGAGAGACATTGCAACACAGCTGGTTGCCCTTTTGTTGTTTTTGCTGTGCGTACACACTGCCTGCTGAGCTGTATCATGCCTACAGCCCCCTGACTAACCAGATTGAGTCATTCACCACCAAGCTAAGTTGAAATTGAGCAAAGGAGCTCACAGACGGGTCTCACAGCTGTGATTCACGCCTTGTGCAGATTTCACACAAAGTTACGCGGTGTCATGCAATGTTATGCAGATGTAGAGGTGTCACGCGGTCTCTAGCAGCCAGGATGCTGCATTGCGTGCACTATGAGGCTCAAGCGCTTGTGCCTGTCCTGCAGAATCTGTTTACGGACACGGCTCTCTTCAGGCCTGTGATTGTCAATCAGGTGCTGGGCACAGACATGAAGAAGCATTTTGACATCACTTCCAGGTTCCAGGTGGGCCTCCTGCTGCCCATGCTTTGCCTGGTCTGCTGATCATGCTGTGTCTGTCCTGCTGGACATGCTCTGTCTGTCCTGCTGGGCATGCTTTGCCTGTCCTGATAGGCATGCTTTGCCTGTCCTGCTGGGCACACTTCCACGCCCCTCTTCTCGTGAAGTTTATGAAGTCTTAGGATGAAGCGGCGCTCTGCACACACACACTCAACAGGCACACATGTCTTTCCTGACATTCAGGTTGTCTGGCACCGATTGGGCTGTTTGCCTTCTTGGATCCCTGCTCAACCTAGATGAGCACAAGCTAAAGCGCTGTATCGACTTTTGCTGTCACATGCCAAGAGCTGTACAGTTTGACATACCATAACATGCAAGAAGCTGTACGCACTGATGACTTTCACTAACCCGCACTCTCAATGTCTGCCTTTCAGCAGGAGAAAAACAAAGGCTTAGAAAGGCCTACAAGAGAGTATCATTGTGGCCAAAATACCGCAACCTGTTTGGGCTCAATTCTTAAACAAAACATAAAAAGTCAACCACTTATGCTGTCCACCTTGTCATTCAAGCCTTTTCATCAATTACCCATGTGCTCAATCACATGTTCAAGTACTTGCTGCTCGCTTGCTGACTCACGGGCACATTCATTCATTCTTTCACCCACTCACTCATGCTGACCCATATACTCACCATGCAATCACTCACTCACCCATTCTCTCACCCAATCCATCATGTTGACTCATATACTCACCATGCAATCACTCACTCACTCACTTCTTCACCTCCCTGTTCACCTGGGCGGCGTCTTGAATTTACCTTCTGTGTCTTGTACATCAACCTGAGCACCTGTGCTGGTCGTGCACACATTCACATAGTGAAGCTGTCAGACCTGGCGGCACACAAGCTTCCTGAGTCTGACCATCTCCTCAGTCAGACCATCTCCTGCCTCAAACCATCATCTCCTGAGTCAAATCATCTGTCCTGAGTCAAAACATTTTTTCTGATGTCAGTGTGTTTGACTGCAGACTGCGTTCAAACGGTCAGCTCCAAACAGCGCCTCAAGCTCAGAGACCAGGGCCGACAGCGCCACAGGCACTGGCAGTGACACTTCACGACAGGCGTCTGCTACAGATGGGATTGACTGGGACAATGTCAAGGCCGATGACAAGATGTTGGTGTTTCAGGTTCGCCAATAATGCACAGTAAACAGAGGCAGAGTCTCAGTGCGCATGCTGCCTGTGTGCCTTCTGACTCTGGTCATGTCAAGTCGTATGCTGGGCTGTTGTACGCTGCTGCAACTGCTTTGCATCGCAAGATCTTTGCATGGGCGTGATCAGGTCAATGTTTGGTTTCACTTGCTATGCTCCGTAGCAAACAGGCAGTGCCACTGCAAGGGCCCTGCTGCTCATTTTGGTACATGCCCCATACTCCGCCCATGTTCCTCAAACCCATTCTTTGTTATGCGCCTGGTTACACCCACTTGTGTGTGTGTGTGTGTGTGTGTGTGTGTGTGTGTGTGTGTGTGTGTGCTGTGGCAGAGGAAACCTGCCCTGCCTAACACAATCAACCTCCGTCACCTGCTGCAACCCTGAGCATCACCTTCAGGACAATGTGAAGAGCACAGCAGCATCATCACCACCTTGCACACCCTCTGTGTGCAGTTATTTGCATACAGCACCGCCTCTGCATGATTATGCTTGCGAAGCAAGACATAGCAATCATGATTTCAAATCAGCTGCAATTCCCAAGCAATGCAGCTTTGCTTTCATTGCATCCCATCAGAGACCATCTGCAATGCTTTCTAGACATACGCTGTGTCTGTTGGCGGTTCATGACGTTTGATTGACCCCTGACGCTCAACTGGGTTCACAGCATGTGTGCTGCAGACGCCGTTGCAGCATACAGACATGTGCCTTGCTGACATCAGCACAGACATGTGCCCGGCCAACATCAGCACAGACATGTGCCCGGCCGACATCAGCACAGACATGTGCCTGGCTGACATCAGCAGAGCATTCAAGTCATCTTTGACTGATTCTAGACCATTTTGTTGCACACC
>JAABUO010006557.1_pt1 | contig 13359 bp, 15 predicted proteins | sample 5559291 | NCBI WGS metagenome assembly JAABUO01 (sample SAMN10711878, study PRJNA513372) | rock metagenome | isolation source: Antarctica rocks | place: Antarctica: Victoria Land, Finger Mt sud | reverse complement strand
CCCGAGACTTCCGCCCGTACGAAAGCCCGGGGGTAAAGCGGTCGCACGAGGGGAACGCTTAGTGCGGCATAGGCATCGAATGCTGTGGGGTGCACAATGAACAGGTTTCTCTTGCTGCTTGGAACGTCAACACTGACTGCGGCTCTATTCATCATCTCGAAGAGCCAGAAGCAGGCTCCAGCTGCTGGCGGGTTCGGGTCCAGCCTCGCCCGATGGGGCAGGAGAGAACGACTCTCGGCGGCCGGCACCATGCTAAAAGGCGGATTGGAGCATGGGCTAGGCGAGATGACCAGCAACTCCCTGGTGTCCGGCAAAGGCTTGCTCGATGAAGCGACTGCAGTCGCGAAACACGCCGCGGGCAAGCTGGCGGAAGCGATAGTCGAACCGCACGGGTCTCATTGATCCACTTCCTATCGCGGCGTACCTAGCGTTCAAAGGCGCCTGACTTACTATCGAATTTTATCCCGTAGCAAAGGAGCCAGGCTGGCGCTTCGCACTTCCTTCCTTCTGCTCCTTACTGAATTGCCGAGCCTACTTACCCCTGTTGGAGGCGCATCTGCTTCGTGGGTTGCATTTCCGACAACTCACCGAGCTGCCGACTGCAGCGACAGCAGCTTGGCACGCTGAGAACATGGTTTAGTTGGAAGGGGAGAGTAAGGAGCCTTGGATCGGTGATTTGGCACCAGGCCTGAATCAAGGAGGTGCAAACATGCTCTCTGCCATGCACTCGCAGCGACGCAGGGTGTATAGCTGAGTGCAGCGTGCATCAGAATTGGAAATAGAGAAATGTAGATGAGTTGCTGACGAAGAGAATGGCTCCGAACAGCAGGATTCCCATGGCGAAAGCCCACCGCCAGTTGTAGGCGAACCTTGGCTCCAACCAGCGCAGTGTGGCCGCGTAGCTTCTCTCCTGCTGACCAAGAATCTCCTGTGTGTTGGGTGCGAGCCAAACCACGGCTGCGAGCGCCAGGAGCAAAAGCACCGACTGAGGCTTGACCGCCGCTCCCACTTGCGAGCGCCAACCGACGAGCGTGAGTAAAACTGCGGTTGCATCGCCCGTGGAGTTGGCTCGGAAGAAGACCTGTCCGACGAGCACGCACACAAAGGTCAACAGCACCGACCCTGAATGCGCAATCAGAGAAGGTGACCCATTTCCTGTGGGCACTTTGCGGAAGATTCGCCAAGCGTGATTGATACTGAGATAAATGCCGTGCAGCAGGCCGAAGATGATGAACTGCAAGCCGGCGCCGTGCCATATACCGGCTATGAACATGGTTACGAGCATGGGTGTCGCGACCATCGAGGCAAAACCGGGCAGTGTCTTCTGCGCTTTGCGCGAGACTTTCCTGCCTGAGGCCAGCCGTCGTCTGCTTATTGCCAGAGAGATCGGATCGTACAAGTAAAGAGTGAGATAGCGGGTGAGTGTGATGTGCCAGCGCGACCAGAAATCAATGATGTTGGCTGCTTTGTAGGGCGAGTTGAAGTTCATGGGAAAGCGGATGGAAAACATGCGCGCGATGCCGATGGCCATATCTGAATAGCCAGAAAAATCGAAGTACAACTGGAACACATAGCTGAGTACCCCGACCCAGGCCTGAGAGGGTGAGAGCATGGAAACGTGCCCAAAGGCATGATCGGCGGTGGGCGCAAGATTGTCGGCAATGATGGACTTCTTAGCGAGGCCCATGATGAACCAACTGAGCCCAACGAAGAAATCGTTCGCGCGCAGGCTATAGTTCTTCTCCTCGGAAAACTGCGGCATCATCTCGCGATGGTGAAGAATAGGACCGGCGATGAGATGCGGGAAAAAGGTAACGAAGAGCGCGTACTCGGGGAAGCTCTGCGCTGTAGCCTCACCTTGGGCTAAGTCAACCAGGTAGGCGATTTGGGTGAAGGTGAAGAAAGAGATACCCAGCGGCAGGATGACATTGCTCCAACGATGCGACAAGCCCATGCTGTTGAACCAGCCGAGCAACGGGAACAGATATTTGTAGTAGCCAAGCGCCGCGAGGTTGAGCGCGACGCCTGCGATCATCCAGGCCCTTTTGCGGCTGTCGGTCGCGGAAGCGGCGATTGCGCGCGAGCAGAAGAAATTCAGCGCCATGGAACCCAGCAAGAGCAGCACGAACTTCGGGTTCCACACAGCGTAAAAAAGCACCGAGGTTAGAGCCAGCCAGGCAATAACCGGACGGCGGCCGATTTTGCCGAGCAGCTGGTAGCCCACGACAACCACCGGCATGTAATAGAGCAGGAAAGGGATGGAGGTGAAGAGCATGCTATTGCTCACGCCCTTGCGGCTGGTTCGATTCCCTGGATGTGGCGGTTTCGGACTGAGCTGGCTTCTGCTGCGCGGCGGCCGCGAACGGCTCTAACTGACGTGCAATCGCCGCTGACAGCCTTGCTGCGCCCTGAGCGGTGTAGTGCTCATAGCCTTCGTTGAAGAGCTGGGCAGGGTAGGGGCGCTCGCGATTGTTAAGTCCCTGAAGCGCGTTCTCAAGAAATTGCAACCGTCCGTCGCAGACTGAATCCGGTGCCGCGTCAAGGACCAAATTGTCAGCGAGCGCGCCATAATGTTCCCTCAGCTCGCGGATGAAGCTCGCGTCGGGAGCGTGAAACATGGGGTCGATGTCTTCGACTCCCTTGCAGCTCTTGAATGCGGGCTGAGGCAACACGAGGTGCACATCGATCGGCACCTTAGCGCTGTGTGGGGGGACCTGACGGCGCAGACGATTACGCAGAAGATTCATAGGCCCGGTGAGATAGGCAAAGTGCATCATGCCCATATAGATTTCAGGATGATGGAGGAGCGCATTCACGAGCTGGCGCCTGGGATAGAACCGCAGCATGGGCACGACACCTTCCATGTAAGCCCCAGTGTCGCTCCAGCTTTCCGCATGATAAAAATCTGCGCCTGCAAATTGGATGAGCAGGATGTGAGGGCGAGGGTTGTGTCTGAGGTACATATCCAGCCCGCTGGTGCCGAGCACTGCCAGTACGCCCTTGGTCTGGGCAAGATTGCAGGTGCGCAGGTGGGTGGCCGCCTCGATAACCTTCGGATCAATACCGGTAATCGCGGTGGAGTCGCCGAAAAGAACGATTTCGCAGTTGACGTTGCGCGCAGTGTAGATCTGGTCGCTTGCTCTCACCCAGAGCGGGTCTGCATAGCGTTGGAATACCTGGCTGCCGACCAGAAAAAAGGACAGCATGCAACTGACCACCGGGATAGCCAGCACGAGCAGCACCTTGGCCCACGGACCCGTGATCAGTGCATGCAGACGAGTGATCTTCAGCTGCGTGAGATCGGCGGAACCGGGTGCGGCCTTCGGTTCGGCGCACCCCGACTCAGGTCTGGTCAGGATCTCACTCATGGCTTAGCGTCCAGTTTCGGGGTCGAACTTTCGTGCGGCCGAAAGCGCGCACTCGGCTGTGCGTGTGCCTGTCGGTGGTGCCGCCGGCGTGCCAACTGGTCTCTCCTACAACCGGGGTTCTTGATAAAAGCATAGGCTTTTATTGGGAGCCCGTCTTGGTCTCAATCACTTGGACGAAGTGTCCGACATTGCGCAGCGACTCCAACTCCGCGGTTCGGAATTTAATGTGAAATGCAGCTTCGGCCGCGACGATTAGATTGACGTGATTCAGCGAGTCCCAACCGGGGAGCTCCTTCGCGGTCATCGCCGGATAGAGAGCGATCGACTCATCATCGAAGACGTCCTGAAAGACTTCAGTGAGCCGCGTGTAGATCTGTTGTTCGGTCAAGTGTTCCTTCCGTGGGGAAAGCGAGGCTCTCCGCGAGCATGACGGGGGTGCGCCGCTGTTGATATGTGTCAAGGTAAAGAACCCATTGACTGTCCGCCTGTCGTGTAGCTAACGCGCCTTCCGGCACAGGCTCGTGGCTGGTCTGTTCTGCCAGGTTCGCTAGCGGCTGAAATCCCAGCCGTTCGTAATGGTTTTTTACCAGATTGTTCTTTGCTGTGGGGAGATACACACCGATGATTCGCTTGAAGCCGCGCAATGAAGCCTGTTTAGCAATCAAATTGAGAGTGGCTTCCTCAACTTGGCGGCCCAGCACACGACAGCTCATCAGCCAGGTGTCAAGTTCAATGGTAAGGGCATCGCTGGCCTTGCCGATCACGATGGCGATCAGACCGTTGTCTCCGAAAGCGTCTTTAAGACGCAATTGCAAGGTAAGGACGGCGGGATCTGTAGCCATTTCGAGTACCTGCTCCTGTGTATAGCGGCGGGTGGTCAGGTTGAACTGATTGCTCTTGTTGATCAACTGAACGACTCGTGCGAGGCTGGCACGATCAAAAGCTGACCATGTCAGAACCATGTTGAGACTCTCGAGATAGCCCTGCATGTCGGTCGAGCTCTCTTCAAGGCGGGTGCGTTCCGAGTTTTCGCGGTAGAGCCTGACTCGCTCGCGGTCTTCGCTGGTGATGTTGAGTGCCTCGAAGTAGCCGGCGGCCGCCAGGGTGGCCTCGTAGAGCGCAGGATCATCGGGCAGCTCGGGCACCTGCACCATGGGCAGTTCCTGCCGGACCAAGTTGCGTTCGAAGGGGTTGTCGTCCGCGAAGACCAGTGAGTCCAGGCCAACGTTGACGGTCTGCGCGATGTGACGGAGATTCGCGGCTTTATCCTGCCAGTTCGCCACAAAACATGCGATATCGCTGGACCGGAGGACCATTTCAGGATGATGTTCGAATGGCAGCGTGGCGTTCGCTATATCGTTTTTCGAGCATACGGCGAGAATGACTCCACGGACAGCAAGCGATTTGACGTAGCGCTGAAACGAGATGAAACCTTCGCCCACCGCGTGCCCTTGCCCGAGGAGGATGCCTTCCAGTCCGTCATCTCCGATCACTCCGCCCCATAACGTATTGTCCAGGTCAAGCACCAGGCACTTGCTAGAGAGACCGCGCAGTGCTGCGAGCAGCCGGCCGACGTGATCACCATAGATAGGCGAGAGACCAGGATGAATCTCCTGCTTGGCGCGATGCCATAGCGCGGGATTGAACCACGCTGCCACTCCACCGGCCTGCGCCATGTGGTCGACAGAGAGCAGCAAAATCCCTTCTGCGTCCGCTTGCACCCGCAGTTGCTGATTGATTTGCTCGACGATGGTGTGCGGGGAAGACTCGTAGAGATGTTCATTGCTGCCGAGCACAGGCGCAAAGACCGGAAGTACAGTCTGCTGGATAACAGTGGCGTGCAGGCCTTCCCGCGCGAGAGTCCAGCAGCTGCGCATGCGCTCAACAGCCGGGCCAGCTGCGGCCGCTTCGCCCTGCGCAACGTGATGCGCATCGAACGCGAAGAGGACGACATCCGGAGCAAATTTGTAGAGGTCGGACGAGGAGTCGGCCAACTCCTGCCGGTACATGCCGTACTCTCCCTCAAAGATTTCGACCGCAAATCCACGACGGAGAGCCGCGACTCGAATAGCCGGTGCGAGATAGCTAACGGTTGAGGAGCCCAGTAGAGCAAGCTTCACCGCCGGGCAACGACTGAGCAGGGCAAGACCCCCCGGCCCAAAGGATCCCAGAGCCGTGTCAAGCCGTGCGGTCTGCAGGAAGTCCATGGAGTAGTTGGCGAGCGCCACTAAAAGCGGCACCGCCTCATCGACAGACAGAGCGCGGACACGCCGGAGCCTCTCGTTCCACGAGCTGTCGGTGGGGAGCCAATCGAGATTCATGTGCACCGCAGAGCCGCATTTCAGACCGCCTCGCTGTCTTCCTAACGCGCGTGCTGCAAGGGATTGAACGTCAATTATAAGGCGTTATCGCCAAGTTGGTTGCAGAGCTCTCGGACAAGGTAGATGTCTGGCTGAAAAAGCGCATCACAGGTGCCATGCAAATCGCCCTGGAGCAGGAGCATAGAGCAGACACTTCGGAGGATCTGGTGCCCGGTGTAGAGGCCTCGGCTCGTCATCATCTGGGCAGAGAGGTCATAGCATCCCCGTGGAAGTTCCGTGACACGGCGATGCTGCTGGGCTCGATACTTCTGCTGTTTGCGGTGGCCCTCTGGTGTGAGCACGGACGCATTTTCTGGGAGGACGAGGTGCTAGGGTGGACGCTGCTCAACGACCCCTCCTTCAACCACATGATCGCGAGCTGGGTCCATGGAGCGGATGGTGGAGGCATTAGCTTCTACCTGACTGGACGATTGTGGCTAAAGCTTTTCGGGCCCTCGATGGCTGCCTTTCGGCTTTACTCCCAGGTGTGCTTCGCTGCCGCATTCGCGCTGTTCTGGATTTGTTTGCGCCGCTTCTATCAGCCTGGCCTTGCGGCGTTTGCCATGCTGAGTGTCTGGCTGGTAAGTCCGCCAATGGTGCAGCATATGGGAGAAGGCCGTTTTTACGGCGCCCTCATGGCGACTGTTGCATGGGGAATCTGGCTCAACCTTCGCGTACAGGATCGCCCGAGTGTTTCGGCGTCGCTTTATGTGGCCATGTTCTTTTGTCACGCTCTGATGGTGACCAGCCAGATGCTTGGTGTGGTGTATAGCGCCGTGTTGTTGATTTGGCTAGTCTGGCTCGACCGATCGCAAGGGCAGTGGCGGCCGCGTCTGTATGCTGCTGCTGCTGCGTCATGGCTGCTGGTGATTCTATCTCTGCCTGCGATTCGAGCATCGGCTGCGGTGGGGCGTCCTTTTTTCTGGACGACACAGCCTAGCCCTCTGGAGTTCGGGCTCGACTACACCGGCTTCAGTCCTGTGCTGGCGTTGCCGCTGGGGCTGCTTCTGCTCTACCTCTCGGTACGTATCTGGCGGAGTGGACGAGCAGTGAAAGAGATCGCGGAACACATTGGTGCTCGGCATTCCTTGTATCGTCTGGCGTTTCTGTTGTTTCTTGTGCCGTTGCTGTTTTTGCTCGAGGGCACGGTGGGCCCGCCGTTATGCGTCAGCCGCTATTTGCTGCCGGTCATCTTCGCGACCACGATCGCAATGGCCGAGCTGATGACACAGGCGACTGAAGCGATGCCGGCGTGGATGAGCAAAGAGAGGGTGATAGGAACCGCTTGGTGCGTGTTCCTGGGAATGCTGCTTGGCTATGATCTAGCCTATCGCCCACATCGCACTTTACAGCAGAAGGACTACACACTGGCGCTGACCAACAGCCTGCCTCGTGGCGTCCCTGTGGTCTGCGAAGATTCGTTTGCGTTCACGGAATTGATGTATCGACAGCCCCGTTCGGGCGTGCTCTACACGTATTTGCTGGACTGGCAAAACAGCGTGGCAGCACCGACCAGAAGAATGGAGGTGACGCACTTCCATCTCATGCAGAACTGGAAGCGGGCTGGCTACTATTCCGATGCTATCCACTCGTCTACTGCGTTCCTCGCGCGTACGCCAGAGTTCTACACGCTAAGCTTTGAAGAAGTTGAGAAACGAGGTTTCTTCGGGCGCGAAAAGATGGTGTCCAGGGCAGAGATCATTGGCAGTGATCTGCATGAGCGGCTTACTGCTGATCCGCGGTTCCGGGTGACTTTGTTTCGTCTACTTCCGCTCGGTAAGCTCAGAGCCTCCGTATGGCAGGTGTGCCGGGTTGGTGATCGCGCATGCCCGTAAACGCGACTACATCGCGGCAAAGCACTGGACGACTGATAAAGACTGACCCGAGTCTCCTGTTCCTGGACAATGGCGATACGTTACACGGAACCCGGGCAGTTGTTCAGAGTAGGGGAGCCTGACGGGATTGCAGTCGGGGAGGGGTAGATGATCAGGGCGGCGGAAGTGGATTTGAGCTTGAGCGCCGGATAGACGAGAACAATGTTCTTGAGGGCGGCGAGGGCGCTCTGCTTAATCGGCGCACCTTCGCTTACTCGACTCCATTTGACCGTGGAGGCCCTCCCAGGGGACCACCCGTGCCTCCCGTTTACGATTGGCCGTGAAGGCGGTATGGACAAGCCACGCATACAGGTCAAGTGCCAAGGGAGACCGCTTCAATGCTCGGAGGGCACGCATGTCGACCGGCACAGGTGCGGCAGTAATCGCCGCATAGAAGTCCTCTCTCAACTCGATCCAGCTCTCCCACAGATTGTCCTGCTGGGTACGGCTGGTATCCCACCAAAGCATTGCTTTTGAGGTGGCCCGCATATCGACCCACGTCTTGTGCGTGGGCCGCTCGTCAAAGAACTGCCGAGCGACATAAGCCACACGCCGTACTGGAGTTCCCTTTACGAATGCAGAGGTTGTCGATTGATTCGCTCTTTCCAAAAGTTAGGCAAGAGCTTCAGGTCCATAACGCGCGAAATCATTTTACGGTCTACTTCGCTCTGAGCACTCAAATGCCATATGTCAGCTACGGAAACTTTCTCGGGTGCACGGTCGACCAAGAGTATCTCGACTCCTGCTGAGAAGTGCCTTCCTGAAGCACTGAGGCGTACCAGCCCGGCTTACCCTGTCGGAAGAAAAGCGCCGTCATGTCGGGACGTTCAAAGCGGATTTGGAGCTTGTAGCAAGGGCTTCTTGGTTGCAGCACCTGCAGCGTTGCGGTGCCGATCTGGATCACGTCGCCAATGTGGAGATCCGTTTCAAGCAAACCTTCCGAGGTGATGTTTTCCCCGAAGCTGCCCGGAGGCAACGGCCCCGAACCAAGCAACTCTTCCCATGTAGCGTAATGTTCTTTTGGATAGAAATAGACCGCCTTGTCCAAACCACCGTGAACGCGTAAATCTCCTTGGGCATCACCTTCGATACCAAGCTTGTGGGCGTAGACGTCTCCACCGACAGGGGCCTTGAAGAAGCCCGTGGTCACGATGTGTCCCGCAGACTGCACATTACGCAGCCCACCGCTGACATTGATGGAGTGGACTCTCGCCGTGGTTATTGATTGGCTCAGCATCCTGATGTTCTCCTGGGATCGCATTAGGTTCAAACCTCTACGCTCGCTCCCGACGTGGGGGCGTCGTTCGCAAGGTCAAGCAGTGCCTTCAAGACTCGTTCGAAGCGGCTCGTGCTGCTATTGACCGCCTGCACGATTGGGGCGCCCTGTAGTCGAGCAACGCTGGCGTCGCAAGCTGCCCAAGCATGCATGGAATCCGGCCACCGCCAGTGTGGAGACATCTTTCAAACACGGAGCTTGAGCGATTCTGACGCTCGGGCAACTTTTAATATTTGCTGTCAATCACAGCCTCAAGGTCACATCAGTATGCAATCCGCTCCACCTCGTCGAGCGCAACCTCGTCGCTGCGGCGATCATAGAGCCCGGTGGTGCGGGCTGATTCGTGCCCGGCCATGTGTTGTGCAATCTCCAGCTTGCCGCCGTTCTGCAGGTAAGTCGTGATGCCCGTTGCGCGGAAGCTGTGGGCGCTGATCTTGGTTCTCAGGCCGGCGGCTTTGGCACGCTTCTGAATCATCAGGTGCACATTGGCCTGGGGCAGGGAAGTGCGGCCGGTCAGTCGGCCATGGCGCAGGGTAGGGAAAAGCGGGGCCTCGGGCTCGCTGCCGAGTCCAGAGACGGCGAGCCACTCTTCGAGATACTGGTCGAGACTGTGGTGACAGGGAAGTTCGGTCACCTTGCCGCCCTTCTCGTGGAGCCGCACCCAGCCCCGGCGCTTTTGGACGTAGAAGTCCTGGACCTTCATCCCGACGGCCGCTCCGACGCGGGCGAAGGTGTAACCCATGAGGCCGATGAGGGCACGGTCACGCAGCCCGAGCAGGGAAGTGGTGTCTATCGCTGTCAGCAGATCGTGCATCTCCTCCGCCGAAAGCACGGAAGTTTTGCCTTTGCGGACGCTGTGCTTCGGGCCACGCACCGCGTGAGCGGGATTGTTGTGCATGATATGGCCCATCACCAGCCAATCGAACAGCATCCGGATCGCGGCCAGATGCTGCTTGACGGTAGGCTTGGCGTGCGTCCGGCCGAGCTGCTCGACGTAGCCGGCGACGTGCATGGGCGTCACGCGGGCGAGATCTTCGAGGCCTCGCTCCGCGCACCAGGTGGCGAAGGTCTGGACGGCTTTGAAGTAGGCGCGGCGGGTGTGCCGGTTGCGGATATTGACGGTGAAGAACTCCCAGAAGCGCCGGCCATCCTCGGGCATAGCTTGGAAGAGCACCGGCAAAGGAGCAGAGTCTGAACTGACAGAAGAGGGAATCAGCTCATTACTCATGGACTAGCTTCGATCGGCTTTCCCGTTGGTGTTCTTGGGCCAGCTTCAACAAGCGCTCTACATCCTTTGCAGAGCTGCCCTCAATCTCGATCTCGGTGTCGTTGACCGTGAGCTTGGCTTTTCGGCCGTAGCGCCCATGAAGCCAAGCGACAATGATCGTCGCTAGAGCAGACCCAGTTTTTGAGAGGATCGTGAAGTCGCCATTTAGCCCACCAGAGATGGCGGCTGCGGCCTGCATGTCGTAATAAGGCGTGACATTCACGCCCACAGCCTTCAGTTCCTCGATCAACTTCCGAAGAACCTCCTGGTACTCATCGCTGAACTGAGGAGGGTCGCTCGGAGCTCGTTCCAGCGAGATCTCAACTTCGTTGCTGCGCTCCGCGGTCTTGGTGTGCACGGCCACTCCTGTGTTTTTTACATATGATAACGTCCTTTATCATATATATGGCCGGGCGTTTGAACTGTAGTTTCTGGAGGTGTCGCGGCCTGCGCCTAGCTATGGCTTGCTTCCTTCACAAGCTGCTGGTGAATGATCATCTTCAAATAGGTCTGATATCGGAGACCACGCTTCTCCGCAAAAGCCCTTGCCAGCTCGATGTCTGCCTTGTCGAGCCGGATCGATGTCGGTACCGTTTCAGAGCGGTGGGCAAGGGTGCCTCGGCCTAAAGTACCGTCATGCGCCGCCTGCTCAAAAATAGCCAGCGTTTCTTCCGGGTGACTGTCCCACCACGCTGCTTCTTCGGCGTCGCTCTTGAACTCAGGTATCTGTCGGGTCTTAGTCATTGGCTGCTGCCTTATGATTCGAGTAAAAAGCGCGTTCTTTCCTGTTGGCTGGTCGCGCTGTAACGATGCGGTACATTCCATCGCGCTCCGTTACGATGACAACGAGGACGCGGCCAGCGTCGGTTTCGCCCAAATGAAGGGTACGGGTCTCTCCGTTGCGGAGAACCAAGCCCGCGTCGAATGGATCGTTTCTTACTACCTGCTCTGCTTCCTGCGGGGTGACAGCGTGGCGGCCGATGTGCTCGATGTTGCCGTTATCCCAGTGGAATTGCATTGAAAGGTATTCCTTGTGTTCAAGATTTTCGGTCCGAGATTGCTCACGTGGTGTTCCCTCCTTGGGATCGGGTTGTAATTCCGGTGCACTGCTGGTGCGAGTGGCAGCGTGAGTAGTATATACGATGTCGGTACAAAGGTTGGATCCGGTTCTAGAAAACGAGAATCTCTTCTTCAAAAGGAACGGAAAGGGGAAAGTGAAGAAGATTCGGACAGGTGTTCAGCGGGCACTTCACTGTCGTTGCGGACGGGGGAAGGTTCTCGCGCTCGGCATGTGCGCCACCTGCTACACGCTCAAGCGGCAAGATGAGGAATATTTCGGCGGTCTGCGGGAGAAGGTGCTCAGACGGGACGGCTATAGCTGCCGCGTCTGCGGAGCTTCCGGACGCGGAAAACGCTCGATCGTGGTGCATCATCGGAGACCAGGCGTTTCAAAGCTGCCTCTCATGATCTCGTTATGCCCCGCGTGCCACGCCATCGTGAGTCGAACGCGGGTCATGCGTCGGCCCATACCGCCGCTGCTCCTGGAACTCTGGCGAGAGCAGCATCCGAACGGGCAGGAACAGACGGTCATGAGCTTTGAGAGAGCTGCTCCGGTTGCTATCCGCGTACCGCTTTTCGCAGGTCCAGCCACGCCCTAATAACTCTGAGCAGGGCCGCGCTGCTCAAGGCGCATGATAAAGGACATTGTTCTGAGAATAGGCAGCTCCCTACTCGACCGCAAACGTGTTGTATCCGAGCTTCTTCAGGCAGCGTAGATGGTGCTGGGCACGCTCGACATTCCGGTCGTCCCGCGTGATCGGAGGATCTTCTCGATAGGGCATCTTTGCTGAGAGAATTGCGTGCACAGTCTTGAGGAGCGTGTGTCCGAGCGCCACGATGGCGCGTTTGTTTCCGCAGCGGGCCTTGAGGGCGTGGTAGCGCGACTGCAGCCGCGACCCTTTACGATTTGTGGCGGCCCATGCACTCTGAGTCAGCGTTGTTTTGAGCCAGACGTTTCCCCGGTTCGTACGAACACTTTTCTTGACGCCAGCACTCTCGTGGTTGGCCGGACAGAGCCCCGCCCAGGAGCTGAGTTGCGCCGCTGTCGGGAACTGTTCCATGTCAGCGCCTACCTCGGCCAGGATGCTGGCGGCTGATTCTTCCTTGATGCCTGGAATGCTCTGGAGCAGATGGAACGCTTCGGCAAGCGTTGGGTCTTCCATGCGCCGCCGGATCTCCTGATTGAGCGCCTCAACCTCCTGGTCCAGGAACTCAAGATGACGAAGAGCGTGCCGGATGAAAAAGCGCTGATGGTCGCTCAACCGGTGATCAGCAACAGAAGCTGTAATTTGCGGAATCTTCTCGCGAGCCTTCTTCTTGGCCAGATCGGCGATCTGCTCTGCGCTCATCCGACCATCGAGAAGCGCTGCGAGCATCAGTCTGCCTGACACACAGAAGACATCTGACAACACGTCACCGAGCTTGACGTTCGCGTCTTCAAGCACTTTCTGAACTCGGTTCCGCTCCCTTGAGTTCTCCCCGATCAGCTGCCTGCGCCGCCGCGTCAGGTCTCGTAGTTCACGAATTGCCAGCGGCGGAATGAAGCTCGGCCGAATCATGCCATGACGAAGCAGATGAGCCAGCCATCGGCTATCGTTAGGGTCGGTCTTGTGTCCGCGCCTGTTCTGCACGTCCGCGGCGTTCGCCAGGATCACGTGGACGTTGGCCTCAAGCAGATTGAAGACCGGCTTCCAGTAGCTCCCGGTGCTTTCCATCACGGCGTGGGTGCAACCTTCGGCGACCAGCCATTCGGCGAGCCGCCGAAGCTCGCTCACGATCGTGCCAAACTTTTTGATTTGCGTACGGGGTTCGTCTTTTGCGCCGCCGGTCATGACGCACACCACGACGAATTTCTTGCCGACATCGATGCCGGCACATCGCTCCAGAATCGCTTCGATCATCTGCTCCTCCAGTGCGACAGGCAGCCGGCGGCGAGTTGGGCATATTGTTCTACGGGCTCAGAAGAGGCACCAGTCGGGTGTACGTGAGCCGCCGGCGGGTCAGATTATCATTCGGGGTCAAACCACCAATATGTCCGCGACCCTTTACCTGTTCGCACCTGAAGTCTCCACCACACCCACGATTCAGGTCAACGGAAACCCTTCTCATCCTCAGGTGCGGCCGCACCGCGGCCATCGCCGATTATCATGCGTGA
>JAABUO010006556.1_pt1 | contig 13360 bp, 21 predicted proteins | sample 5559291 | NCBI WGS metagenome assembly JAABUO01 (sample SAMN10711878, study PRJNA513372) | rock metagenome | isolation source: Antarctica rocks | place: Antarctica: Victoria Land, Finger Mt sud | reverse complement strand
AATCACAGCCAATGTCGTTGGCCATGTGAGTTGAGCAATAACATGATGTGTGTAATGATCACCTCCTCATATCTCCGAGATAGTGACCCAGATCCAGAGGAGATGTTGATAACAGTTTTTTTGTGGCCAGCTTGTAGCAGGGGTAGAAATGCCTGGATCATAGCATGAACGCCAACCACGTTCACTTCCAGAGTTTGCCTTAGGCTCTCCACCTTTCTGTATTGCAACAGGTCCAGAACGTACCAAAAAGCCATGTTTTTGCCTTTGCAAAACGTACCAGCACAGCTAGGTGTCTATTGTCAAATGGTGGGCCACAAGTGGGGGGCGGCATGTCTGTGAGCATCTGCTGCAACAGGATTCGCGTATGTATCACAAAACCGCTCTACAGTGGCAAGACTCGTGCCACATGAAATCAAGTTACAAGGCAAGCAGCTTACTGCAGTCTGCTTTGTCCAGGATTAGCAACAGCAGCGTTGTTGATCAAATAGTCCACGCTGCTGACACCAGGGATTTCTAACACGCGTTTTGCAGCACCCTGCAAGCATTGCACAAGCAAGGGTGATGTGCTGAAGGATACTACAACAGAAGGTCGTGCATCCACTGCCTTACCTGTATGCTAGAACTGTCCGCTACGTCCAGTGTGACCAGCTGCAACCGGTCCTTATGCTGTGCTTTCAGCTCTTGAAGGACCGAGGCGTTTTCCGGTGACCTAGCACATGCTATGACGGCTGTATGTTCGGACAAGAGTATCTGCAAAAACGAAGGTCTTCACTAAAGGAAATAGCACAAGGCCACAATAGTGGCAAGTCTTGCACCCGGCATGCGTGCCGAAAGATGAATACCTGTCGCACAAACTCGACTCCTATGCCTCTAGATGCGCCCGTGACGACCCACACTCCTGCTGGAGTCATGTTTGATTACGCATGCACTGGCCGCGAGCTAGACATCTTGCTACCACAGACATCTGGCGATGACGCTGTTTACGAAAATCCTTTGTGCGTTACAGCTTGTGCGAGCCCACGTAACGTTAGGTAACGTCGCAGCGAAAGAATATCTCGAACTTCGCGAAGCATAGGCGTTTTACAGCACCCGTCGCTATTTGCAAAATTATCCTATCGAAGGCCCCCCCCCGGCAAATCGTCGCAGAGGTATGCTTTATCATAGCTGAACGTTCACGCCTCGCGTCGCACTGAAGCCTGAAGAATATTTCGAAGGTCGGACAAAGCTACTGCGTGTATCAGTTTGAAGTTCAAGACAGGCGTCGACAAGTACAGGCGTCGACAGCCAACATGGCTCCAGAAGAAGTTTGGCTGATCACAGGAGCGTCCAGAGGCATCGGAGCCGAGCTTGTCAAACAAGTATGACTGCGTGCAGCGCAACAACTGCTCCTTCCTGAGCTTGCCTTTACTCAAATTGCTTTTACCCAGGTGCTTGCCAAGGACAACACAAAAGTGATTGCGGGGGCCAGATCACCAATGACTTCTCCAGTCCTGCACAACCTTCAGGATCAATATCAAGACCGCTTGCACATCCTCACTCTTGACGTTTCAAGCACTACCAGCATCCTGGTGTGGCAGGGCAGATCATTCAGACTGTTGTCTGATACAGCACATACTGGTATACTGCAAACAACTTGTGTGCTGTGTCCAGGCTGCAGCCAAGAGTGTCACAAATCTCTTGCTTTTCAAAGAGATTGACTACTTGGTCAACAATGCTGCAATAGCCAACGCAGAGCAGAGCCGTGCTGAGTGAGTGTCCACTGCAATTCTACTAGAAGCTACTTTGTGTGCTGTCTGTCTTGCCCTTTTGGTAAACTTCAGCTGTAGCATGAGGTTCAGCAAATACATGGTGCAGGAAGCCAGATACAGTAACGGAGCTTTTAGAGACAAATGTCATTGGCGCTCATGCCATGATTCAGGCTTTTCTGCCATTATTGCAGTCTGGGCAAAAGAAGACAGTCATCAATATTTCTTCTGCTATGGGTTCATTGAATGTATGGTATCATCAGGTGAGCATGCATTCTGCATGGGCATCAATGACTACTGACAGCCATGTTTGAACACTTGTTCTTAAGGGCTATCTATGCACTTCACAGTGTTGCAAAGACTGCCAGTCAAAGAGCAGCCATTTCTCCTGCCTTCTCAGCTGACCAAGGGAGAAGTGCAAGAACGCTTATGCCGATGCCTCAGACTGATCCCCTCACTGGCCACCTGTATATGTCATTAAATCGGATCACTCGCCATGTGCTCTTTATGTGAGCCAGTGCAACAGCTGACTTTCCTATGAAATCACGGCTTATCTGAGCAGCCCCTTGCATGACACGTTTCCAAACCTGCTCAAAGCTTTCGTGAAACACCTCCTCTGTCAATAAGGATGTTGATATCAATCAATGTCATGCGGATTTTCATCCTCACAGTTGTTTGCAGTTCACAGTGCGGAATGATCAGCCAATACCCATGACAAAGACGAGTTTGGGCTACAAGGTGTCCAAGGCAGCCCTCAACATGTGTAAGCCTCCATGTGTTCTTCCCACTTGCTGCACTGAGCCTGTCAGAACCATCCTATATGTCTGGATTCTGCTGGCTCACAATGCAACTGTTGTTAAACTGATATGCCGGCAATTCCCGCATAGCATGGAGTGAGCCAGCCAAAACCAACTGTGTGTCAGGCCTACTACATGCTTGGCATTGTGTGCGTGCTTCTGAATCACGCTCTTTTGTGATTACTCTGATGTGGGAAAGACAGCTTCATATTGTCAAGGCCTTGTCTTCTTGGCAAGGTATTCTGTGTGCAATGTTGATCTTCCTTGTGCAATGCTGGTCTTCCTCAAATAGCAGCTGTTGGATAGCAAACAACAACAGCATGTACTGTCCTGCTGAAGACAATCTGGTGTTTGCTGCCTTGTAACAGCGCATGCTGATTGGCAATGCACATGGTGCACTTTTGCATGTCAGCAATGCAGCTGTGCTGAAGTGAGCCTGTGGGCGACTGCTGCAGTGACATTGAGTTGGGCTTCTGATGTGACCCCTGAAGAGGGATTCACCTTTGTGGCCATTGAACCTGGCACAGTCAACACAGACGCCAGCACAGCCATGATGCAGTGAGCCTACCCAAACTGCATATTCCACCTACACAGCGCATTTGGCATGCTCACAGTGCTCAGCACTCTGAGTATGATGACATCTGTTGTGTTTAGCACACTCAGTCTGCTCACCGTGCTCAGAGCAATGCATTGCATGACTATGCATGATCAAAGGACTAAGTTCTGCAATGGGAAGATTGTGCTGTCTGTTTGTGATGTCCAGGTATTTACTAAATGACTCGACTTTACACCTGACTCAGCAAGCATGCAATAATCAGCTGCTTCAGCATGCATTGTGCTTTGCATACACCTCGGGCTTCATGAAAGGCCTCTTCCCAGCATCTTTGTCCAGATCTCTGTTCATGTCATTCACAGAAGTATCTCTGGAGGAGGAGGAGGGAGAAGTGTCTCTAGTATTTGTTTTGCAGGAAGTGGGGGATGGACAAGACGGCATTAGAGTCTCGATTGTCGCCTGCGCAAGCAGTGGGGACAATGCTGGAAACTATAGCAAAGCTCACACCAAAAGACTCAGGCCGCTTTCTGAAGTCAGATGGGAATGTGTTCCCATATTGACACTCTGAGCTGTATGGACTGTGGGGCTGTGATGCAATTGGCGTTTGAAGCTGCACCATTTGCGCAGCAACATCTGACAGTCGTTACACAGCTAAGGTCCGAGACCTCGGGTCTCTTTTTGTGAGCTGGCGGCAGGAGGTAGCTGTACTGCTGCAGTGCCATAGACTCACGTTTTCACACAGCACACATATCTGAACAGCTGCTTTGAGCTTGTTTGCCTCCAACACTGCTTGCCCCAAGGTTGAAACGGTGCAGTAATGTAAGCTTGCAGAACCGGTAAATTTTGTTTGCAAAATGAGCACTCCTTGTTAGGCCCCATCCGCACGGCGATCTGACCTTGGGTCAGATCGGCCACATTTTGATTCCGAAGCGTCTGACCTCCGTTAGAAAGTGAAGTAGGTCCCGACCAACTTCACTTTCTAACGGAGGTCAAATCTGCTCCGTCAGAAGTGGAAGGCCATCGAGAGCTGTGGTAGTAAGCTGAAGCGTCGCTCGTCGCAAGTATCGTTGCTGCGATGTTTGCGCTCCGCTGTGCCGCTCAGCTGTGGTCTGCAGATTTCGAAAGACCTCCGTCAAACCCGCATCCGTAATGAACACATTTGACCCAAGGTCAGACTCGGTTTGACCTTAGGTCAAACCGATATTTGACCCACGGTCAAATCGCCGTGCGGATGGGGCCTTACATCTCCCGAGGCGTTACGATTAGCTCCGAAAGCAAGTGCAGCGTGCAGGCATTTCGCGCACTTGTCGTCGTCCTGCAAGCCCAGATCGCGATCTCACCGTCACCTCGTCGCCCGGTCACACCAGCAAAAGCAAACTAACCTATCCTGCTGTACAACTTACACGCTTCAGCTCAGCTGTGTGTGGTCAACAGCGACGGAGTGACACAGTTGTGATTTCGACAGGCCAAAGTTACATCCTCGTCAAATGTGAAATACCTGGTTACAACAGACGATCACTATGCAGCCCGGGCCTGTATGGCTGATCGCCGGGGCTTCGAGAGGCATCGGCGCTGAGTTTGTCAAACAAGTGATGGTCGCACTTGCCTTTGGCAGTATTTAGTAGCACAACTTTACACGAGTGTGTCACAATACTTGCCGTCCTGCAGATCCTTGCAAATGAAAACACAGTTGTCATTGCTGGGGCCAGATCACCAGATTCATCCCAAGACCTTCAAGAGCTTCATGAACTGCATTCAGACCGTCTACATCTCGTTCCTTTGGATGTAGCAAGCACTTCCAGCATACAGGTCTGCGACATTCAGACACTGCCTATTGAACAGCAGAATCACAGAGACCTAGATCAACCCACCCTCCCGCTTGCCTTTCCTATGTTTGCTTGTCACACATGCCTCTTTCTTACCTAAGCTGGCCTCTTTTTGTGAGTTTGTTGCTACATGACGGGTTATGCAGGCTGCAGTGAAGCTAGTTACAGCACTTCCTGGAATCACAAGCTTAGACTACCTGATCAACAACGCTGGGAGATGTGACCCGTGTCAGAGCCGTTCTGAGTGAGAGTCTCTCCCTCTCACTGCATACAGTTGCCCTCAGCATTGCCTTGATTGGTCTCTGTATTGAGATTTGGGAGTTTGCGGCCTGTTGCACATGCCCATCAAAGACAAGTCAGATGCTGCAGCATGAAGAATGCCTGTGCAGGTGTAAAACCCAAGCTGTGATTGTTGTCTAGTAGCAAACACACAGCAGTGCCTGAGGCAACGACTGCATACTGTGTGTCATGCCGACGTGCGTTCTTATGCCGTCATGCATGCACCTATAACTCACCATCGTAACATAAGCTGCTGCATACACACCTCTGCATACAGACCTCATGAATTCATGTCATCAGCAGGCTTCAGAATGATATGCACTTGACCTATAATGCAGTGCACTAGTTCATCTTGTCCTCTCTAGCTGAGGGGTTGCACACAATGATGCACTCCCTTCCCCCCCCCCCCAGCACATTTCAAGCATGAGATGCAACTGAAGAGAGCATTGCCTGTGATGCTACACAGGACAGTAGAGTCCCTCAGGCAGACTCTGGAGCTTCATGTAGTGGGCGTGCACACAATGATCCAAGCCTTCCTGCCGCTGCTGCAAGCTGGTCACAAGAAGACTGTTGTCAACATCTCTTCCAGCTTTGCATCCTTGTCTGCACGCTATGACCAGGTCAGTGGGCATTTCCAGGGGAAAATATGACAAAGTCATACACTTCAGCTCTTATACAAAACGATGCAGATCAAACTTCCCTGTTGGGACGTACCTGAGCCTCCTGTTGCTTTGGCTGTGTGGCTCATACAACGATTACAGCACACTGTGACACTATATGTTTCCATGCTCAAATATTAGTTGTGCAACAGGCAGCATGACACAGCATGGGGAGCACAGCACAGCACAGCACAGCACAGCACAGCACAGCACAGCACAGCACAGCACAGCACAGCACAGCCTCAAACTCAACTGGCAACCTGCTCCGTTGTGCAGACCATCTGTATTTAATTTGCCAATCTGTCGCATCTGCATGCCCAATTGACCAGGCATCACTGGCTGTGCAGTTTGCAAAACGGAAGGAGGAGCCCTCAATTGTGACCTCAGTAAGCCTCGGCTACAAGACATCCAAAGCAGCGCTCAACATGTGTAAGCCTCCACATGTCCTGGCATCAATGTCACATGCATATGGACCAGGCGCTGCATTGGTCGGCCAGAACATGCCGGCACTCCTGATCACACATCCCCTTGTCATGACACGTCTTCCACCACAAGTCTCAGCGTCCATCATTCTATATTCTGTCACAGCGCTTGGCTGTTGGTCATCTGTTGCTGCAATCTAGTGTCAATCTGTCAATGGCCATGATGCCTTTGGGATTGCAGCTGCTTTTCAGCTTAGTAGCAGATTTGGGGTTGTAGTTCCTGCTATCCTAAGAAGCCAAGTTGCATGCGATGCAATATTGATGCGGCGATATTCATTGTTGATGTGACTGCAGTGACGCTGAGTTGGGCATCTGATGTGACACCAGAGGAAGGGTTCACCTTTGTGGCCATTCATCCAGGCTCAGTGGAGACAGACATGAATAATGCTACCTTTGGGTGGGTAATCTTCTTCTCAACCTACTTCTCTGTCTCTTCTTCCTCATCGTCTTCTTTCACTCGTTTTGCATCACACAAGCTTGCATTCATGCCAGCCATCCATGGGGATAGCAATGGCAGCACAATGGCCAGCCAGTCATAATGCATGACCTGATGCAGTCATCATCATGTGCACCTCGCTGATGAAATGATTGTTGTGCCCTGAGCTCGTTAATATTAGATGAGTCGGTTTCCCTGACTAATGCAACCAGACGTTGACTGCACAACATGTGATCACAGAGCGTGGGAGTTTCCCAAGAAGATGTATGACCTCCGCTTGACGCCAACAGACTCTGTGAAGCAGGTTCTTGGAGTCATTGCAGAGCTGACCCCTCAAGATTCTGGGCGATATTTGAATTTTGATGGCAACACTCTCCCATACTAAGCTAGCTGCCCTGCAGGGCCTGTACAATATGCAGAAAATCAATGGTTGTGCCTGCCCTACCCAGGCAACTTCATTGTGTAAGTACATACAAGGCAGCTGACTCAGAGCAGAAATTTTAATGGGCAGTTCGGGAGCAAGTGCACTATGCAGGCGCAATATGCTGCCTCAAATTATATAGAAGGCTCGACCTTTCATGCATGAAGTGAGCATCTGCATCCAGGCCTGTTGTGCAATGACGCAGTGTCATTTAGCATGCACAGACAATACAGTTGCAGGCCTATCTTGCTAAGGTGCAATACCATTTGGCATGTACAGATGTCGAGGTTGCATTCAGCTCTGCAAGACGCAGTACATGCAGACATCACCTGCGCTACAGCTGTCAAGTATCCTGAGACAAAACTGACTGCTTCAGAAACTAAGTTCACAGTTTACGACTTTAATTCATGGAAATGTTCGAAATCACATCACAAGTGATTTTGCACAGGATTCGAAGCGTTAACCAGGGGTTGTGGTTGAGCTGCACTATATGCCATGGGCACTGGTCTTGCTGCTGGTAGATGTGACGCAGACTTTGAGGCTGCAACTGTGCTCTGCATTTGTCCAGCATAGGCACTGGCACCAGCAGCAAGACTCCCATGCGTTCCTGTTGGAGCAGAACTAAAGGGCAGAGCAGGCCGGGCTTTGTTGCTGATAGAAGCACTCGCTGCTATAGGGATTGCTGATGCCACACCTGGGACTGAAAGCGTCATCCCGGGTATTGAGGGCGATGGAAGCTGCACTGGATGGGATGGTTGAGGATGTGAAGCAGGTTCTGGAAAGACGCATGGGGCAGCTTTTGCCTTTGCTAGCTCTCTGAACTTGCCCTTCAGCCCTGACGTGAAGCGTGCAATGCTGCGCGCATAGCTGTCCCTGCCTAGTAGTATAAGTGGACGCAAGATTGGTCTGCCAGGCTGCAGTGCCACACTCTCTGCTGAGGCGCCAGCTGCTAGACCCTTCCAGCGGGCATAAAACTGAGCTGAAGGCGTCTGCCAGTATGTGGCCCTGTTGTTCTGCTCCTCCTGATGGCAACACAGCAAGACTGACATCAGCATGTGGTGCATCAAGCAGGTTAGGAGGGACATTTTAAGCTCATCGATGCACTTTGGCACATCCTGACGAATGAGCTTGCTTGAATGATTGACGCACATTCAATAGCAAACTGCATGAGCAGCACTGCTGCACAAGCAGCTCACAACGCTGCTGTAAAGTGCTTGGCACACAAGTTGAAACAGATGACCACCCTGCACACTGCATAGTATAGGCCAGCTTGCATCAGCATGATTAGTTTCAACACAAGCTGGGGTGTGCCAAGAGCCCACCTGGCCGGCAAACTTGCGCATGTCGCTCTCCCGCACAACAGGGCGATGGACACGAGGAGCAACTCTGGCAGGCTGCCCACTAGACTCGGCAGCCTCTGCGTGACTGCCTGCTGTTGACATGTGCCGCAAGGGCATGCCACTGCCAGCTGCTCCAAACTGCTCAGCCACCTTTGATGCCAGGCTTGCTGACTTTGCACTCCTGCAAGGGAGCAGAACGGATCAAGTCACTGTGCGAAACATTGACACGAGCATAGGCAGATGAGCACGCTCAGCACGCTGTGACTGCAAATGATGGTACAACAGGTGCCTGAGTGCACAGATAGGACAGATAGACTTCAGACTGCTGCAGAAAGAATTCACACAGCAAAAGCACAAGATTTTCTGAGGCTTGCAGTGAGGTCTTTGAATGCGCTGCTCTATGCATGTTTGCAGATGTTGCTGTGCGCCAGGCCCTGTACATGTAAAAGACTTGGGTTTGTGTGCGGTGACCATATTTGGTTGCAGATTCCATGCTGACAGCAGCTGCTGAAGAGGACACACCTTTGCTCATTCCTATATGCCTGCTCCTCAGCCGCTATCTGTGCATTATGGGCTCTGGACTCCTGAACAGTCTTGCCCCTGCAACATAAAAGACAGTTTCCCCCATGTGGTGCAATTCAGCCAAGCAGTGCATGCAACATGCAACAGTATTGGCATTGAAGGTACCAGCAGACCTCAGATGCTACCTGCATGCATGCTGAGCATCGTAGTAAACCAACAGACATTTCTTGCAGCTCTGCATGTCTAATTGTTTGCTTACAGCTTGCAAAATGCTGTAGTGTCATCAAGCAAGTAATGCAGTGGTCAACTTGCAATCAGGCTCAACATTCACATTCTCCAAATGCCACATGAATCTTGCGTGCTCAGCCACATGCAGCACCCAGAGACAACAATCTCTCCTGATGGCACAGAAGATTGCTGGAAGAGTAATATACAATGTTCTGTGCGCTGGTATACCTGAAGTCAGTGACGCCCTGCTTTGCCAGTTCAATCATCTTGGCAGCAACTGTCTTCAAAGACCGTGCTTGCTTATGATACACAGTATCAGGAGTGTTGTATGCCATAGCATTGCCAAACATCACATCCATATCTTCCTGCAACATGACAGTGGACATTCAGTGCCAGACTTGATGCTACAGCTGCACAAATCGCATGCGTGACTGCTGAAGCAGACCAGGTCATGCTCATGTGCTGCAGGAGTAAAGATTACCTGAAAGTCCTGCCAAGTAGTGTAGGCATCACCCTGCACCGTTGAACGCATTGTGGTGAAATCCATACCACGCTGCACCACTTGAAAGTACCCAGGTGCCTGCAGATAAAGAACATGCAGAACTTCATGCACCGCCAGTCAGCGTGTGGCGGCAGGAAACAATGTTGTACAGCTAATTTACACACCATGGCCTCTGTGACAGGTTCTTTGAAGATGTTGAAGTTATCTTTCCTCTGCATCTTGTCTACAATGCGCTCTAGTACAGCCTGTGTGGGAACAGCAACCGCAGGACTGCCTTCGCTTTTTGGGATCAGAATCAAGGGGGCCTCAATTTGACCAGGTGATGTTTCTGTTTTGATGCCTGGTGCAGCATCGACAGATGCTGTCCCATCTGCTGCGTTTGCCCCCAAAGCTCCACCTGCAGCTGAACTGCCCTGCTGCTGTTTGAGCTTGAGCTTTGGCTTCTTGCTAGGGGGTTTGAAAGCCTGTGCAGGGTCAGCCTGTCCAAGAACCTGAACAGCCTTGGCAGGCGGACGCTGCTTGAGGACGACACTGGGACCTTGATGTACAGCTCTGCCCTGAGAATGAGGGTGTCCTGAGGAGGACTGCCTCAAAGGCGAGCCTTTACTGTCTGACGCAGATGCTGCTTTGCTCCAAGGACCCTTGATATGTAATTTGACTTTGTTGCCAGAGGATGTTATCTGAGGCTGACTAGTGACTTGCTGATGCTGTTTCTGCTTCTTAGGCCGTTTGACTTCGCTACGATGACCGTTTGCAGCTGAAGTGGGAACACCTAGGGGCTGAGGCGAATACTCGTCGCGCTTACGCTTGTGATCCGACGGCCCCGGCGCAAACTCGGGTTCTTGGGGTCTTTGTTTTAGTTTGATCTTAAGCTTGAGAGGCCCGCTCATGTCAACACCAAACGCTCACCTGGTGAGCATGTGATATCTGGCTTCTCGCACTTCACCAGGTTCATCTGGAAACCCTAATCACAAGGAACATGCACATGCTGGGATTCCATCCAGTGCGGAGCAATGTTCCTGGCACCTGCAGCCGAAAGGCACTCGGGTGATCTGTGGTTTGAAGCAGATGCGGTCAGGGGCGTTGGAAGGGTGTGTGATGACAATCACCCGGCCAGTGTTGCTACAAGCCGCACCTGCACCCAGAGTGCCGCCTTTTGACCCAAGTGGAGCAGGTGAAGAGCTCTGCTCGAGCAGACAAAATTATGAGCAACATGTGCCTCATTGGTCTCCTTGGCCATGCATGTGGCTGGTGGTGAGTAAGCGAGGTCCTCGGTTGTATGCTTCTCATCCTCACTGCATGCTTTGTAAGTGCTGGAAGCATGCAGCACAAAAGTGTCAGTCCTGCCTCGTCTGCATGACACTGCTGGCTTTAAATTTGTCGTTTGCATGCATGCCTCTTTTGCACACATGCAGACAACGGCGGTGCAAACATTTAGAATCCTTTCAGTTCTGCAAACCAGTCAAGGTGCCAAGGCTTGTCACCTACGGCGCAGGCATGCCGGGCACAGCTGTGTTGCTGCAAAGCAGCGACAAGGACCTCAAGAGTTGCACGTGGACTTACAGGGAGAAGAAGGTCAAGCTTTCGGCAACCTGTTTGCTTGCCGGACACGTTGCCTACAGTGTTTGACAGGGTACTGTCCTGCAGACTGAGAAGTCAGGCTCAAAGGCCACCTTGTTTCTTCCATCGGGAGAACAGTACCGTGGTAGTTGGCAGCACAACAAGCGAGAAGGCGAGCAAGCTGATAGCAGTTGGTTCTGCCTGCCTGAAGTGCATAACGATTTCGACAGGCAACCTGTTGTCAAATGCAGGTAGTGGTACCGTAGTATATCCTAACGAAGATAGGTATGAAGGTGAATGGCTGAATGGTAAACGCCACGGAATTGGGGCTCTATGGCTGTATGACAGTGACCGCTACAGGATCCGTTATACTGGGGAGTGGCAAAGGGATAAGTTTCATGTAAGTGCCTGCACTCTGCTCACCAGGGACATGCAATTTAGAGCTGGATTTGGTCCTGCTATGCAGCACCACGCAGCAGGAGGCGCTCAGCATGCTGCAAGTGCACCAGTAAAGTGCTTGAGTCACACCACATGCCAAACATGTGACAAGGGCAGCTCGCAGAAGGATGCATTACCTGCAGATAAATACGCAGAGCTGTCAAGCTGTGCAATGGCAAATTCGTGTTTGTTGAGGTTGTTTAGTTTCAGCAAGTTGAAAGTGGTGCTAATATGCAGTTGCTTCTGGCATTCTGCAGGGCAGGGGCATCTACTATGATGATGCAGGGAATGCATATGAAGGGCTTTGGGAAAAGGGTGTGAGGAAGGGCCGTGGTCAGCAAGCATATTTGTCTGAGCCTGGCGACAGCAGTGATGTCTATGATGGTGACTGGGAGCTGGACAACAGGTGTGCTGTGTGTGACATACAGCTACATGCTCATAACTGTGAGGCATGCTCAGCAAGGCAGTCAAAGGTGGCTTCAATGAGCCACCTTTTGGGCCTGCTCTGTTGCACTATGTTGCCTGCATCCAAAAGGATCGCCTGGGTTTATCTTCAAGACTATTGTTTGCAATCCATGACTTGGCAGACAAAGCAGCAATTGTTTGTATGCGCAGGTCAGGCACAGGGACAATGAGATATGCCAATGGCGACATTTTTGAAGGGCAATGGGCCAATGACATGAAGAATGGCCCTGGAGTGTACTACTATGCTGATGGAGCTGTATACGAGGGTGTCTGGCAAGAGGACATTGCCAAAATGTGGTTGTTACAGACAAGCTACAGAGTCAGAGGAGCAACAGCCAGGAGCTTTGCCAGCCTTGCAGCTGCAAAATGCACAGCTTGTGCTTGCAGATGCAGAAGACAGTTTGCCACCTGTAGTATATTACTGAGAGCTTGTTTTGCTGCAAGGGTCAATGATGGCAGGCAATGCAGCAGTGCAGTGGGTCAGCAAGTGCTTTCAGCCAGCAAAGAAGCAGCGCTGCAATGGAGATATGCCAATGGCGACATGACTGAGTCAATGCTGACGCCATGCATGTCATTTGAGGGTCTCTGAACGCGATTTGCAGAACAAGTTCACTTCAACATCAAATTGTGTGTCCTTATGAGATCCTTGACATATGGTACAAGACCGTCACACTCTTCACTATACCGCCTGATCAAAGTCTGTGCTGCCAAATTTGCCACATTAGCTGAGTCTTGCATCTGTGCATTACGCCCCTGCATCATGCCAAGTGCAGTGAGTGTCAAAATGTCACTAAATATGTTGCATCTAGATATTGGTCCCATGTGTTGGCAGCAGATGACAGGACCTTTGCTTCTGTCCAATATGTCACATAGTTTTGATACGCATGCAGCATTCACAACCCGCAGCGTCAATTGCATGTTACCAATGACAGCATACCTTCAGGCCAGAAAGTTGCGACGTGGACGCACACAGTCCATATAGAGCTCGTGTGTTGTGACCCTCGCTCATGCGCACTGCAGCTGCATAGTACGACTGTGCTGTGCGGTAGTCACTGGCAATGACATCTGCTCTGTGATTAGCAGCATGGGTGCCGCCAATAGTGTACA
>JAABUO010006555.1_pt1 | contig 13360 bp, 10 predicted proteins | sample 5559291 | NCBI WGS metagenome assembly JAABUO01 (sample SAMN10711878, study PRJNA513372) | rock metagenome | isolation source: Antarctica rocks | place: Antarctica: Victoria Land, Finger Mt sud | reverse complement strand
GATGGGGTAGCGGGGATCGTGCACGAGGGTGGGACTTTGAGTGCTGGAGCTCATTGGGACAACGTAGCATAAACGTCTGCTGAACCCGAGCCCTGATTTGCGCAGACTGCCGATTGTGCATCTTTAAGCGAGTGGCGTTTGTTGAGAGGGTGGAGCGATGAGATCAGCCTGGCTGCTGCTTGGGTTATTGTGCCTATCTGCGTGTCGCAGGCAGGATGCGGCGGAGCCCACCGGACCGTCTGAAGCGGCTCGGCTGGAGGCAGCAGCACACCACGGCGCCGATGCTGTGTTCAAGCCTTCAGGCAAAACGGCGGCGGGAGAGTACGTGGGTTTCGACCGTAACCTGTATCCCGGCGATCAACGTCTGGCTGAGTTGCACAAAAGCTTCGCGTACGCAGGGTTCTGGTTGAACAATCCTCCTGGCGAGACCTCAAACTCCTGGGCGGGCAAGCGGTTGCTGCTGCGCAAAGCTGGTTTCGGATTTCTGGTGCTCGCAAACGGACGCCTGGACGCGGAGATCAAGCGGTCGAAACTGAAACCTGACGCACTCGGAACGCAGGATGCGGTCAGCGCGGTTGCGGCGGCGAAGCGGGAGGGCTTTCCGGCGAACACCTTGATCTTCCTGGACCAGGAAGAGGGCGGGCGTCTTTTGCCGGAGCAGGCACAGTATTTTTTCGCGTGGACCGAGGCGGTTTCGGAGTCCGACTTTCGTGCGGGAGCTTACCTGAGCGGGCAGGCCTCGCCCGATGGCACCGGGCCCGACGGCAAGCCGCTGATGGTGACCACGGCTCAGGATGTGCGTGAGCACATTGCGGCTGAACATCTTCCCCCGGTGGCGTTCTGGGTCCAGCAGGATGCTTGCCCGCCGGCGCCGGGCTGCACCCTGGCAGCGCCGTTGTTAAAAGACAGCGGAACGATGGACGCGCCGGTCTGGCAATATGCACAGACTCCGCGTCGCCCGTCCTTGACGCGGACCTGCGCAGCCACCTACGCGCCGGATGGAAGCTGCTATGCGGGAGCAACCCCGGATTTGTTTGTGGACCTGAACGTAGCGGGGTCGCCGGACCCTTCGGCAGGTAGATGAAAGTGGGGCATGTGTGGTGGCGTCATTTGCCGTTGTGCCCTCGGGAGCCTATCATCAACCCAGATGACTTCTTTCCCAATTCAGCAGACTGAGGACCACAAACGGTACTTCATCGACAGGTTAGGTGTGCCGGAACGTCTGATGGAGCGCTGCCTGGGCGAGGCGCTCTCGGCTGGCGGAGAGTACGCGGACCTTTATTTTGAGTCGGTTACGAGCACCTCGCTGGGCATGGATGAGGGTCTGGTCAAGTCTGCCAGCCAGGGCATCAGCGTCGGCTGCGGAATCCGGGTAGTCAGCGGAGAACGCACAGGCTTTGCCTTTACAGATGATCTTTCGAGCGAACGCCTGCTGCGTGCGGCGCGGACGGCAGCGCTGATTGCAAGCGGCCCCGCAACGGACTATGCGGGTGGCTTTCGGTATACGGAAACGCCTTCGCTGTATCCGATGGCGGGGCTGTCGTCCGACGCGGAAGAAGCTGCGCTGCTGGCTGAAAAACTCGCGCTGATTGAACGGGCCGACAAGGCTGCGCGGGCGGCCGATTCGCGCATTACGCAGGTGCGCGCCGGGATTAACGACGAACTGCGGAGAATTCTGGTCGCCGCCTCCGATGGAACCTACGCGAGCGATACGCAGCCTTTGGCGCGGCTGAATGTGTTCGTGATTGCAAAGGATGGGGTAAACACCGCGCGCGGAAGCAGTGGCGGCGGCGGCCGTGTGACCCTGGATTTTTTTGAAGGCACGAAGAGCCCGGAACACTATGCCCGCGAGGCGGCGCGCACGGCGCTGCTGCAACTGGGTGCAGCGGAGGCTCCCGCGGGCGAGATGGAAGTGGTGCTGGGGCCAGGATGGCCGGGCGTGCTGCTGCATGAGGCCGTAGGGCATGGTTTGGAGGCGGACTTCAACCGCAAGAAGACTTCAGCCTTCTCTGGTCTGCTGGGCCAGCAGGTGGCATCGAGCAAGGTGACAGTGGTTGACAACGGAACCATGCCCAACCGGCGCGGATCGTTGAATGTCGACGATGAGGGCGTGGCGACGCGCGAGACGGTGCTGATTGAAAAAGGCATCCTAAGGACATTTCTTTCAGACAAAATGAACGCCCGTTTGATGGGTACAGAATCAACCGGGAGCGGACGGCGGGAGAGCTACCACCATGTGCCGATGCCGCGTATGACGAACACCTACATGCTGAACGGAGACGATGTTCCGGCGGACATTATCAAGAGCGTAAAGCGTGGCCTCTACGCGGTGAACTTTGGCGGCGGCCAGGTAGATATCACCAACGGAAAATTTGTTTTCTCAGCCAGCGAGGCGTACCTGATTGAAGACGGCCAGGTAACCCGGCCGGTGAAGGGTGCGACGCTGATTGGCAACGGGCCCGAGGCATTGAAATATGTTTCGATGGTAGGCAATGATCTGGCGTTGGATGAAGGGATCGGCACGTGCGGCAAAGCGGGCCAGAGCGTCCCTGTGGGCGTTGGCATGCCGACCATCAAACTCGACCGCCTCACGGTCGGGGGAACCGCGCAGTAAGGAACGAAAGCGAGGGGGATTATGGCAGTCGAACGCGAAAAGATTTATGAAGTGGAAGTGAAGCGCCGCCGTGTCGCCCAGGCCGGTGGGTACGAGCCATTCTGGAAGTTGAAGTCGGTCGCAGACGCCCTGAGCGATGCGGACACCGAGTTTCGCTGCAAGGACTGCCACGGCGAAGTGAAGGTGCTGGGCAAGAACAGCAAAGTTGGCGGCGCGCCGTATGCCGAGCATAAGTCGGTGGCTGATTCGGCTTCGTGCTCGAACGGTATGGGCTTCAGAAAGTCCACCGATGGACGCGAATCCAGACTTTCTGAGCATCCGGTCGGATAAAAGTTTTTTTACAGGCTCCGGGCAAGAGCGGCCGGCGTGAAGGCAAAGAGAGTAAGTCAGGCGCACGTGGGGCAAACGGAGGCAACAAAATGGCAACTGCAGAGCGCGAAAAGTTTTTCGAGTGTGAAGTCAAGCGTCGCAGGGTTCGGGCAGCAGGCGGGTACGAGCCGTTCTGGAAGGTGAAGCCGATTGCCGATGCGTTGGTGGATGAAGATACGGAGTTTCGCTGCAAGGATTGCGGCGGCCCGGTGAAAGTAGTCAAGCGCAACGTGCGCACCAGCGCGCCGGCTCACATTGAGCACAAGCTGAAGGGTGATTCAGAGTATTGCCTCGCGGGTATGCACTTTCTCAAGGCGACGGATGGGCGTGCGGCAAGGATGTCGGCTACTCCGGTGCGCTAAGTGGCGGAAGTTGGAGAACCGAAGCTAAGAACCTGTTTGAACTTCGAGGATGTCCTGCCGGACGGGCCCACTACGCGTGGTGCGGTCACTTCGTGACGCGTATCCCTGGTCGCGGCGGGAAAACTAGTACGTCCTCCCGTTGGTCGGCCCAAAATTGGGTTTGCGACTATTGGGAGCACCACGCAAAGCCTAATACCCCACGAAGTGGCGCACGCCCGGCGTTAGGGCGAACCTCCCGCAGGATAGTATTTAAACACGTTCTAAGAGAGCCACATTGCATAACAAGGTTCAATCAGACACGGACCTGAAGCAAGTCGCGCAGGATGTGATGGAGCGCGCTTTGCGCGCGTGTGCCACGGATGCTGAAGCGGTGGCGTATGAGGGCGAGGAGTTCTCTGCGCTGGTGCGGCTTGGGCAGGTGGAGACGCTGAAGCAGTCCGGGTCGCGCGCGGTCGGTCTGCGGGTGTTCAACGGGCTGCGGGCGGCGAGTACATCCTCATCGGACTTCTCGCCAGACGGCCTGCGCAAACTGGTTGAAGGTGCCGTGGCGCTGGCGAAGATTACCAGTGAAGACCCGTTTGTCGGGCTCCCCGAAGCTGGTGAGTTCGGGAAGCTTGAGGGCGACCTGGGGCTCTACTTTGAAGACGTTAACGAGCAGGATCCGGCAGAGCGGATTGAGATTGCCCGGCGCTGTGAGGCTGCGGCAATGGCCTTCGATACCCGCATTCAGAACTCCGGCGGAGGGGACTTTGATACCTCGACGGCGCGCAAGGTGATGGTGAACTCGCGCGGATTTGGAGGCGAGTCGCAGAGGTCCTACTGCGGCTTTTCAGCCGCTCCGATTGCGCACGATGAGCACGGACGGATGCAGCGCAATTACTGGTTTTCAAGCGCGCGAACGACTGCGCTGCTCGAGTCTCCCGAGGAGATCGGGCGCATTGCTGCGGAACGCACGCTGCGGCGGCTCGGAGCGCGACGTGTGCCAACCCAGAGGGTTCCAGTGGTGTTTGCGCCGGAGATCGCCAAGGGGATCATTGGCAACATCTTCGAGGCGGCCAACGGTGACTCAATTTACCGCCACGCAACCTTCTTCGACGGCATGCTGGGCGAGCGTGTTGCGGGAGAAAATATTACGGTCGTCGACGACGGGACGTTGGTCTTCGACCGCACGGCACCGGATGGACGCAGGCTGCGCGTCGGTGGGTTTGGGACGTCCGCTTTCGACGGCGAAGGTCTGCCGACGCGGCGGACGGTGCTGGTCGAACGCGGTATTTTGAAGAGCTACGTGCTGAACACCTATACAGCGCGCAAGCTGGGATTGGCTTCCACGGGAAATGCTTCGCGCGGGTTGGCCGGAAATCCCGGCATCGGCGCGCATAACTTCTTCCTTGAAGCGGGCGACTGTACGCCTGAGCAGCTGATCGCCGACGTTCCACAAGGCTTGTATGTTACGGAGACGATGGGATTTGGAGTGAACCTGGTTACGGGCGACTACTCGCAGGGCGCAAGCGGCTTGTGGATTGAGAACGGCGAGCTTGCGTATCCGGTCGAGGAGATCACGATTGCGGGAAATTTGAAGGATATGTACCGCAATATCTCAGCCATTGCGAACGATCTGGTCTTTCGCGGGGCGAGCGCCGCGCCGACGATTCGGGTGGAAGGCATGACCGTCGCGGGTGCCTGATCTGGGCTGATTAAAGCGGATTTGCAGATGGTGTAGAGAACCGGAAACAGCAAAGACAAACGCAGATTCTCTTCGGGAATGACAACCAGAAGTACTCTCCGAACGTTCAATTGCTGTACACATTACGGAATCAGCTATAGCGTATGCTGCGCTCGAAGATGAGCTCGGCAATTTGGCAAATACAGGGATCCTTTGCTGCGCTCAGGATGACGGGCGGTGGTGCGAGGCTGAATCGCATGCTGTGGCGCTCGCATCTGCTGTTCAGGTGGGCTGTGGAAGCGGCGACTGCAACCTGTGAAAACCAAACGATTCCTGCGGAGTCTTAGAGGCGGGAAGCGGTACGGTTTTCTGTAGGTTGCTTGGGTTTGTGGGGTGACAGATTAGGCTAGCCCCGGCAAATCGTGTTAGGTTCGCAATGAAACGCGGTGCCCCGGGCAATCTCGCCCTGCGGGGCAGGTGTGAACGAGAAGGAAAATCCAGATGAGCAAATCTCTTGTGATCGTGGAGTCGCCAGCGAAGGCGAAGACGATCAACAAATATCTCGGCGACGACTACCAGGTTGAGGCTTCGATTGGCCACATCATGGACCTGCCGAAGAACAACATTGGCGTGGAGCTGAAGTACCGCACCTTCGCGCCAACGTTGATCGTGTCGCCCGGCAAGGAAAAGATTGTGGAGCGGCTGCAGAAGCTTGCCGCCAAGGCGGACAGCGTGTACCTGGCGCCTGACCCGGACCGCGAAGGTGAAGCGATTGCCGCGCACCTGTCGCTGCAGTTGAAGCCAATGCTGAAAAAGAACGCGACCATTCAGCGCGTCACTTTCAACGAGATCACCAAGAAAGCGGTGCAGGAGGCATTTCTGCATGCGCGGGACGTGAATGAAAATCTGGTCGATGCGCAGCAGACGCGGCGCGTGCTGGACCGGCTGGTGGGCTATCAGATCTCTCCGCTGCTTTGGGATAAGGTGCGGCGCGGCCTCTCCGCAGGCCGCGTGCAGACGGTCGCGCTGCGGCTGATTGTGGAACGCGAACGCGAGATTGCGGCGTTCCAGCCAGTGGAGCACTGGACAATCGACGCGAAACTCAAGCCAGCTGCCGGCGAGGAGTTCACGGCGAAGTTTGTTGGGGTCGATGGACAGGTTGCGCGTGTCGCAAATGGCGTCGATGCAGATGGCAAGGCACAGTTTCTCTCGGGTGCGCTGCCGGATGAGGCTGCCGCAGAGGCGGTTCTGGGCCAGTTGCGCAACGCAAGCTGGTCGGTAGCCAGCGTTGAACGCAAGCAGCGTCGCCGCAATCCGACTGCGCCGTACATCACCAGTAAGCTGCAGCAGGACGCTTCAAACCGGCTGGGCTTCAATGTGCGCCGCACCATGGGCGTCGCGCAGCGTTTGTATGAAGGCGTGGAGATTGGCAGCGACGGAATCGTCGGCCTGATCACCTATATGCGTACCGACTCGACGCGTGTGTCGGAGGATGCGGTAGCGGCAGCGCGCGGCTATGTAGAGAAGTTGCATGGCGCAGAGTTTCTGTCGAAAGAGGTGATGCTCTACAAAGGCAAGAGCGACGCGCAGGATGCGCATGAAGCCATTCGTCCAACCAACGTGGACTACACGCCGGATGCGATTCGCAGCTATCTGAGCGACGAACAATACAAGCTGTACAAGCTGGTCTGGCAGAAGTTCGTCTCGTCGCAAATGGCGGCGGCGGTGTCGGACACGACGACGATCGAAATTGCAGCCCAAGCGGATCGCAGCTATGACTTCCGCATCAGCGGGTCGATTCTGGTTTTCCCGGGATACCTTGCCGTCTGGGAGAATGCGTCCGAAGATACGATTCTTCCGGATGTGAAGGCGGGTGACGCGCTGGCATCCCTGGGCGTGAACTCGGAGCAGCGGTTCACCGAGCCTCCGCCGCGCTTCAACGAGGCGTCGTTGGTGAAGACGCTCGAAGAGAAGGGAATTGGCCGTCCCTCCACCTACGCTTCGATTATCAATACGATTCAGGATCGTGATTATGTGAAGAAGATCGGCGCGAAGTTTGTGCCGACCGAGATCGGCATGGTCGTCACGGAGTTGCTGGTCAAGAATTTTCCTTACATCTTCGAAGCTGGATATACAGCCAAGCTGGAAGGGGAACTGGATGCAGTTGAAGCCGGCCACGAGCGCTGGACCGATCTGCTGGACGGTTTTTACAACCACCTTGAGGAAGAGCTAAAGGTGGCCGGCACTGAGATGGAAGACATCAAGCGCCGGGAAGAAGCAACCGAAGAAATCTGCGACAAGTGCGGGTCGAAGCTGGTATTGAAATGGGGTAAGTTCGGCAGCTTCTATTCCTGCAGCAGCTTTACCAAAGCCAAGCCGGTAACGATTGCGCTTGGGCCGTGGAAGAAGGATCCCAAGGCGGTGCTCAAAAAGGTGCTGGGCAACTTCCATTTTCCAATGTTTGTGAAGTCGGTCACGTCCGACGAGACTAAGTTCCAGCAGGAGGTTGCCGACGCGAAAGAGTTCGCCAAGGCTGTGGCGGAGGCTGCGCCAAAAGGCAAAAAAGTCGTTGCCGAGCCGGTCTCGTGCGACTTCACTAAGGAGAACTTTGCGGCCAAGCCGGATCTGAGTGCGCCGGGCGCGGATGAGGCTCCGGAAGAGGAATTTTGCGATAATTGTGGGCGCCAGATGGTGCTGAAGAATGGGCCGTGGGGTCCGTTCATGTCGTGCCCGGGATACTCGGACGACCCGCCGTGCAAGACGATTCGCAAGCTGACCCAGAAGGTGCAGACCAAGCCTCCGGTGCAGCTCGACGAAGCCTGCCCGAAGTGCGGCAAGCCGCTGCTGCGGCGCGACGGTGCGTATGGTGAGTTCGTGGCCTGCTCGGGTTATCCCAAGTGCAAGTATGTCCAGCAGGAACTGCTCGACGTGAAGTGCCCGAAGGATGGCGGCGATCTGGCGGTGCGCAAGACCAAGCGCGGTGACACGTTCTACGGATGTGTGAATTATCCGAAGTGCGATTTCAGCTCGAACCTGAAGCTTGTGAATGAGACCTGCCCGCAGTGCGACGCTGCCTACCTGGTGGAGTACGGGAACAAGGAAGGGACCTACCTGGTGTGTCCGAACAACCGGGAGTTTCTGCCTAAGCGGCGACCGAAAAAAGGCCAACCGGCAGAGGTTCTGACTACACCGGAGTGTACGTACGAGCGGCTGATTGGGCCGCCGAAGCAGACTGAGGTTGTGGAAGCCGAAACTGCCAAGGTGGTGCCAGACGTTGAGAAGACCATGCCTATGGTGATGACATAATTACGGGAGAGGTATGTATGGCAGCTATCGACACTGTGGTTGGATCCGGATTGTTGACGATGGCAGAGTATCTGCAGACCTCGTTTCGACCGGACTGCGATTTCGTAGACGGCCGGGTGGAGGAGCGAACCTTGGGTGAGACGGAGCACGGTCTTTTGCAGATGGAGGTCGGCTTCTGGTTTCGGTCTCGCCGAGCAGAATGGAAGGTGCGCGTCATTTCGGAACTGCGCACGCGCGTGGGCGCAAGCCGAGTTCGCATCCCGGATATCACGGTGGCGTACGACGACGCCGCCATGTCCGAGCAGGTGCGTGTAACACCTCCGCTGATTGCGATTGAAATCTTATCTCCCCAGGATCGACTGCCACGTGTTCTGGAGCGATTGGAAGATTTCTGGAAGATGGGGATCAGGAACGTGTGGCTGCTGGATTCCGCCGAACGTGCGGCGTTTGTGTATTCGGACGCCGGGCTGAAGAGAGTCGAGACGGGGAAGCTTGAGGTTCAACAGACGCCCATTTATCTGGATTTGTTGCAGGTATTCGCCGGATTGGATTAACGTACCGATTGGTACGAAGGAAAGGGATGCATGGCTTCTGCTAAAGATGCTGAGTTGATTTTGAAGCTGTATGAGTTGCGGACAGAAGCTACGATGCGGGCTGCGCGGAAGTTTCTGGCGGGGTTCAACCCGGCGAGTTTCGATGAGTTGCTCGCGCTGCATCGCGATGCGGGGTCGGACCGCAATGCTTACTGGCGGCAGGTGACGAGCTACTGGGAGATGGCTTCTGCTTTTGTGCTGCATGGTGCGCTCGACCCGGATCTGTTTGTGGACAGCAATGGTGAGCCGTTCTTCATCTACGCGAAGTTCACGCCATTTCTCGAGGACTACTCGAAGCTGATGGGTCAACCGTTCATGCCGAAATTTGCGAAGTTGCTGGAGACTTATCCTGCCATGCAGGAAAAGTACGCGAAGTTCCTGGCGCGACTGCAAGCGGCTAAGAAGTGAGTGGATGAGCCAATCAAACCAAGGCAAAGCCTGAAGCGCACAAGAGGAATACGGTCGCATAGACAGTTACATCGATTAACAAACGGGGTTGGCGCGCCTTGAAACAGGCCATGGCCGACAAAACGACGGAGCCGCCGCCCAACAGGAGCCAAGAGAAAGCATCACTCTGACTATCAGGACAGGGTGGCAATCAGAAAACGTTCGAAGCAAACCTCCGCCCACGAAGATTACCACCTGCATCATGCAGAGCAAAAGTGCTGTGTGCGATGGTTGTGTGGCGTGTGCTCCTTGCACGAATTTTCCTCTTGCGAACATGATTCCCCTATATTGCCGAACCCCGAGCAGAGCTACTCGTCTTCGGTGCGCAAGCTGGCGATGGTGTTGAAGTCTTCGAGGGTGGTGGTGTCGCCGGTTACTTTTCCGGTTGAGGCTAGTTCGCGGAGGAGGCGGCGCATGATTTTGCCGGAGCGGGTTTTGGGTAGCGTTTGGGTGAAGCGGAGGTCATCGGGGCGGGCGAGGGCTCCGATCTCCTTAGCCACCCAGGTGCGGAGTTCCTGCTTTAGAGTTTCCGTTGGCTCGTGGCCTTCTTCGAGCGTGACGAAGGCGGCGATGGCCTGGCCTTTCAGATCGCAGGGGCGACCTACGACGGCGGCTTCGGCGACCTTCGGGTGCGCGACCAGGGCGGACTCGATCTCCATGGTGCCCAGGCGGTGGCCGCTGACGTTGATGACGTCGTCGACGCGGCCCATGAGCCAGAAGTAGCCGTCGGAGTCGCGGCGCGCCCCGTCGCCGGTGAAGTAGACGCCGGGAATCTCAGAGAAATATGCAGTCTGGTAACGTTCGGGATCGCCGTAGATGGTGCGTGCCATCGATGGCCAGGGCTTGCGAATGACCAGCAGACCGCCTTGTCCGGGTTGAACGGGCTCACCGGCTTTCGTGACGACTTCGGGCGCGACTCCGAAGAACGGCAGCGTGGCTGATCCGGGCTTGGTGGCTATCGCTCCGGGCAGCGGCGCGAGCATGATGGCGCCATTTTCGGTCTGCCACCAGGTGTCGACGATGGGGCAGCGCTCCTTGCCGATCTCTCGGTGATACCACATCCAGGCTTCCGGGTTAATGGGTTCGCCGACAGTTCCAAGCAGGCGTAGCGAGGTGAGCGCGTGGCGATGCACCCATTGGTCGCCCCACTTCATGAACGCGCGGATGGCGGTGGGCGCGGTGTAGAAGATGGTGACCTGGTGGGCGTCGATGATGCTCCAGAAGCGGTCGTTTTCAGGGAAGTTGGGTGCGCCTTCGTACATCATGACGGTTGCCCCGTTCTGCAGCGGACCGTAGACGATGTAGCTGTGGCCAGTGATCCAGCCAATGTCGGCGGTACACCAGAAGACGTCCTTCTCGCGAAGGTCGAGGACATATTTGCTGGTCAGGTAGGTCTGGACGGAGTAGCCGCCTGTGGTGTGGACCAGGCCCTTCGGCTTGCCGGTCGTGCCGCTGGTGTAGAGGATGAAGAGCGGGTCTTCGGAGTCCATTGGTTCCGGTGGGCAGGCCGTTCCCTCAGCCTGGGCGAGTGCGTCGTGCAGCCAGAGGTCGCGTCCGGACTCCATCGTGACGGCTGTGCCGGTGCGTTTAAAGACGAGCACGTGTTCGACGGACGGGCAGGAGGGGAGTGCATCGTCCACGATTGGCTTGAGCGGAATTTCTGCGCCACGCCGCCAGGATCCGTCCTGAGTGATGACCAGCTTGCAGGCGGAGTCGTTGATGCGGTCGACGAGGGCGTGTGCGGCGAAGCCCCCGAAGATGACGGAATGGATGGCGCCGATGCGGGCGCAGGCGAGCAGAGCCATTGCGAGCTCAGGGCACATGCCCATGTAGATAGCGACGCGGTCGCCTTTGCGTATGCCCAGACTCTTGAGCGCGGCGGCGAACCGCTCGACGTGCTCGAGGAGTTCGCCGTAGGTGATGCGGCGCACTTCGCCGGGCTCTCCTTCCCACAGCAGGGCGACCTTGTCTTTGCGCGAGCTGTTGGCGTGGCGATCGACGCAGTTGTGGCACAGGTTCAACTGGCCGCCGTTGAACCAGGTCGCGTTGCCCATCGTGCCCTGGAGGACGGAGGTGAAGGGCGTGAACCAGTCGAGTTCTTTGGCGGCGCGGCCCCAGAACTGATCGGGGTGGTCGATGCTTTCGCGGTAGAGACGCTGGTACTCGGTGCGCGAGTTGATCCAGGCGTGCTCCTGAAACCAGTGCGGCGGCGGGAAGGTACGGTTCTCGCGCAAGAGCGAGTCCATGTGATTTGCTTCAGCGGGGATGCTGTTGGGATCAGGCAATCCGTTTCTCCTGGTCGGCCCTGAGCCGTATGATGCGGAACAACTTGGGGCCTGGGAAATGAGCGACAGGAAAAAGGTATCGCACCCCAACCCGGATGGCGAATCCTGCGTCGCATAAAACAGCCTTGTTAAAGATTTCGATGTGCGCTGTTCAAAGCTGCGTTCTTAGCGTAGAAAGGCAAGGCGTGTAACGATGCCGACTTTCAATCGTTGGAGATAACCTGAATGCTTTCGTTTCTTGACCGTGAACGGTCCGTTGCACCCGCCGGCTACAACCGCTGGCTGGTTCCTCCCGCTGCTTTGGCGATCCATCTTGCCATTGGGCAGGTTTACTCGTTTTCGGTTTTCAAGCTTCCGCTGGTGAACTACTTCAAGCCGTTCGTGAACCCGGCGAACATCAACAAGGACATTGGCTACATCTTCTCCGTCGCAATCGCTGTGCTTGGACTTTCGGCAGCGCTATTTGGCGCTTGGCTCGAGAAGGCCGGACCGCGACGTGCGATGTTTTATGCTGCGGTGTGTTTTGGCGCGGGGTTTCTGATCGCGGCTGCGGGCGTGAGCAGCCACCAGCTTTGGCTGGTTTACCTGGGCTATGGCGTGGTGGGCGGTACGGGGCTGGGGCTGGGATATATCGCGCCGGTTTCAACGTTGATCAAGTGGTTTCCTGATCGTCCGGGCCTGGCAACCGGGCTTGCCATTATGGGTTTCGGCGGCGGTGCGCTGATTGGCAGCCCGCTGGCGAGCAAATTGATGGCGCTTTACGGGAGCCGTGGCATGCCCGCGATCTCGACGACCTTGCTGACCATGGGAATTATTTACTTCGCGTTCATGATGTTCGGTGTGTTCACCATACGGGTTCCGCGGGAAGGCTGGAAGCCGGAGGGCTGGAGCGGCCAGAACGCGGCGAACGCACTCATCTCGACCCATAATGTGAACGTTTCAAATGCAGTCAGGACGCCGCAGTTTTATCTGCTATGGGTAGTTTTGTTCTGCAATGTGACTGCGGGCATCGGCATTCTTGAAGACGCGAGTCCCATGATTCAGGACTTTTTCAAGGGACATATCGGGGCGGTGGCGGCGGTCGGCTTTGTGGGTCTGCTGAGCCTGTTCAACATGGGCGGACGGTTTGTGTGGGCTTCGCTGTCGGACTTCATCGGGCGCAAGCATACTTATCTGGTCTTCCTTGCGCTGGGTGCGGTGCTGTTCTTTGTGTTGCCGCTTACGCGCGCGGATCACCTGAACTCGGTCGGTCTGTTTGTGGCGATCGCGGCCATCATTATTTCCATGTATGGCGGCGGCTTTGCGACGATTCCGGCGTACCTGAAGGACCTGTACGGCGGCTACAACGTCTCGGCGATTCATGGCCGCGTGCTGACGGCGTGGTCTACGGCCGGCATCATCGGACCGCTGGTGGTGAACGGAATCCTCGATCACTATGCGGCGCAGAAGCGGGCTGCCCAGGATGCGTACCCCTTGATTCTGCACATCATGACCGGCCTGCTGATCGTCGGTCTGGTCGCTAACCTGATGGTGCGTCCGGTGAACGAAAAATTCTGGATGAAGGAGCAGAATCCGGAGCCGGTTGGCGGCGGACACTAGAGGCTGTTAACGCCTTTGCACCTTGCTAGGTTCTTTGCTGGGATGTGTTTTCTGTTCAGCATGGAGCTATGTCCAAGGCATCGAAGACGGGTTATTTGACGGATGTAAGTGATGAGGAGTGG
>JAABUO010001582.1_pt1 | contig 13363 bp, 10 predicted proteins | sample 5559291 | NCBI WGS metagenome assembly JAABUO01 (sample SAMN10711878, study PRJNA513372) | rock metagenome | isolation source: Antarctica rocks | place: Antarctica: Victoria Land, Finger Mt sud | reverse complement strand
ATGAGTCCTTATTGCGAAGGTTATTAATAACTTATATACATCATCATCAAAATTACTGGTGGCCCCTAAGAAAGCCCAGATGACTTTTGGTTAAGCTTGCCGAGGGCGGAGTAACAAGACTCCGTGATACAATTTTTGTGGCATTGCTTAAAGTAGCGTACGATCTTAAGCGTCACTGTGGCATCTCGCAATCATTGTTTTCAGCTTCATTATCTTCTGAAAAAAGGGCACATAGCGGCGCTTTCGGGCGAAAGGAGGATTCTGTCGATTTTGTTGGACTAGGATCTACAGCATCAATGCACACCGTAAAGGCTGCAGTCTACATCGATTACCGCTCTTGATATACAGAGTCTTCGGTCTTGCCCCTTTCTTGAGCTTTGAATTCGACAAAGAAACCCTTTGCTCGCAACATGAAGTAGTGCTTGACTTCCCATCTTGGCGCATCTGATGCCCATTTGACCTCGAAGTGCCTCAGTAACGTCACGAAACGGGTTCAATATGGCAGAAAGAGAAGAAATATTCGTTATACGCTAGGCATGTTAATCCTGCAAAAACCCGAATAGATGCGGTATAGTAAATTTCTTTGACTATGTTAAGTTAGTTAATAATGGACTTTGTATGGGCGTTAAAGCTTGGTCGTTACTATGCATACTCAATAGTTACGTCGGTTGTCGCGGAGACTATGGGCTAGGCCGCGAAGACGACTCCCCTTTTCAGCCATATAGGTGGGAAATTCCCAAATACACTACGATACCTCCCTCGCTTCGATTGACAACTTGTCGAGGAAAGTCACAGCCCGACTATATGACCGAAATAGTCCTTGGCCCCGCTTTCCCCATGTCTTTGGACTGCCTAAATCAGAACTTGAAGGAATTTATGCAGGACTATGGCCGGGTCACTCCCTTGAGACATTGGTTTACTCCAGAACAAGAGTTTTGCAAGATGTATCCGCAAACAATAGATTTTATTCGCAAGGAGGAACTTTTCCTGAAAGGGAATGAGCTTGACAATCAAGCCTAAATAAACTATCCTCTTCGTGTCTTGCTGTCATACATGGTCTGCGAAGCCAAATCTCAGAATCCATTCTCTTGAAAGGTACATCTATGTGATTGAAATACTGTTGTGACAGCTAGGGCATACAGATAGTGAGGCTTTTGATGGCAAAAGCATGCTCAGCTCCAAGCTAAAACCAAAACATTGCTATTATCGGCTTAGTATCAGACTTCAGATCGAGCACAAAATCAGTTACACAAGCCTAATGATAGAGATCGATTTGGTCGGGGACGAGGAGAGGACACTTCCATCTTCCCCCCCCTCTCTCCCCCTCTCTCATATACTCATTTAAAATCATATCCCTTATTTAACGCCTCAGCCCACAATCTCTCCTCTTTTCGCCACTGCCGCCTCGTCGGAATACGTTCGATGGAAAAAGCCTCCTCAAGAGTCGACAAATTTCTCCGATCTTGGGGTATCAATTGAGCCGATTGGATACCTATGTCTGCTGCATGCTCGAGCAATCCCTTGATTGCTTGTATTGATGCTGCTAGTATATCTCTGTTCACTGACACGTCTTCTTCTTCTCCCTCGAGAGTCGTGTCATTTAATGTGTACACACGACAGAAGAAGTTAGTCGCAAGGCGGAACCAGGGTTCCATGGTCATGAAGATGGGGCTGTCTACCTTTGGATTGAAGGGGTGAAAATGGAAGTGGACATCCTTGGCAAGGCTTTCAGGCATGTGCTCGAGATGCGGTCCAAAGTGGATAATAGCGGCCAGGCTCGTTAGGCTAGAATGCAATGTACACATGGGGCTCCAGACCTCATCCCATGCACCATACGAGGTGCTTAGACTACCAGTCTCTGGCTTTACGAAGGGACACAAGATCGAAGGCAATATTGAATCCTAAGTTCGGGGTGTATATAATACATGTATTGAATACAAGTAGTAGACCACCTCAGCATGAGGTGACTGGGGGTTCAGACCTGTACGGGGTTCAAATGAGCAAGTTTTAACGTAATGCGCAGATTCTGATACGTAATGCGCAGGTTCTGATGTAATGTTTGCTAGTCCTAAGGTAGTTAGTCCAGCAATACATAACAGAAATTTTCTGCATTTTGAAACTTCTTCCTCTATTATATCTGCAATTAAATAAATAAGTAATCTCAGTGCTAACAAATTTCGATGTGTTATTTTTTTATGTTTTCGTCTGAACAGCTCTGTTTTACTTTGTCTTGTTTTGTTTTTGTCTGTCTCGAGACATAAAGACATGTTTTTAAACATGAAATTCTATGATTTATATTATATCATATTTATAAATTCTGTAAATATAATTATAACTCACTGTGCACATAGTTTCAGAGCTGTTTTAATTTAAAAAGAGATACAAATAATAAACTCAGAGACTAATTTATAAATTCTCTGAAATGTAAGAATGAAAAGTATAAATTCTTATTATTTCAGTATTACATAGCTGTTAAGCTATGATAATTTACATTTCAGAATAATTCTAGTACTTGTTTAATTTGTACAGATTTATACAGATCTCGTGCTCAGCTTTTATGATTAATAAATATATGCAGAGCGATATCTGTAAGTTCACTATCACATTTTATTTATTCAGATTCGCATTTATTAATTTAAATATGATCATTATTGTAATCTCAGAGAAATACATAAATAATTATAAGCAGATTAAGACATCTTAAAACGAACAGAAACATGCCTGAGAAATATTAATGAAAGTCGATTTCGCGCGAAAGATGATAACTCGAGCTCACGCATTACTGCAGATGTCTGCACAGAGAAAACTAAACCTGCGCGACGATAAAGAGAACGAAGAAATGATTAAGAATGTAAGCTTCTTTCATTTTTTTGTTTAAATAAAGCTGTATTAATCTGATCAGCGCATTGCTCGTAATCATGTTCGCGAAGTCATAATATTACAGACTCGAGCAAATACTATCTTTTTTAAAGAACTAACTTGTAAGATCTGTGTAAATAACGTTCAGAAACAGTGCGAATCTTTTAAAATCTGTGTAACAAGTACTGAAGTAAGTAATAAAACCTGTGTTAACTGTATTTAACGTTAAGCTGAGAAAAAATGCATTTTAATAAAGATGATTTTAAAGTCTGTAAATCTAAATGTGTAATAATCAGATTTTATATTATCGTGTACTGATCTGTGCAGAGATCGACACAGTTTTTAAGAGTTTTATTAAATTAACAAAATTTAAAGATAATATGTACAGCCTGAGACATATGATTTCATGAATGTGCTAATGTGTATTTTAAATGACGAGAACAATTTCGAGCAAAAGAAAAACAAAGATAAAGATAAGAAGATGAGTACAGATGTGATTAAGAGTGTCGAAGTTAAAAACAGAAAAAAAGATAAAAAATCGATTAAATTCGATCGAAAAACACGTAATCAGCTTCGCAAAGATGCTGTAAATGTCGAGATTAAGAGCGAACTGTTAGCATTTGCTATGTTAACAGATCTGCATTTTACTATGTTAAATGTGTATTTATAATTAGCGACTGAAATAAAATCTGAGAAATCTTCTGATGTGAAAATGAAGAATGAATAAAAGCTGCACAGAATGATTTTAATCTGAAATTAAATGTTTAATTAAGTTTAAACTTGAATAGTCATTTTTAAACATGAAAATACTTAATAAGATCTGTTTTAAACAAATATGCTATGCGAAATAATATTATAAACGTAATAAAGCCTCTTTTTACACTACATTCTTCGTTCGATTCTGTTCATTATGTTTCAGAGATTTTAAGCACATTCACAAATTCTGTGCGCAGTTTAATGAGCTCGTTAGGTGATAAATAGACTCGTTAAACAGTTTAATCGATCTCTCAGTTTATAAAAGCACATTTGTCTCGTTAGTCGATCACTATCGTTTAATAGCTTAAATTACGTCTTTTACATACAACGTTATATACACATTTACGATAATTTTAACTTAATATACTTAAAGTCTTTAAATGCTTTGTTTAGTGCGTGATATCTCGTTTATATTTGTTATTTAGTAAATGTTTAACAGCATTTTAACATGTTTATCATTTTTATTATCTCTTACTTAATTTATATGTATTATATAATCTGCGTAAGACGCTTATTAAATGCAAACAACGAATGTTGCATGACATATACAATATTAATGTTCGTTCTTATTTACGTCGTAATTGCGAGTAATATTACTTATTAAATATGAAATTTGTATATATTATGAATCGATTACTCTTATCTTATTTGTTATTCATTTTGCTACTTACTTTATTATTCACTTTTATCGCTGTTATAATTATCGTTACTCGTTAACGTTTTCTTCTTCTTCTTCTTCTTAATTAAAATAAACGATCTTTTATTCTTTTTCATTCTCATTAACTCGAACAGTTTCATTAATTTCGTTAAACTCAGTTTATTCAGCATGCGATTATCATTAATCGCGGCCTTAATCGCTTTCTGCTTACTGTTCTGAAGATTTTAAAGCTTTTCGTTAATGATATCGCGAACGATGAGACGCGTAATGAAAATCGAGAAGTTTTAATCGATGCGAAAGATGCGACAGAATGCTGTAACTGTTAGTTAAACTTTTCGTTTAAATGAGAGATTTAAGAGAGATGAGAAAAGAAGAAGAGAATATCTTATTGCTCGACGCTGCTGTTTCATTATAAATTTACGCAGATGACGCGAGAGATCATGATAAGATTTAAACTCACGTTATCGCATTTAAGCGACGCGATCATGATCTTTGTGTTAGCGTCGTCGCGAAAGATGATGAGAACTTTATCGCGATCTTCGTGCGTCATTTTATTATGATATTGTTTAATTATTAATTAAGCACGTGTAGAGACGAAAGAAGTTAAGAGACATACGTTAACGAAGCGTCATTCACGTTGCTGAAACATACGATCGCAAGATTAATTTCTCTGCAAAGGCTTACGTTAACGCTGTCGTCGTCAGAAAACGTAACTTTACAAACTCTCGTCTTCGCTCTTTCGCCTTCGCTTTCGTCCTCGCTTTCGCTCTTGCTCTCGCTCGCTAAAGTCTTTAAATAACACGCTTCGACGAGTTTCGAGCTCACGACGATAACGTTACTCAGCAAAGAAATAACTATCTCGAAGAGTTTTAATCGTTAAATTTATTTTGCATTACTTTAACATATCGTGTCTTTCGTACATGATTCATCATAATCGTATACGAATTCTCGTCATTAAGAATAACGTTCTTAATAACGTTCTTTATTAAATATTACAATTTAGTTTTCTGCTTCACGTTAATCGCTGTAAGAAATCTGAAGTATTTCAAGTCGTAATTAAGATAAAAACTCTCATTAACGTTCTTGTTATGCAGTGTATATTAATCGTCTTTAAGAGATACGATAAAATCTTTCGCGTTTATTAATGCATCTTCGATTTCTTTTATCGTAAAGTTTACTGAAGTTTAAACATTAGTTAAGTTATATATGTATCGTTAAAGAAGAACTTCTTATCTTATTTTCGCGACGCGAAGCTCTTAAAGTAAGACTAAGTAAAGAACTTAACGATAATGACTGAGAGAAATATTTAAAGTTTAATTCTGCTTCTTGCGATGTAAACGCTGCGAGATCAGATACTTTCGTGTCATTCATAAACTTCTTTAAATCATTCACTTTATGACGATAGAGATTTGCATGAGATTTCATCGCGTTAATGTTTAATGAATCTCTAACACTTACTTGTTAACGAGCTTAATTTCGAAGATATGTGAGAATAATGATTTGTCTCTCTTAATCTAGCTACTTGAATTGTAAATTATTAAGAAATCTTTCGTATGCATTTAATACATATTAGTTTGTTTAACTTTTGTGATTAACGATTATTAAACTAAACGTATTAATTACAGAGAGTTCGCTAAATTGTAACTAATCTGATCTTTCTTCTGTCTTATACTTTTAAATCGAATGTTATATAACGATCGCGATGAAGATCATCGTCTTTATACGCAGTAAATTACTTTAAGTGATAAAGTAATAATGTTTAAGCGAGAAATATATAATCTCTGCATAAAATCGCTGTTTATCGAGCTAATAAACAGTTAGTTTTCATTTCGTAAATAAAAACGACGTACTTTAAATAAATTCGAAGCGATGAAGCTGTCTTCATGCAAAAGCTTAGTCACGTAGTTTTGTATGTTCGACATCTTAGCGAAACTGTAGTGATTATTAATTTGTTCTTTAATCTTTAAGATTATTTAATGACGTAGTTCTGCGATGCAATCGTACATTTACTTTATGATCAGCTTTCGATTTATGTTTAAAGACTTAAGTTCAGTTAAAGTAACGATACTCTTCGTTCCTCGAAGTCGCATGAAGCGTAATGAATCTTCGTCATGTCTCATTTTAATAATACTTCGAGCACTCGACGCTGTCTTCTTCATATTTCTTTTATAAGATCAGTGAACATGACTCTTCGATTTTCGAGTCATGAAGAAACGACTCTTATAATATCATCTTTTCTGATTCTTTTAAAACGTATAATTCTGAGAACATCGCGGCTCTTAATATGAGTATACATAAAGCTAGAATTAACTAATAATCATTTAATGATACATACTGTCGCGAGTTTACGCGCGAAAGAATGTCTCATAGTAATTAAGACTCGTCATGTATGAGTATGTCTTCGTTTCTGTTATCATTCTGACGAGAAGAATTACGACGATCTTAATTAATCTTGTATTATAAATCATCGTCTGTGTCGCGCTCGTTACTGTCGTTAATTTCGTATATAAACGACATTTCAGTAAATTTATCACGCTTACGAGTAATTAAAGATTTCGACGCGTGATTAAAACGCTTTCCTTTTTAACGTTTCGATGTAGTAAACGTTTCATTATTATTTTACATCTGAGTTATTTATATATTATTAAGAATGTGTAATAAAATAATAAAGAACAAAGACTCACGAGAAATATCAGTTTACTTAAAAAGATTAATGAATCTTTCGAAGATGATGCTCGATTCCGTTTTCGATTAAGCTTAACGAGTTCAGTATTATTTTCAGATGAGACTAACGTATGTGCAACGCGCTCTTTAAGTTTCTAGGTTAAAAGTCATCGCTGATGAACATCTCTGTGTATTTTTAATATTAAAGCGAATAATACTCTTTACGTGTTCTTTATTATGTCGTTTCTTCGATAATCTGTATCTTTAATTCTCGCTAATAATTAAGACTTAACAATAATCGTATACGATTGTTAATGAGAATAACGTACGTTAAAAGTGAAGCAATTAAAAAAGATAAAAAGGTGAACAGAGAGAATCAAGTGCGAAAATAAAGTGCGAGAAGTAAAGAACAGTTAAACTAACGCGTCTCTGCATTATTGTGACGGACATCGTTAATAATTAATTAATTAAAGTTATAAAATGTGAACGCGTCGTTTTCGTGATTTAATGATTAACGAAGTTAATTCATGTTAAACTAACATGAGCTGCTTAATTCGCGTTCTTTACTTACATGTACGAAGCGATAAATTCAGCTAGATTATGTTAGTTTATGTTAAACTAACATGAGCTGCTTAATTCGCGTTCTTTACTTACATGTACGAAGCGATGTATTCAGCTAAATTATGTTAGTTTATGTTAAACTAACATGAGCTGCTTAATTCGCGTTCTTTACTTACATGTACGAAGCGATGTATTCAGCTAAATTATGTTAGTTTATGTTAAAATAACATGAGCTGCTTAATTCGCGTTCTTTACTTACATGTACGAAGCGATAAATTTAGCTAAATTATATTAGTTTAACATTAACTAATATTATTTACTGAAGTATATGTCGAGATAAGCTTAGTTAAATTAACTCTGCAAGAAGATTCATAAATTTTTATTAAATTCTGAGTTTAGAATTATTCTCACACATCAGGCGATACTTGTATCTTTCTTTCGTAATTTTCATTCGCAGCACTCGCTTTTTTTAACACTCAGTAAATTCTTTAATAATAATTTCGAAATTATCATTAACATCGATATTATCTTTGTTCTGAAATTAATTAATTAAATCGTATCGATTCTGCGCACTTAAGCTTAAATGTATTCATTTCATCTTGCGCTTCATTACGTTAAATAATTACTGTAAAAAGATTAGCATTCGCATAAATAACTAAGAGCATGATCTTTAAACAAGGAATGATAATAAGCGAATATATAAAGACATTAAAAATGAATAACTTATTAGTTACAAGATTAAACACATCATTAAAAAGATTAAAAAAATTAAAAACTTGCTTTAACGTTCATCGAGATTCTTGCGATGATTATGTAAAAATCTGTTCATTCATTAAAACTTTGAGCTTTCATCGCTTAACTTTCGAAAATGCTTAATGATACGATAAATTAATGATAAACATCAGAGTTTTTAAATGCTTCTTTTTAATTTCATTAACGATGATCGTGATATTGTTCTAGATCACATACTTCGCTATGACTAAAAGCGTGATTAATTCACGAATCTTGCCTGTCTTTCGCATATATGCGATGAAATTAACATGCGACTCTTTTCCCTTTTTCTTTTCTTAAATTCAGATCTAGTACTCTGTCTTGTTTAAAGTTTCTGTCTTTTACCGTAGCGTCTTTTAATTTCTTGCCGTTGCTATGAAATTCTTTACATTTAAAGAGATTTAAACGTTCTTGTGTACATGCGATGATAATTGCATTAATATAAAGTTATCGTTCTCTGATCATAACGTTTAATTATTAAAGCGAATAATCATTATTTCTTAAAGATATTGTGCACATCTTCATACTGCTTTAACAAAGCTTTTGTTCTTCTTCAGTTCTGTGTATCGTTAATTCATATCGTTAAGACTCGTTCTCGTGTAATTATTAAGAGTTAAAAGATTCTCTTAATTATTATGCTTTAAACAGCGTACTGATTCATCGATGTTCAGTGAATCTCTAAATATTAAGATTTTCGACAGGAATTAAAAGCGTTCACGTTAATCTTGCATGAGGTCGTTCATAATGACAGAGGTTCAGTTCTTTGAATTATGATTTTCATAAAACTCGAAGATAACGAAACTCTGTTTACGTTTTTAAATAACAGTTTTTAATTATTCTCTTAACGTGTAATGATGCTCATATTTAACGAATAACTCTTAATCGCTTAACTTCTTAAATTTGCTAATCACGTGATCATTAAAGAATTCTTGTGTAATGAAAATAACGTATCGCTTCTGCGCGACAATTTCACGATGTCTGTTAAATGATAGCAAAGTCTTGCGCTCTTTCTGATCTAGTTCTTGCGTCATTTTCGCAGTGCCGTGAGTCAGATAAATTCTCATGACGACGTTCAGATTAATCTTATCGACTTACTCGCATCACTCATTACATTAGTTTATAAGTAGACTTTTAAATATCACGATCAGAGCGAGTTCTTTTATTAAATGTAACAGTCGCTTCGCGTTAGCAGAGTGCTTCTGACATAAACACTGAAAAGATCATGAATTTATCGAGAGACATTTCGCATTAACAGATCATGAACATATCTTTGTAAAGATTACGAGATATTAATTTTATCGTTTTTTATTTCGTGCTTTACAAATCGTAACATTAATAAGATGCAGTCATCTCATTAATATTAAATGAGTTATGAATATTATAATCTGCAGATATTAATTCGTTAGTTTAACGTAAAGTTTAACATTTCTGATGCAAGATTAACTTATATCTTTTTGTATTTCATATTCATGACTAAATTCTTACTTTCTCGATGTGCGTGTTTTACTTTAAGCATTCAGTTAATAACGTACAGCTGATATCTGAAAGAGCATCGTATGAGTTTCGATATCTGTTTATTAATAATTATAAAACTTTTTACATCTCGACTCATATTTAGTTAAACATAACAAGCTATTAATCTCTAGTTCGTTAACTGTTCGCAGAGTCTGTTATTCGCTAGCGTCTCGATTTTAATGCGCTTTGTTAAAGCGATCTTCTCAGTTCGAGATCATTACGTTACTTATTAATTTATTGTAAAAAGTAACTTTCGACGTTTTATATGTTCTTTAAACGAGCTTGCGATCTTAGCTAATCTTAATTCTTTTCTTTAATCGTGAAAGATTTAATTTCTTTAATGTTATAGAAATATTAAGTCTTCGCTTTCGAGTTCGTAAACTTCTGCTTGTGTTCGTGAGCGACGACATAGTCTTAACAAACTCGTGATGACATTCATTATCTTCGAATTAGTTTTAAGCCGCGAGAACTTTTAACATGACGCTCTCATTTACGCAGTTTATTATCTTAACGTTGTTTCGTTCTGAAATGATAATCAGCTTTAATTTAATCTTAAATTTATACTGTTCACTTTTCATTCGAATCTGAATGTTTAATTGTAAAACAGAAGCGTTTTTACTCTTACGCATGCATTTTCATCAGAGCACTTCTTCACGATCGCTCTGTAATGATTTTAATTAACTTCGAGTCATTATTGTACACGATAACATCATCATGCAAATCATAAATCTCATCCTTCTTCAGCACTGTTCTTTACTTATTGAAACTCAGATCTGTTACAGTAATTAAACTCGCATCTTACTTTTCTTTTATAATGTCACGAATCATATAAAACAACGTTTTTAAGCTATAAGTTTACTCGACGTACAATTTAAAAATTACGAACTTGTTATATTCGTAACTCTTTCACTTTTACATTCTCGCGATGAGTAATTTTATGTGAATGTCGTTAATGCAGTCATCATCTTGTTTACGTTTAATCGTTTCACGTTAAAGTTCATTCGCCTTATTATTTTAAACAAAGCCTTCTTTAATTACTGTCTTAAAACTTTCGAGTAATGTGATTGTAACATGTTATGTTTTAAAACGTTCTGCAACTACACTCTGACTTCTTAAGTGCTTAGATTTTTTCTTAACAAGTTTGCGTTTCGCATCGCTTTTCTTGTTAAAAAGCATAACTGCTCATACTCTTTCTCGATACATTTAAGTCTCTTCATGATTATCTTCTTCGTTCAGTTTCTCTGCTTTTAATCGTAAAAATCATGTTTAAGTAACATAAATCTCTTAAGCAAGTAGAAAGAACTTTGCGTCATTTCTAGTTTAAGACGCTTGCAAAGTCTGAAGAAAATTCAGTCAGTAAAATAATAAATACAATGACATTATTACGAATAAAAGAAAGTGAAGACGATTTTAGTAATGTTAATGACATTAAATTATAAGCTTACTCGTGCGAAATCGTAACTGATCGTATTTATGAATCGCGTGTCTGATAACGAAGACACGTAAAATAAAATCGTTAAAGATGAGTATGAAGTTAAAAACTCTGTAAAGTTTGCCTGATGATTAAGCAAGATGACAGTGAAGTAATCGTGAAACGTTTACTTTACTGTTAACATGAAGAAGATATTTAATAACTAATGATAGCGACGAGAAATGACCCATTTAGTGAGTGTATGCTTTAAATTTAATGATTTTTTTAATGTTTAACGATACTGTTTCTAATGATGTACTGTTTTTAATGATATACTGCTTTTTATGTGTTGTGATTATAATTTAACGCGCTGCTTAAGGATTTTTTCTACTGCGAAAACAAAAAGCCGGCGTTAGTTTAACATGCAGCATAAATTTTAACAGAAGAACGTTAACTGCTGCGTGATTAATAGAATTATATTCTTTAAAGTATGTCACATCTTTAACTTAATATCTTCATGTACATGTAAACAGCGAAAAACGTGAAAGACGACGAGTTAAAAGATTATGTTTTGTTTGCGCTTTAAATCATGATTAATGTCATGTTCGTGTTAAATTAACATGAGCTATACTTAACTAACATCAGCATACATAAGTAATGAAATTTGTAAGAAACGGCGAGCGAAAAGTTATATTTTGTTTGCGCTCTAAATCATGATTAATGTTAAACTCGTGTTAGTTTAACATAAGCTATCTTTAATTAATCTCAGCACATGCGAGCAGTAAGAATCATAAGAGACAAGCGGTTAAAAAGTTATATTCTGTTTGCGCTTTAAATCATGATTAATGTTAAGCTCGTGTTAAATTAACATGAGCTATCTTTAGCTAATCTTAGCACATGCGAGTAATAAGAATCATGAGAGACGATCGATTAAAAAGTTATATTCTGTTTACGCTTTAAATCATGATTAATGTTAAGCTCGTGTTAAACTAACATGAGCTATCTTCAGCTAATTTTAATTACATTTATCAGAGTGTATAATACAGATAAGCTCTTAATTAACATTACGTGAAGATGAGAGTCTTGTTAATTATATATACTAATTATAAGTAAATTAATATGATAATTAATGATGACGATAAGATAAGTAAATATTTAAGTAGCTAGTCTTTATTACATCTAGTCTCGAAGTTTATTTACGCGTATAACTCTTCATTTTCTTTTTTATTTATTTTCTTCGTCTCGTTTACACTTTTCTTAACCGCTTTAATAATCGTTACAAAGTTCTTTCTTAAAGATTACTTGTTCATTACACTCTTCTTTATGAAATGCGCATTACACATTAAACGATAACTGTATATTTTCTTCGTGATTTTAATTCAATATGCTCGCTTACATGTTTATCTTTCAGAATTAATCGTGTACGGAGATTTCATGAAAATAATATAACTAACTCGATGTAATGTGTAATCGTTTTTTAAAATTATAAAATCTTTAATAATAATTTCGAGATTATCATCGACATCGATATTATCTTTATTCTGAAATTAATTAAATTTCTGGTATCGATTCTGCGCACTTAAGCTTAAATGCATTCATTTTATCTTACGCTTTATCACGTTAAATAATCATTATAAAAAGATTAGCATTCGTATAAATAATTAAAAGCATGATCTTTAAACAAGAAATGATGACAAGCGAATACATAAAGGCATTAAAAATAAATGACTCATTAATTACAAGATCAGACATATCATTAATGAGATTAAAAAGATTAAAAACTTGTTTTAACGTTCATCGAAATCCTTGCGATGAGTATTTAAGAATTTTTTCACTCATTAAAACTTCGAGCTTTCGTCGCTTAATTCTTAAAGATTTTAATGATACGATGAGTCGATGACAGATTTAAAAGTTTTTCAGTGATTCTTCTCGATTTCACCGACGATGATCGCGATATTTTTCTTTATTACGTACTTTATCATGACTGATAAAATTATTAACTCGCGAATTTTGTTTATTTTTCGCATATATGAGATGAAATTAATAATCGACTCTATTTCTTTCTTCTTTTACTTAATTCAGACTTAATACTTAATCTTGTACGCAGTTTTTGCTTCCTGCCGTAACTTCTTAATCTTCATTGCTGTTACTGTAAAGAACTTAGAATT
>JAABUO010006553.1_pt1 | contig 13365 bp, 7 predicted proteins | sample 5559291 | NCBI WGS metagenome assembly JAABUO01 (sample SAMN10711878, study PRJNA513372) | rock metagenome | isolation source: Antarctica rocks | place: Antarctica: Victoria Land, Finger Mt sud | reverse complement strand
ATTATCTTATTATAATTAAAAGGTTTATTAATTAAAGCTATCTTATATATACTTTTAATAAAAAACTATTAATAAATTTTAACAAGTACGCGATATTAAAAGCATGTAATAAAATAATTATAAATAACAGATTTTTTAATTATAATAAGATAATTAACTAGTTAAACGTTAAATTAATAAAGATTTAAAAGTTAAAGAAAGAAGAAAGATAAATACAGAAAAAGCTTAAAATATATATATTTAGCGAAAGCGTTAAACTTAATATAACTTAATATATCTTACTTAAATGTTTAATAAAAGTTTAATACGCGTTTAATAAGCTAAGCTCAATTAAGCTTAGTTATTTAATTTAATTTAATTTAATTTAACTTAAAATTCAGTCTTTAATCGTAACACGCGAAATTTTTTAACAAGTAAATAAAAGTTTTATTATATTAACTTTAAAAGCTTTAAGAATTATTAAACGAGCTTTAAAAGCTTAAAATTATCTTAAAATTATTAGTATAATAAAACTTTAAGATTTTAAAGCTTTTAAAGTTTACTAAGCTCGCTGAGCTTAATTACTTTTTTTAAGTTAATTTTTAAACTGTTAAGAAAATATTATATATAAAAATCTTAGCTTATATAATCGTTATAATCTTAAACTGTATGCGCTTAATAAATTAATAAAAAAAAAATTATTTTAATTATTTTACGATATAAAGAAACATAATAAAGTTATAAGTTCATGTGTTAACAAAGAAACTATAAATATAAAAATTTTTAATCTTTTACTTTCTTTTCTTTCTTCTTCGTGCAACGTTCTTGTATTATAAATCTAGTTTCTAGAATTCAGAGTTTAAAACCCTTTCTGTGTTCGATTCGTGACAACTAGCTTCTCGTAACATAGAGACTAAGCGGTTCGATTATGACATTATCGTAAGTATCTTATACTTTAAGTGTTAAAGCAACGTAGTGTCTACTATGAATACCGGTTTATATTAACAGTGAACATTAGAAGGTAGTCAACGAATTGGCCTTACTGGTGTTTTCAACACTAACCTCGTCGACTGAAGAAGCTAATCATGGCTATGATGGCGAGTGCGTCGTCGGGGAACCCATATGAGAATTATGACAATACCGAGATTGAGCAAGATTTGATAGATCCTGACGACAGTAAGCTGCCCTTCCTTTCTCTATGCTAGGCTCTATCTTCTGAATCACGTAGCAAATCTCAATGATCTCGACGACCCATTGCAGTCGAACTCGGACCGAGCTCCTCTAAATGGCAATATTCAAACCTCAACTCTTCGCAACCCTCTTCCCCAATCATACCTCAACTCTTCCATTCCAGGCGAAGATCGCCGCGCTCCTACCAATACCATAGATGAGTCAGTATGGGAAACTTTGTCAAGAGATTTATTGGCTGTATGGGAAAAGATGCGACAGGTACTATGGCCGAAGTATTTACTTGGAGGGATACTCCAAAGAGGTGGCGGTATTGGCGGAGCTGAGCGAGGAGAGGGAGATAGTCTTGCAGGAGGGCTGCAGGGTATAGCTGGAAGGTGGCCAGACGCCGACGTTGTATTACAAGGAGGAATGAGCGAAGGTTTGCGAGACTGGGATTTGTGGTACGTTGTGGAAGCATTTGGGTCACGCCGACAAAAGAGTGTCCACTACTAAACCAATGTGCAGGGGTCCACTTATATTCTGCCTGCTGCTCAGTCTTCTATTATCCATGACCGCGTCCCCTCTTCAAAAGACCAGTGTATTTTCAGGCGTCTTCGCGCTTGTGTGGATTGGCGAAGCTGTTGTAACAATGCAAATCAAACTCTTGGGTGGGAACATGCAAGTATCCCCAGATCTAAACTCCAGGGCCCTTACTAATTGATATTGTATAGCTCCTTCTTCCAGTCAATCTGCATTATAGGGTATACTCTCTTCCCCCTCGTCGTTGCTGCGATGCTTAGCGCTTTACACCTTACAACCGTCGCGCGAGTACCGGTATATTTGATCTTAGTTGCCTGGTCTTTAGCTGCTGGTATCAGCATCCTTGGGGGCTCTGGAGTGGTGAAGAATCGGGTTGGACTTGCAGTATACCCCTTGGTTGTATTCTATATCGGACTGGGTTTTTTGTGTTTCATCAGCTAGTATGGATGAAAGACAAGCTCAGCAAGCGATCTCGAATCACGTTGTTACTTGGACATGGGTTTTTTTAGTTCGCCATGTTGTATTATTCAGACGAGCACCTACTGCTTTCACAGACACTCTCTGCGTGCGCTGATTGACTAAAACCTTCGATTCTCGTCTCCGCAAGGTTTCAATCCTGACATACACCTCAATTTTTATCATACGGTAGTCTATGACCAATCAAGTCGATGCCACGGACCGAAGTTGCCTTAGAGGATGGACGCCAGCCAGACGTGCCAGAATGAGGATGCGTCAATAATCGATGCCTACTTTGAGCAACCGCTCGGTGCATGCATACCTTACCTTACCTTAAATACTACGTAAAACACCACGTAAGTGAGGTAAGGAATTTAAGGTAATGCACAGCCAATCAGAACGGAATCCCAAAGTAAAGTTACGGGCGGGGCCAAATTGATAAAGTCTCACTCTCATTAATCGTCATTATCCAGCCAAATAGCTGTAACCCGACCACTGGCAATTTTGCACCCTCCCTCCCTGGAAATACTGTTCCAATTCAGTAATACATCTCACCGGTATCTTTGATCCTCGTGCTTTCCAAAAGAAAACCTCGCAGACGGCACGTTGCAGTATCGATCGTACCCTTTCTCCCTCATCCGCTTGTTCGCTAGCCGTGAATCAGTCGATACCGATTCAACTCTTGTAGACATTAAAAAACCTTCCTTCGAATTCTCAGCCGAAAGTTTCCGGCAGCGTTGGTTTTCGCTGCTTTGCAGGATCCTGTCCAACGTCCTCAGTTGCTGTCCTGACTTTTGGCACGTACGAGCATGACTACGGCTGCCTGCACCTCTCAATGATAGTCTCAAACTCGACTTCACCGAGTCTTTACGTTGTCTACCAGCGTCTCATTCTCACAAAACAAAGCATCACCCACTGTGACGATGACGCATACCGCACAACGCGAAGACGCTGCAGTAGAAAATGGCGTCCCGCATCCAGGCGATACTTCCGATCCCCCAATAACCCACAACTCGTCACTACACCCAGCCATGGATTCCGCAAGTGACAACGACACGAGTGAGAGGCCGGTCCGGGAAAAGCTCAAGAAGACTTCGATTGCGTCCATTCCCAAAAGCGGTCCGAATCCTTCACGACACGAAATTATGATTGGATCGGATCCTAAGATAGCAGCCCAAAAACCTGATGAGGGCACATCTAGCGGCCAAGAAGCTGTCAAGGCACTCGCTGAAACTCGGGGAAGACCATTGAGAAAGCGCTCGTTCGACGATCTAGAGGCAGAAGAAGGTAGTGCTTGTGATCAATCAATAGCAAATCAGAGTGGACACTTGAGGAAGCGGTCTAGGGACATTCGTGTAGGCGAAGACATCAAGGGTGATGAGCGTCCTAGGGGATCAGGTCAGGTTCCGGTACAAGAGGAGGAAGAGGACGAGGCGGACATGGTCGACAAGGATTTAAGCGGACCTAGGCAAGACAACGTAGAGCACACTGCGAAGGACCTTTCACCATCATCGCATCAAGACGTTACCGATCAGGAGATGAGAGACTCCGCCTTTAGCCCCAGGAAGAAGCGTAGCAGAGATCAACTTGACACAGAAACACATAGAGAACAAAAGATTCCGGCGACTGAAGAAGCAAAGGCACACAGGAGATCAGAAGAGAACGAACGAGAAGTTACATTACAGAATGGCAATATTGCCGACCATGCGAATGTACAGTCCATGCAGGATGACCAGCCGAAGTCGGTTGGCGAAGATTCTGAGGGATTGAATGTAAGTCTTTCGATTCCAAAAGTCTTTCTCTGCCTTATTGCTCATGCGGCTGAAGGAACCATCTACAATTGCTGGCAAGGACGCAACTTTAAGCTCTTCCTTCAACGCTATCGGGACGGCAATGCCTCTGTCAGCGCCCCAATCCACGCTCAAAAGCGAAGATAGTACAAGTCAGCAGACACAGACATCCGCAGACGCTTTCGCGTCTTCTGGTTTTGCGGCATTATCTGGATCATCAACCTCCCCGTTTGGTACATTAGGTGTCAAAAGCACAACTACGGGTGCTAGTCCTTTCGCGTCGGTCGCGGCGTCTGACGTGAAAGGTCCTAGAGGTAGTGACTTGAGCAATCAGGATAAAAAAGAGGCCGTAAACGGGATTTTTGGATCTACTGCAAAGAGCACGTCCTCGGGTTTTAGTACCTTGGGTTCATCGGGCTTTGGTACGGCTGGAACATCTAATGTTCGTACTTTTGGCGGATCATCATTAGGAAGTGGATTTGGAAGTGGATTTGGGGGTGCTCCCAAGCTTACTAGTTTCGCTGCCGCCGCGGGTGATGCCAAATGGGGCAGCGGGTCTAGTGAAATCAAGCCTTTTGGGGCCCCAGATCAAGATGTGGAAGACGAAGAGGCCGGTGGAAGTGAGATTGGAGCGGAAAGCATCATACCAGAAGAGAACAATGAAGCTGACGGCAGGTTTCAACAACAAGGCGGTAAGTTTACTAACATATCTTGGAATAAACGTAAGGTTACTGAACATCCTGTAGTCGAGACTGGAGAGGATGGCGAGGAAACAGTCTTCTCAACCCCTCGGGCAGCTTTGTTTCGTTTCGATGGCACTTCATGGAAAGAGGGTGGCCGTGGTATGTTTAAGTTCAATGTCAACGCGCAGATGCCGGATGCTGCAACAGTAGCCCAGAAAAGTGGACGTTTCATTATGCGTGCACATCAAACTTACCGAGTTTTACTTAATGAGCCTATCTTTAAGGAGATGCTGGTCGGGGATGCAAAAGGAAATGAACCTAAGAGCAAATCCTTCGCCTTTGCAGTCATCGAGAAAGGCAGGGCAGTTCCTCACATGATTAGGGTACGTAATTTCCACGTCTAAGAACGACAAAGTGTGCAAAGCGCTAATATGTATTTTCTGATAGATAAGCGACGAAGCAGAGAGTAAGACGCTCTATCATGAAGTTCGCAAATTACAGCGAAGAATGTAAACAAGACCGGCACTTTGACTTACATTGTATCCTTCCATATCTTGGTACGGAATAGTGAGCGGACGATGATTTGACGAAGCTTGCAATTGAGGAAGTATTTATCGCTAGCATAAGAGAAGCAAGTTCATCAATACATGAGCCATAGTTTCGTGAAGACGGGTGACATCGACCAAAGTGATTGGCAAAATAAATGGTCGTTCTCTTTAGGATGATGGTTTGGTGTGAACGAGAACATGTCACATCAATATCTGGGCTGGAAGATGATCGTCATCAGGTTACAGATTCTGCCGTGAACTCATGCCTAGAGATGAGTACGTGGAAGGAAAGTCCCACAACTCGGAGATACTTATAGCCTGAAGCCTTCAATCAGCCAGTTTTCTCTTTCTTACGTTGTCGGTCCCAAGAGACCAGCATGTTCTTTGTCTGATCCCTCGTGTTAGCAAAGCTATACCAATATGTAATGTTCCCATCCAATTTTCAATGCCAACCAGTAGATACCCATAGTACAACCATCTACGATGTTAATCGTGATTTAAAAATTTACAAGTTCATGTGCCTAGATAAGTGCTTTTCGGAATGCAGCCAGGTGGAGTCCAAAACAAAGAGTCTATTTCTATTTCCCATTCGCTCATTCCACAGGCTCATCTTTGATCGTCACCATCTCCCTCTCAGTCTCGTCGACCCCTTTCCCGGTACGATTTCCAACAACCGCCTTTCTACTCCCGCCCCCCTCTCGCTTTATTTCCACAACCTCCACCATTTTTCCCCTCGCCGGCCGAATTTCCTCTGCCGCAACGACCGTTTCTATCCCCGCCGGCGCCCTCTCATCATCCGGGCCCCACGGCAGCGCATCAATATCAATCTCTGCTTCCCTCCCTAGCAGACTCTTCAAGATAACCTCACTACCCGCTTTACTCATCACGACATTCTGCTCCTTGCAGATCTCACTACACACGCACTCTACGCATCCTTCGGTGCAGTGACAAGCCCCCACCCGTTCACAGGCCCGTGCGAGGAGTAAGTCAACGAACTCGAAAGCTTTCGTCGAAATGCCAGAGCCACCTGCGCCGCCTTTGGCGTCATAGAAGGTTAGGCGGGCGGGACGCTTACGTGAAGTTTCCTTCTTGGCAAATTCCTTGATAGCGTTTTTGCACTCTGTCCGCACATCTCCCGGCATGCTGATTACGAATTGAGGCATCAGACTCATAATCGCATGTTCAGCGGCGTGGATGGCGCCTGCGACGTTCAAGCGCCGGCTGTTGAGAACTTCGAGCGCGGATTTGGGGACGTCCAGCCACATGCCCTTACTGAGGATCTCGATGGGAGGGTTGTCGACTTGGACCGCGTCGAGTATACGGCGTTTCTTGTCGACTTTGAAGAAGCCGAACACAACGGCGCGGATCTTAATAGCGCCGAAGAAGGCACGAGAAAGGGAATTCGGGATGCGGCGGATGGCTTCAGTTTCGATGGGATCGATGTCGGTGTAGTCGCGTTGTTGGGTGGTCCAATCGACTTTGACGAGCGTGACTTTGGCGATTCTTTGCTCGGGAGAGAATTCTTTGACGAGGTAGGTGTACCCTTGATGCAAGAATATGCCGCCCTCGTAGATGGTGAAGAAAGCCCGCGAGGGCTCAACTTCTTCTAGCACGATGTTGCGGCCGTTCGTGATGTCGATTACGGCGAAGTGACCGTCTTCAGTATCGCGGATAGCGACGCATTTGGATGGGTGAGGACGGAAACGTTCGTTGCAGTGGTAGAAGCCCAGAGGATCTTTGATCATACGTTCTTCGGCGATTTCTGGTAACTGCTTACCGAAATAGGTCTTGTCTTCATCAGAACGAATGGGCATTTCGAACGCAGCGCACTGGATGTGACCTTCGAGCACAAGCATATTCTGCAAGTCGACCTGGAGTTCGCAATTTGGTTTTGTGAAAATTTCGTCCGGATTATCCATGTAGTACTGGTCTGTAGCAAAGCAATCTCCAACAAGCACAGACAAGGAGTCCTTATTCCTTCGTCCAGCTCGACCGCTCTGTTGCCGCAGGTTGGCAATGGTATAGGGAAATCCTACAGTAATCACTGCGTCGAGCGACCCTATGTCAACACCTAGCTCCAGAGCGTTCGTCGCAATGATGCCCATGAGCTTTCCATCGAACATTTCTTTTTCAATCTTCCGCCTGTCTTGTGGAGCATAACCCCCTCGATAGCCCATGACCCGGGCAGCCAAGTCGATTCTCTCCAGGTTAGTAGCCTCGTTACGTACAGCAGTAATGAGAACCTCGCATTGCTTCCGGACACGGCAAAAAGCAATGACCCGTACACCACGCAGAATGAGCTGGCAAAAAAGCTTCGCGGTCTCAGCCATAGCGTCACCCCTGCCTGAAGACGGGTCTTTGGGGTCTTTGAAAGGTGTATTCCAGCATAGAAATTCCTTTCGCCCTGATGGTGATCCATCAAAATCGGTTATTTTAATTTTTTCTACTCCGAATATTGTCCTCATATGTTCCTCCGGGTTCGCAACCGTAGCGGAACATGAAATGAACTTGACATGACGGTTGCCTACCGCCGCGCATATTCTTCGTAACCTTCGCATTATAAATGCAACATGAGAGCCAAAGAGACCATTGTACACATGAAGCTCGTCCACGACTACGAACTTAAGATTCTGTAGGAATGTTCGCCATTTGTCTTCCTGAGGCAGAATAGTGATGTGTAGCATATCTGGATTTGTGAAAATGATCCTGCCCTCATCCCTTATGATATGTCGATCAGACATGGCCGTATCCCCATCAAATGTCTCAACAATCAAGTTCTCGAGACCAGGCATGAATTTTAGTAGCTCCTTCATACTCCGCCTCTGGTCCTGGGCTAAGGCCTTTGTGGGGAAGATGTACATGCCTCGACTTTCCGAGTCAAGCTCTAGCTCATGGAGCATAGGTACTTGATATATCAATGATTTTCCCGAGCTCGTTGAAGTCGCCACTATGACATTGTACCCGTCATACAGATTGTTGATAGCCTCGGCTTGATGCGAATACACTTGCGTGATGCCACGAGTGTTGTACAGCGCATTCACCAAATTCTGAGAGAGTTGGAAGTTTAAGTCACCATAAATTGGAGGCTGGGGATCGAAAACCCGATGCCCATCCGGTACAACTTGGCTGGTATACCACTCCATGGCCTTGATTCCAGTTATTATCTCCGCGATAGATTTGCGCTCGGTAGGAATTGTTGACGGCGGCTTCGCTCCCTCCATGAACGGTGTGTTTGCTTTACAATCTGAAGGTACAGGTGCATACACATTCCCCTTTTCGCGAATTGTTGCCACAGCGTCGATGTTCTCAGCAGCACATTGATTCAGGAAAGAATTGATAGCAGAGGTAAACTTGATATTTCTCTTTTCTATGAGCTTCATCATCTGCTTCTGGCTATACACAGGCAATTTCAGATCTTCCTCCCTCAGCTTTCTGAACGGTTGCGTAGGCTCTCCCGTTTTGGCATTGGTGACCTGACGTTTCAAGTCGCCATCGATAAATTCAAACAGTAACAATTCCTTGCTTTTCCCTGTTTCTCGTTTGTCGGTGTTTTCATCTCTCTGGAGATCCAGCGATCGAAATTCTTTCGCTCTTCCGCCTTTAATTCCATCTTCCTCTCCAAGCACCGCAACTTGTAGGCTCGCCTCGTCAACATAGGCGAAAGTGACGGCTATTGGTATGAGAGCTTTGATCTGCGCCACATCTCGAATGAATAATTCCCGTTTAATATGTCCTTCGACTGCCTTTTTGAGGGTCTCAAAGGTTGTTGCTAGGTGCTTTCGCGTGCAACAGAATGTATACACTAGGTTCAGGGCACGATATGTCTGGGCAAGCTTCGTGAAATGTTCAGACCATGGAATTGTACTTTCGACGAGAGTAGAGGATTCCCGGCGAAGTAGTGGCGGTTTCGAGTTGCGAGCATCCGTATTCGTAGTTCGACGAGGTTTCTTTCCCCCATCGTGAGTTTTTGTGGAAATAGTAGTGCTGGTGGTGGCGATGGAAGCTTCTTCGCCATCTGCTTCAGGAGCCTCAGCAGAGGTTTTGCGCTTTCTTTTGCGCACAATATGGTTAGAAACTGTCGTGGCCTGCAATTTCACCATGATGGTCTATATCCAGGAAGACCTGGAAGAGATGAGGCTCACATGGCGACATTGCTATGATAGAACTACACGCATCGACACGTGGTGATGTAATTCCTAAGCGCAAAATGAGGCGCTAATAAGTATCGCTGTGTGTGATTAGGTTCTTTGCGCAATGTGTTAAACCTTCAGCTTATCGAGGTCACAATCCTGTAAGTCAACGGAAATTTTGTTTAAGATCGATTCTGTACAACGTTAAATTTTCATTATTAGAAAATTCCTTTAAGAATATAGCTCTGAATTTTTTTCTGTAATTTGAAAGCAGCAGCGAGATTTAATGAAATAATTATTTAAATCTTTAAAATTTTAAATGAAATAATAAAGAGAACTCGATTTTTAATGAAGTTAATGTTCAAATCAGCTTTTAACATCTTAAAATATTACACATTAAACGTTACACACACGCATTGCCTTTGTTCTCTTCATATAAAAATGTTATTAACATATTTTATTAATCATTATAAGTTTATATGTATCTTAATGAGAACAGAAGTCGAACTTTTAAAGTGACTGCGGACGGCATACAACAACTTTGGTTAATTCACATTGTCTATCATTTGTCATAGATTGATGAACATTAACATAGAATTTTTATCTTTTCGGCTAACGATGTCTTCATCTCATTGACCAAAACCTTCTCCACTACACTGCCGAATTGTAGCTGTTTTGCACTAATAATGTAGCCTGCTGTTGTTAGAGTCGTAGTCTTTCGACATCTCGTTTTCCCCTTGCATGCATATTCATCAGACAGAAGGTGTCTAAGATCCTTTTTATAGCTCTTGTGAAAGAGATAAAATTTCAGAAAGACTCAAGAATGTCAGGTCTCCAAAAATTTATCGGATCACGGAATGGAGGAGCAGAGCTTCTAGGACATACCGGTCAGGACAGCAGCCAGGTTGCAGCGAAGAAAGAGAGGCTTCAAGCCAAACTACAAGAAATGGGTTTCACTGACGTAGAACGGGGTGAGACGCTGATCAATTCCGCCCGGGAACCAACACAAACGGTCAATCTGCGTCGTAAGATGATTGCAGAGCAGCACCGCTTGAAGGTTCCCATTAATTTCTTAAACCGCGAAGATACTAGCTCAATAGGCCTCCAGGGCATGGGACAAAGCTGCGAATCGAGCTCTGCCTCAATTACAGCTGCGCAAGGCCTACTAGAGAAGAAACAAGAGGCTCCATACGATGTTTTCGATACCGATGCAGACAGTCTTGAAGTTACAGCTACATTCAGTGACCTTCCTGATGTCAGAGGCCATGAAGACAGCCTGCGGGGTGCTAGGCACTTTGAAAATGCTTTGGATCGGGTCGGTGGCAAGAAAAATGACGATAGGCAGATCGCTCTGCCAATAGTGGAGACACGGGAGCGTAGGATTTCTCAGCTTTCGGATCTGTCTAATCCCAATGATCTGATAGAAGACCAAGAAGAGTCTGAGGATGAAGGAAGCAGAGACGAGGGCAGCGCTGGGGAGCAGCCAGAATATGATGGGAAAGACGAGGATCAAATGGTTGGGGGTTTGTTGATACAAGGAGCTACCACATACTTTCGCTCTCGCCCAACGCAGTTTCCGAAAGTAGGAGAGGGTATAATGAAAGCCGCCGTAACATTACCTAGCACTTCCCCCAAGCTCTGCCAAGGTCCGGCTCACAGGTACAGCAGCGAGCCATCGCGGAAGGATGACATCACGGTTGCTCCCAACGATGTGGGCGAGAGCGCTTTCAATGCAAGACTTTACCAAAGGGTCCAAAGCGGACAGTTACAGTTTCTGGAAGCCTCCCAAAAGCAAGACCAAGTACTCTCCCACGGGAGTAATGGGTATGACCGAGCTCGAAACAGGTCATTGTTACGGACAGGTACATCCAAGCAACAATCTTCGAATCATTCCGGACTCCCCGAATGGGAGACACCTGTGCGACAAAGTTCGACAGTTCCAGCGCAATTCCCTGAACGGGAGCGGCAGGTCACGCATACTCAATTCACCAATACTATGAATCCCACGTCAGCGAGATCTATTCAAACTCCAGTTACCACGACAATAGAAAAGGGTAATGAGCCTTGGAAGCTACCCTTTGTCAATGGCAGGAAAGATTTAGACTCTAGGAATGACCGTAATGAATCAATTTCACAGACCGGGAAGCGCGTACCAGATCTAGACTATACCCCTAGTCAATTATCCAGCATGACATATGACCGACTAAGCAGCGAATCTTTCGACAACGACCCCCATTCACCTGAAAACAACATTCCGGAAACCCTTGCCGACGCGCCTCTGGCTCAAAAGCTCAAGTACGCATTTGATCTGAAACGTCATGAAAAGCAACTTCTACAACGTAGACAGGTATTCTCATCGATGACATTCGCCCAATACGAGGAATGTGGGAACCTTCTGATCGATAAGTTGGGTGAAATAATGATAAGGTACAGGGAAACAAGGCAGCAGAAGAGGAAGGTAGCCAAGGATTTCGAAGACGAAGTTGCGAGAAGGGAGGAGTATGTGAGGGGGAAAAAGGAAGTTGTAGACGGGGACTTTCGTCGGCTGAGGAGAGCTGGGGAGGATGTCGTAAGGGGAAAAGAGGATCCCTCTTGAGCGAGATGAACACCTAGAAGAGAATGCGAAGAAATAATTCTTTGCTTTAGTACTTTGGCGAAGCACCGTTGCTACTAAGAGAGTAGCTTTTGGCAGGTGGACGACCAGGTGTAATAAATAGGGGTTTCAGTTCACCCTGTGCGCTTTATGGTCATAAATACCTACCTAAGGAGCATCATGAGCATTATCAAACATATACCAATTAATTAATTAATCAATGAGTAATCTAAGTAACATTCAAACTGGGATCCGCTGAAGACTGAGGCGTGATAAAGTACGTTGGGCAACGTTTCGGGCGTTAATACAAGTATACTCCTAGCGCCTTGCTAAAGCTAGATAAATTGAGGCAGATGCCATATTCCAAAATCTTTATGGATCAACAGACAATGAGTTTCTCAACCCACCAATCTACAAAATCCTGCACCATGCTTTCCCTCTTCCACCATCGACCCTTCGTCAATTCCTCCTGCCCACCTCCAATCCCTTTCACACCAACCATGCCCTCCATTTCTCTCCACTCTTTTTCCGCTTTCTCTCCTGCAATTCTAACCTGCTTCTCCTCATCATCACCTTTATACAGATCACACTTATCACAGTCTCTACACTTCCCACCTCCAGGTCTAAAGTGCTGGCAAAAATGGCTGTAAGCCCCTCCTCCCTGATCACGCCCTAGACCCTGCCGGCAAACGTAACACATCGTGTAACCGCATATGCACGTCATTTTGTTGCATCCGCTCTCTTTGACAAAGCCTAGTCCACAGCGTGGGCACGTTCGTTTGAAAGCTGCAGTGCGAGCAGCTTCGATGGTGGTACGGAGTGAAAGGGTCGTAGATTCATGGCAAATGTGGGGATCACGCCAGCGCTTGGAGCAGTCGAGGCAGGATGAAATGCCACAGGTAGAATAACGGCACCGGAAGCGACGGCAAAGGTGCTTACGGCGAGCCAGATGGTTTAGTGAATTAGAAACCAAGACAGACAGAGCTGGCAGATATTTGAAGAAGGGGAGACGGTGTAGGAAAACAGAGAGAACCAAGAGCGGAAGAAAATTGGCTGTTATTACAAGCAAAGTAGAACAAAGGAGGCTTGCTGAGCGAAGTCTATATTGGATAGTATGTGGAGGAAAGTAAATGTCGTCAACTTCAGCGTACGGACAGAAAGGGCAACGGACCAGCCGAATAGAGGTTTTTGATAGGGCTTCCTCAGCTAAGCGAGATTCTAGCATGAGCCAAGTTTTGTCACCACCTTTCGTCTGCAGGATAGCGCGACGGACAAGTTCTCGAGGAACGAAGCCTGCGCAACCTTGTTCCATTGTTGGTGCGAGACATACGATCTGGCCGCGTATGTGGTCGATATTCTGACCCCAGCTTTGACCAAAAAGAGCTTCACTGACAGCATTGCGGAGACAGCGAAAGCAGATGGTGTGCCCGCTAGTTGTACATGCTGCCATCTCTTCGAATGCTGCGTCCGAGAAAC
>JAABUO010006552.1_pt1 | contig 13366 bp, 12 predicted proteins | sample 5559291 | NCBI WGS metagenome assembly JAABUO01 (sample SAMN10711878, study PRJNA513372) | rock metagenome | isolation source: Antarctica rocks | place: Antarctica: Victoria Land, Finger Mt sud | reverse complement strand
CTGGAGTTGTGCACATCATGTGTCCTTGTATCTTGCCGGCTTGGGTGAGTGATCAAATGCCAGATCCTGATTTCATGTCATAGACAAGTCCAAACATCGAGCCTGTCCAATGGCCCGTAATTACGTGTCTGAGTTTGCTCAAGAAAAGCGCACTGCACTGCATTGCTATAGCTGCACAAGGCTTTTGTACGGTGGCATGATGCTGCTGGTTTCTGGTTAGTGTTCTCTGTTCCTGAATTCCTCTTCACTCAGCTTGTCTTTGCACTTAGCTGTGCTCAGCAGGTCTCATGCTGGTGAGGCCTGTGGACACTCACAGACATCTTGCAATTGACGTTGCATGCGCCTGCATGTGCAGGCAGCTGCCACAACCTGTCTGTGATCAGTAAGGCCATCCGGACGTACCTGAACGTGGAGTGGCAGCGCAAGCTGGATGAGCAGGACACATCCTCTGTGCCGGTGGGATGGGTGAAGGAGCACCCGGGCGTCACACATAACTTTGAGCCCAGCACCATGCCCGGCAAGACTGCTCACGTGCCATGTCAGGACAACTACTGTGACTGTGGTCTCTTTGTGCTTGCCTACCTGGATTTCTGGACCCATGCACCACCAGATCAGGTCGAGCTGTGTGAGCGAGGTGCCTGGAAAGGTAGGCTGCAATCTGCTGTTGATGTGTAGCTTGCTAGGAGTGTACCCTGCCTCTTGCAGAGGCTGCTTCTGCAGCCTGTGTCAACTGCAATGTGCCCTGCATGTGAACCCAGAGGCATGCACTAAAAGAGCACGTGCACCTGCCTTGCATGTCAGAGCAAATGTCTCTGCACTGCCTTTGCTGTCAATGCCTCCCTACTATGAAAGGGCACCCCAAGCCTTGCACATGACAGGTCAGGCGCCAGGTCAGATTGCCTGTCTTGCATATTGCAGTCTGTTGCTTCTAGCAACATTGTTCCCTCAGTGATTTGGCTGCCTATGTCATGCAGGGGAGACGCCGTATCCAGCCTTTCTGAGCAAACACTGGTTCCAGCATGAGAATGCGTCTGCGTTGCGTTTTCACATCCGAAACGAGATCTTGAAGCTGTTCAGAGTCCAGAAACGCCTACCAGACAACCATCCCAGCGTGGTGGCTGCAGTGGTAGACATGGAGGAATACAAAGAGGATTCAAAGAGGAAGTAAGTTGCTCGACACACTCTGATTGCGACTGCACAATGTAACACACACCTGTTCTGACACACGTAGGCATTCTACACACCACCCCCTGCAAGGTTGCTGCACAGGAACTCCCTCATCTTTGTGCCGTTGAATGGCACATGTGTTCTGTACCTGACCTCTTTGTGGCTTGCCCCAAGTGCAAGCAAGGCAGTGCATGCTGCAACTAGTGTGTGGTGTGTGCAGGTACTGTAGTCCTGCAGAGTACCTGGCAGCTGCCAGGGTGGCCCACCAAAAGCGGGAAGAGGTGGGCACTTGCAACTTCCATGTTATCTGGCTGACATGCACACTGCTTGTTTTGCAGCCGTGCAAGTCATAGGGTGCTGCCCCTCACTCACAGTGATCGCATTTCAGACTTGAACAGACATTTTCACATTCAAGCTAAACAAGAAACAGACAGTTGTTTGTAGCATGTAGCGGATGCAACCTACAATGTGTTGCTGACTGGTTTGAGTCTGAGTGCATGGTGCTCTATAAATTGCTGCTTTTCAGGAGAAGGCAAATAGAGAGGCTTGGCTGAAAGAGGACAAGGAGCGAAAGGCAGCAGAGCAAGCTGCAAAGGCAGCAGAAGCCAAGCGCAAGGCTGGGGAGAAAGCAGCTGAAAGGGAACAGAAGAGATTAGAAGAGATACAAAAGCAACAGGAGATGTCACAGGTGCACACCCTGTCAACAAGCACAAGTCAGTATGGAAAAGTCCGTATGATTTGCTGATCATGTTATGTTCGTTGTGTGTGTGTGCTGAATGTCTGCAACAGCTTGAAACATTGCAAAGCGGGCCTAAGATCAGATCAAGCAGAATGGCACCGACACATCTGTACTTTTATGTAGCTGAATGCTGTTTGACAGTGGACTGCGTGAATAGCCATAGCCAGGTCTACATAATATACAGGATGATAGTCTGGAGGTTGACTTGCTGGGGGACGGGGGAAGCGGTCGCGAAAGCTCTCCGACAGACTTCGTTCCGCCTGAGTTTGTCACTCTGCATCAGCCCAGAATAGAAGAGGCTTCCAACAGACAGAGGCGCAAGAGGGCTTCACCAGATGATCCCCCTCGGCCTGTCCTTGATGTCCAGGACCTAACAGGTGACAAGCGACCCACATCAATGTTGATCAGACACATTACAACTGCAAGCCCTCATGCCCTGAGGCACACATGCTCAATGCACGCATGCAGACAGGCATATCTGCTTAGATCGCCCATTTGGGCAAGCGCACTCAAGCTCACGCTGAGGTTGGGGCTGTATCTCCAACCTTTCATGCCTTGTAGCAGCTGATGACCGCCAGTGTCAGCCAGTCACACTGTTTAACTTTCTGCATGTAACATGTAGCATGCGACACTACCCATTGTCAGCCAATCACGCTGCTCAAGTGTTTGCAGGTGAGAGTCCGGAAGCCAAGATGCGACTTCGAAGCGGCCATACCAAGATACACAACTCAGGTCAACCAGCTGATCCAGATGTGGCCAACACTCGCCGCAGCAGCAGGCGGCAGGCAGCAGCAGCCAACCAAAGAATAGATGACAGTGAGGATGATGAAGATGAGAGGCCAGCTACAAAGCGCCAGCTTGTCCTGCCTGCTGCAGAACAGGTGAGCTGCAGATGTGAATGGTGATTACTATCTGTGTCACACCCACGTTGCTGCCGACAAACTTTGCTTTGTTCAGATGCTTTGCACCTCACAAGCCAAACAATGCAGCACAGTCTCACAGTGCTGCATTATCTGCCTTGTGAGTACGGCCCACAAGGCAGCACTGTGACCGCCCAACTTTCATCAATGTGGTTCCTCAAGTCGGGACTGTTTCTGTTGTTCAGGTTCAGTCACAACCTGGAAATGAGGAGGCTTTGGATCCTGCTGATTCCACCTTGATTCCAGACTCCCAGCCCGAAGAGCGTCAGCCAGGTGGGTTGCAAAACCCCCTGCAACAGCTGCAACCCTTGCAGTTCTCTGATGAGCAAAGACCATTCTTCAGCCAACAGCCCAGTGTCATGTTGCCCACTGGTCTGGTGTATCAAGTGCTGTGCAGCCTGCCCGGCTACAGCTTTGTTCGCAAGTGTTGCACCAGCAGTGATGCTGCGACATGGATGCAGTCAATGCTGGAGACATGTCGAGATGAGCCAAGGTACACTGCATGCACTTGCATCATCTGAACTCTGGCTGTTCACTACAGCCTAGCAAAGACCTAGATGACTCAGCAGCAGCAATGGCAGCATGTTGGCAGCTGAATGACATGTCTGGCTCTGGCCATGTTACTTGGGAATGGTACAGAATCTGTGCTGAGCTACTTTGTGCAGTATAACGTGTTAAGGCCTGATTACAGCATCTGCACTGGATAGTTTCGTTGCATGCAAATAGGGCAATCATCGTTGCTTGCAGAGACACAGGATCTGACTCAGGAGGATCACACCACAGATGAGCTGAACAACTCAGCTGATCTGTTAGAGAGGGCAGACAGAGCGCAGCAAGAAGTCTCTCGCCAGTTCAGCGGCTTTGACGATGATGCTGAGTTACAACAGCATGAAGTCATTGACAGCTGGCGCAGCCATGATGCTGACAGGTCTCAGCAACAGCTGAACGGCATCAGCCATCCAGCCCCCCTGGCTGATTCCTCTACACAGTGGAACCAAGCTTTGCTCATGACACAGCATGCAGCAACCCCTCAGCAGCATTCCCTTTCGTTGTCCCAGCAGATGCATCATGCCCGCATCAAAAATGTGCAGCAGCAGCACGTGGCGCACATTCCCCCCCAGCATCAGGCGCATAGGCTGATGAATTGCCTGTTTCAGGACTCCTCTGCTCCTTCACAGCCAAATGATGGCTATGCCAATATGCGGGGTCAGGGGTCTTTCCCTGTGGGCAAGGTCAGCAAGTTTTTTGCAAGCAAACTTTCTAAGCCCACCAGTGCTGCCTCGCTGCCTCAGGTTCAACCTCACACGCTGCTCAAGGCAAGTTCCCTCTGTGTCAGTCTGTCTGGACACACATCAAAATGAAAGTCAGTGTATCATGAATTGCTGATACTGAATCCTTGAGGATCCACATCAAGTGTTGCATTTGTGACACTCCTGTTTGGGGGCTGCCCAAGAACCTCAGTGCTGTTGCCTGGAAGCCATACATACTTGCTGATGCAAAGGAAATGGCAGCAGAGTCTTTGGTCATTTACTCATGGATTATCAAGCTGCACTGAAGCTCAGCTGGATATTGCTACTGCACTTTGATGTTTCTTACATGTGCATGAGCATCACGCTATTGCTTTTCGCTGGCATCAGTGATGAGGAGTCTCATGCTGTTGCAGGACCCCTCAGCGGTCCCTGGCTTGAGCCATGATGACAAAGAAGGCAGTCCAGAATCCATCAGCGACCCCTCCAGCCTCCCCCCCATGTCAGCTGCTGCCCCCCAACAGTCACCACCCCCTCAGTCATCATCCCTTCTGGAGCCCCCGCCTCCGCACTCAGCCTCAACGCCAGCTGCATCACCTGCTCATGGTGTGCTGCCCTTCCCAGAGCCTCTCTCGGTTCTCAAATCAGCCGATGGCTTCATAGCCAGTCACGCTCAGTCGGGCTATCCTGCTCAGTACGACTACCCTCCACCTGACGCCGCTCAGGCTCTAGTGCCCATGCCCACGTGTGATAACTGGCATAGACCAGCTGCCAGTCAGCCTGCTGTTGCTGGTAGCATTAATGTGCACCCAGGGTCGCCAGACACTGCATGGATGAGTCGTGGTCCAGAGCAGCAACCAGTCAATGGCCAGGCTTCAGACATCGGCTCAGGCGGACAGGACGTCAGCTCTCCTGTGCAGATACAAAGGCGCAGAGCAGCCAAGAGCCACCAGCACAAGGACATCAAACTGGCAGCACTCTCTGCTGAGAACAGCGTGCACGCTGACCCTATGAAACACATCACCATGATGACAGTGCTAGACAAGTCCTATGCTGTGAGTCCTAGGTCAAAGAAGCTGAAGCTGTCGCCCTTGCCTGGTCTTTCCTTGTCTCCAGTCAAGCCTGCTGGTGCCCAATGGCCGCCAGATGCCAACGCCTTGCATCAGTATAGTCAGCCAGCAGCAACCTTCCCTGCAGGAGCAGGGCGTGCTGCCAACAGTACTGCAGTGAGAACCAATTCCTGGAGGGCAGCATCCAGCAGTGGCAGACAGGTACCCACTGCGATGGATTTGGATCCAGATCTGGATCCATCCAACGTGGTAGATCTGTTTCATGGAGTTCAGAGCCCAACTGCTCACAAAGCCCAGCAGCAGGGCTCTGGGACTTCATCTTTGCAAAACCCATATGGGATTGTTGCAGCTTCAGAGGACGACATGAAGAAGGCTCTCAGCAATGTTGAGAGCTCTGCCAACAAGCAGAAGGAGCTGGTCGATGTTGGTGGGCATGACTCAGCTCAGAGCCTCAAAGCAGCAGATACAAAGGCCGCTCAGATGCAAGAGCAGCTGCAGCAGCAGCGCCTGATGCAAGGACAGCGGTTAGCGCCAGCTGAGACTCCTGGCAGCACTGCCATAGATCTGTGTGATGATGACCTGGCTCCGAAAGGGCCACACTTGTCTGCTGCACTCACTGAGCAGCAAATCAAGGCTGATGAGCAGATGGCTAGAAGCTTGCAGCAGACTGGAGAGCCACTGCAGCAGCTCAATGTAAGACATTTACGCTTTGACAATGCTGCAAACAGTGCGTTCATGTTTGCTTAGGTTTGTCAGCAACAACGCCTGCATGCTTTGACATAAGGATGCAAAGTTTGCATATAAGCAGCTGCTAGTGAAGCATGCTGCTCGCTCAGTCCAGACTGCACAATCAACAGAGCAAGCCTGAGCTCTGGTATGTGTGCAAACGATCAACAGCTCTGGTGCAGCTGCAGGATCATGTTTCAGACAACAATGATTCAGACTGGCAGCCCTCCCCTTCTCGAAGCAAGCGCTCCGAGGCATCTGGCAGGCAGGCTGGTAGCATCAGGTCAGTGAACATGATTGTCAGCACCTTTGCTTGTGTTGTGCTTTGAATAGTTGATGACTGGCTTGCGCCAGCCAAAGGCTAGGTAGCTTTCATGTGTGATGTTCATGACCCGGACATAGCTGAGGTGTTTGTGACATGGGTTGACAGGACATGCAATCTGAATTATTATGCAGGAGGAAAAGGCAGACCCAAGGAGCTCACCAGACGACATTGTCATTCACGACAAGCTCCTCTGGTGCATAGTAACGAGGATCGTGGTAGCATGAATAGCTTGTAGTGGCTAGGTAGCAAATGGAATTGGAAAGTATTGGCAGCATGCAGTTAATGATATGTGGTCCTGTTAGAACCCGATAGGCTCAGTTCACGGTTACTGTAGGCCATCGACTTTGCTAGTCCCGACCTTCTGTAGGAGAAGAAGCACATTACTTTCTTCGATGATGCTTTTGAAGCATTTATTTGATTGTAGAGTGTTTGATTTGGATTGATGCCAGGTGTGACAAATATGGAAAATTCAGTATTCAGGTCAACGCTGCTCGTTTGAAGAGCCCGGGGTTGCCAACTGCCCGAGCGCATGACATCATGACGAAGCAGTTCAACGATGTCACGACAGACACGCAAAATCCTCCTCAATACAACAAAGCACAGATAGGTGACGTGTCAGAACAAACAAAAAAGCTGATCCTGGAGACATACCCGGATCTCAAGCCGCTGGGATTCCCGTTCAAAGATCAAGCTACTGTTTTTGGAGCAATGCTGGTACGAAAAACGCGACAGCTTCCCTGTTCAGGTGCCAAGCATACTGCAGTTGCCCTGATCACATCTTGATGTGCATGTGCAGGCAGCGGCTAAAGAAATGCCAAGGTGGCAACTGACTCACCAAGACCAGGCACAAGGTGCACACCGGGGTGGTGGCCTACGTGTTGCGGAATTGTGTGCATTCCTTTATGCAGTCCTGTACTTGCAGCTGAGGCTTCTGTATGTGTGTGCAGGCATATTGGAGGGAGTTGCGACCACAGCAATTATGCGCTTCAAAGACGACTTTGTGTTTGTTTGCAAGCAAGACTCTGCTGGCAACACAGTTGTGCACGGGCGTTCCAAGTCACGCCTGGGGAGCTCTGACTGGGGGGCAAATGCACATCGGATCCTGCAGTACTTCAAGTTGGTTGAGGCCCATTTACAATGATATATGCTGCAGTCAACCACATGTTTGAGTACTGAAGGGTTTACTGGTAATCATCTTGACAGTGCTTGATGGTCTGGGACCAAGCCATATGAAATGGTGTTGCTTTTTATTGAGCAGGCGGTATCTGACACTAGGTCAATACTTGCGTTAACGTGTCAACAGGCAAAAATTGGTTGCAAACTTGTGTGCAATGTACAGTGCTGTTTGAGTCAAGGATAGCAGGCCTTGGTGAAAGGCCACTCAATGTGTGTGTTGTTAGGCTTCCCCACAAAGGCTGGCACTGTGCTGCTGAGTAGACTGGACAAGCACTCCAATAACTCCAGCTAGTTATATAAAAGCTTCTTCATCATGACATTTGCAACAGAGTTTCCTGCTTGCAGCATTGTAGATGCCTGAGTGTGACTTCAAGATGTTGACAGAAGACTGCAAACATGTACAGCCTGCCAATTTCTCCATGCAAGGCAGCAATCATTTCGAACAAAATCTTTATGTTCACAATACATCCTGAATCGACTGGCTTGAATAGCATGTTCCGGTGGATGTATCATTTGCAGAGCTTGCCAAGGAATGCAGCGGGGTTATTGTAGCTTTGTGTCGAGGTTTGCCATGTGAAAATGCACAACATTAAACATGCAACGTGAAGATTTCTGCGTGCTCAGATGCTGAATCCGCTGGCATTACACGTTGTACCGCACAAATCAATATTCTGAATCATTTCAATATGAAACCCTTCAAACAATTAAGAATAGAGATCGCACAGTTATGAAGCACTCTGATGAAGTGTCTCAGGCTGACTAACAAGTTCGAGCTGGGAAAAATGCATACATACATTCGGTTGTGGTCACAACATCTGTACAGGCATGTGCAGGAAATGTGCTATAAGAGATGAGCCGCGGTGTTCAGTACCATGTTTTACTTGTGAGCAAGAGGATACCAAAAATGACCTCAGTGTTGAGATCAGATCCCAGCTTACCATTGCTCTGAACCTACCTATTGCACACATGCAAGTATGCGCAGTGCCTGAATCAAAAATGATGCTGGACCGCTGAATGAGCAAAACTCACAATATGGAGGCTTGCTCTGAGGTGCATGGAACCATGTTGCATAAGACTTTGACATGTTAAGACTGATGCCCAGGAGCAAGATCAACAGCTCAGGCGTACCAGACTGACCACAGCAAAACACCAACTTCTGCAATAGTGCCAAGTGTGTGTTGCACCCTGTCTTGAAGAGATCATGCTGTGTTCGTTTCACTTTACTTTCAGTTTCATCCTCATCATGAAGGCTTCATGCTTGCTGACTAGACGACTGTGGCCCATGGTTCAGCGATTCCTGAGATATTGATTTTGTGACCTGAGCAGACCCCATATCAGCCCCTGGCTGAGATCCTGGAGGTCCTCTCTGAGGCCCAGATGATGCAATCCTCTGGACACTGCGCTGTGAGTCAGACGCATTTGAATTCAGTGAAACACTATGGCGCATAGCCTGCTGGGAGGCCTGCTGCTGAAGCTGTTGCTGAAGCTGCTGCTGAGTCATTGGCATTGGTTGGTACTGTTGAAACTGCTGCTGCTGCTGCTGCTGCTGAAACCATTGCTGCTGCTGTTGGTACTGATTATGCTGCTGTGGCTGCTGCTGCTGATACCCTGAGTAAAGTGTGTTGGTCATAGCTGAAGCAGCTAAGCTCTGCCCAGGAGCAGGCACAAAGGTGGGCTGCTGCAGGAAGCTGGAGTCCCCTGATAGGGCACTTGCTTGCAGACCTGCACAGGCAAATCTGTTCAGTGTGCACAGTCACAAAGGCAACGTATGCTCACCCATGCACACAGTCGTATGACGCAAAACACTGCAAAGAATTTGCCTCCTGATGCAACATGTGAGATGAGGCTGCAGCACATACAAAGTCCATTCACAATCACACTCTCAAGCACTGACGTACTTACGTATCGTACATGTGTAACAACCAGTCCTTGCAGCTTTTCCCACAACAAATGCACAACGCTGACGTCAGCATAAGTGCTCACAGCAGCGTAGGAGCAGCAAACCAGCGCTGGAGGCTTTGCCATGCTTCCACATCTATCAGTCATCTGACAGTGGTGAGACAAGCACCACTTTGCGCTTTTTGTTATCACTTTGTGATCATAACACTCAAAGCACTGGCCAAGGACTGCATGCAGTCAGCTGCACAGTTGGCAGTGGTGGTGATCACACCTTGGGGCAAGGGCTGCCCTTGGGGCTGGACAACTGCAGGCTGGGGCATGTACTGCACCCCAATAGCAGCAGGTGCAACAGAGCTACCCACGATGCCACCCAGGCTGGTACCGGCAGCGCTGCGCCCTCCGCTGCTTGTGCTTGTGCTCTTCTCCATGTACTTGATCAGATCTGCAGTTGACCAGCTGGGTGCGTCAACATCACCAGTAAGCATGACGTGTATGTGCATGGCCCCCTTCAGCACATGCAGGCAGGACAGCTGGCTCCCTGTGGTGTAGACAGCATGCTGGACTGTTAGAGTAGACGTGAGCACTGTATCAGCTGGCTCCTTGTGGTGTAGACAGCATGCTGGACTGTTGAAGTAGACATGAGCGCTGTATCAGCACACGGGTTAGGCAAACTGATCTGCACATCATCAAGTGAGCTTGCTGCAAGCCTGCGAGATACAGTATATCAAGTGAATGTGCAACTTGCTGGAACTTTCAAACAACACAAGCTGCTATACTTTGATTATCACTCAACCTTGCATGAGTAGTTGGCATTCATTTGTGGCTGTGATGGCTACTCTGGCAACTTATGAAACATCACAGATCATGTGCAGAAGCTGAGGCAGAGTGGCTATGCACATGGTCTTTCGCCAGCACAAAGAGTGACCAGGCAGCCATGAGCATGACGGCCTACTTGTCAATCCTACAACCATGATGTCGTCTATAGCCTTTGTCATATGGGTGACATGCTCCAGCTCAGTGAGAAGGTCAATACGCCACTGTATGAAGGCTTGACTGCTTGGAATTGTCACAGGGAGGACTTGCAATGAAGCTTTGCAGTTTACAAACGCTGCTGGGAATGGATTGCTGTTCATTGGGTGTGTGGTGAGCTGCCAAGACCTGCAGCATCATTCACAAATGAGCCATAATGATGCGCAGCAGCAGTCTTGGATGGCATAAATTCATGCAGTCTGCTGGCTTACATGGTCATTTCCCTGTTGTCCAAGCTTGTCAGCTGCTCAAACAACATCTTGTCACCAATGCCAAACACTCTAACAGCTCCAATATAGTCTGCTGTTTCGCCCCCCTGCAGCAATTCGCTTGGAAAACCTCTGCTGATGGCTGATTGCAGTGCAGCAAGCACGTGAACCACTGAGCGGAATAGTGAGAGGACCGTGCCAAACGCGATGCAAATGAAGTACGTTGAGCTTGTTTGCTCAGCTTTTGTGCAGAACATACCAGCAGTTGCGTGAATATGGGCTGCCCCTCCACACTCCCCATCCAAAGCGCCTGTTTCCCAAACTTTCCAACGACTGACCAGAGCACATCTGTCGAGTGCGGCAGTGTGATAGACTGCCGGCAGCTCACAGGGGCATATTGCACACCGTTGTACATTACAGTCATTGCCATGATGCACCACGCTTGACTCTGCCGCAAGAGAAACGCTCGGACGTCCACGGGTGACCACTCAGTGTGAAGGAACGTGTCGTACGAGTTCCTGTTCAAACTGTTGCTCAGCTGAATCGTTTCGACACACTGGCACGGGAACAGATGCTTCACGGGCCAGATCCAGAATGTAAAAGACCGAAACTCCTGTCAAGCGATGCCGGTCTTTGAGACGAGTTTCTGACAACAGTGGTGCCTGGGCATCATGCTAATATCGTATAATATGCATGACTAAAATTGCTGTAAGTCATAGTCTTAGTCATTCTCTCAACACAGACCGCAATAACAGTACTGCCAGCGCCATCGATGGCATGACAACGCTGCACCTGCCAGATTCTACTGAAAGTGTTAGTGCACTGGGAGTGGGTTCGTGCAAAAAGGTGCAAACGAGAGCGCCCGAAGCGCCGGTCTGGTCGGCACAGTGCTCAGTTTCTGGTGGCAGCTGGTGGGCACACCAGGGGCAACGCAAGGGATGAGCCATCGCATTCACGTCAACAAAAACAAGACCACAAAGATTTTGTGCTGCAGCAACATTTGGCCTATAACCAAAGAAGTTAGTCAGCTAGCTAACAAAGCCCTATAACACGGATAGAGCAACTCAGGTATAAGGTATCTACCCCGACCTTGACAGCAACAAGTAGAGGAAAGATGTCAAATCTCATTCGCCGCCGTGCTGGTTGCAGCAGCACACATACAGCAACAGGTACACACAAACAGACAGAAGCTGTAGACAATTCAGCTACAGGGGGCACAGCCGATTGTCCAGGTTGCAGTCATATCTTGACTGTCCTGGATAGACAAGCTGTTGTGCATGAGTGCTAAAAGATTGTTTATTGGTGGTCTACGCTGATGCACTGCTCGGAGCTGCACAACAACAAACCCCAACTCTGCCCAGCACGGATCAGACACTGCAGGAGTGCTGGCTGAATAGGTTAAGGCAACCCTGCGTGTCCACTGCAAGGGCAGTCCTTGCTCTGCAGCACAGTTGTTGATTGTGTGGAGTTGCTCTCATTGAGCATCTGTGGCTGCTGTTGCTGCTGCTCTTGAAACCACTGGCAAGGCTACTGGTAATGCTTGTGCTTGTGCTGTTGCTGCTGGCTATGTGTCTGTGGTCGCTGCCGACAGTCTATGATGTGCTTGACACAGCAGCAGCCAAGCTCTGCTCAGGAGCAGGCACAAAGCTTGGCATTTGCAACAATGCAGAGTTGCTTGACCGTAAACCGGCTTCGATGCCTGCATAGGCAGGCAGGCTGAAATGGTGAAATTTGAATCAATGAATGACAACAGCATCACGTCGTAAGTGTTGCAATTACAGCTGGCATGTTGTACACATGACCAAACCCAACAGCCAATGACTCTGCATATATACTGCACGGATACAGCGCTGTCATGGACAATGGTTGTGAGCTGTTTGCAGCTTTTGCCTTGAGCATGCACCACTGGTTGGGCCAAATGGCCTCTGCCATGCCTGACAGTGGCAGCAATGCATCATGATATTAGTTGTTGGGCCAGCAACAGAAAAGGCAGTAGGGATGAGGGTCAGCAGCAGAGAGGGTTCACCACCTTGAGACACGGCCCCACCCTTGAGGCTGGATCATGGCTCCAGGCTGGGGCATATACTGCACCCCAAAGGCAGCCGGCACAAAAGCACTACCCACTGTTCCACCCAAGTTGGCAGAGCTACAGCTCCCACTGCTGTGCGGTACTTCTCTCTCCACGTACTCAGAACAAGTTTTGAGAACTCTGAGGTTTGATGCTGCTCATGGTAGCCTAGGTGAGACACAGCAGGCCACACTGCAGAGCTTGAAAATTTGGGCAGGGACACATCTCCTGTCTGAAGCTGTCATGGCTGTTCAATGATATGTACATGTACAGGTCCTCAACAACTTCTCATCCAAGGACAAATTCCAGTTCATGATTTACTACGCTGAAGCAGATGTGGGATTTCTTATACCTTCACCAGTGGCGATGAGACATGCAAGCAGCACAGTGTCGTCTGTTCAATGTCCATAGTCTAGTTTATGTCTCCGTTACATTTCCTCGCTTTTGTGACTGTCAGCATCGTCATCTTCCAGTCTTCCATGCTAGCTGACACTCTGAGGTTAATTGAGCTTATAATCTTATAATTCCTGGTCAAGGTATCAGAATCCCTGCCTTTGTTTGTCTCGAGTAGACGTGGGCAAAGCCTGGTGTATTTATTGTAACAGGCTGTCCTGACAGTGTGAATCGAAACGGAAGAAGAAAGCCATGTCAACAAGTCTCTGCACATGAGTGTAGATGTCAGAGTGTTAACGACATAAGCTTCAGGAAAGGTGTGGTACAGGAGGGGGCAAGTTGTCAGACACCTGATGTTCATGCGCATTGTACACTCACACATGCCCTTTGATAACTTT
>JAABUO010006551.1_pt1 | contig 13366 bp, 16 predicted proteins | sample 5559291 | NCBI WGS metagenome assembly JAABUO01 (sample SAMN10711878, study PRJNA513372) | rock metagenome | isolation source: Antarctica rocks | place: Antarctica: Victoria Land, Finger Mt sud | reverse complement strand
ATTCAAGAGCCCAGTTCCAAGCCGTGTGTGTAATTGCCGGGGCTCTACATGGCACCAGAGGATTTGGAAAGGAGAATTATGATACGTTGATTACAAAGTGTACTCTGCACGGGAGCAAGCTCCTGAAAAAGCCAGATCAGTGTCGAGCGGTTTGTTTGGCGAGTCATTTGTGGTGGGCCATTGAGATTCCATCTAGAGGAGAAGAGGACTCGAAGAATGTGAGTTCCTCGCGGCCCTCTTGACAATACCGTGCTGACATTACCAAAGCTCTACCGCGACGGTAAACGGGTTCTCGAATGCCTGCAACGTTCCCTTCGCGTAGCAGATGCATGCATGGACACAGCGGTATCTGTGGAATTATTCGTCGAAATCCTGAACAGATACGTATATTACTTTGACCAGCAAAACGAGACGGTAAGCTCTTGTATTCTGCACTATGCGTGATCGTTAATTAATTGGCTAGGTGACAACGAAATACCTAAACGGCCTCATTGAACTCATCCATTCCAACCTGCAAACGAATCAGGAGAGCACTTCGTTAGACAACCCCAAGCGGCATTTTCAAAGGACGCTGGAATATATCCAATCAAGGGAGTATGAAGGGGTTGTGACACAGGCCAAGTAAATTTGGCCGTGATGTGTGCTCAACATTGTTAGTTTCGATCTCCTGAACTTTGTCCATAGTGAGATATTGCAGCGGGTCGGCTTCTGTATATCTGGAGGTCCTGGGTGTATTAGGGAGACTGTAATTCTACTTCGATGGGTAGATGTACAATTAGCGAGAGCGTTTGTTGAAACATGCCGAAAACTTTGGCACCCAGTTTTGTCCAGCTCTCCCGTCTAAGTGACTATTTTCATCTAGACAATCATTCTTCTCCTCATCGGCATTCTTCTCACCTCTGGCTCTTCCCTCTTCCACTGGTCGCTCCATGCAATGTTTGGAATTTGCTATTCTTTCGCTCATGGATTGGAAGTTATTTCATTGCGGGTATCACCGCTGCAAAGGACAACCACAACCTAACCCCAACATCATCTATTACGACAATCCCCTTGCCCTTGCCCTCACCGTACTAGAACCCCGCGTACCACCAGTCCCCACCCCTCCGCCTCTTCCAACGCCCCTCCCACCTTGGCCACCAATCCCCACATACCCACCACTCCTCCCCCTCCCTACATTTGCATACCCGCTGCTCCTTCCCCTTCCGCCCCGTGAGCCCTTCACACTAGCTGCAGCGTCTTTCCTCCTCTCCTCCTCTTCCGCCTTTCTCGCAGCTTGTTCCCGCCTCTCCCTTTCCTCAATTTCTCTGCGTTCTTTCGCTTGTTGCCGCACTATTGACTCGTTCTCAATCTTAGAGAGGTCATCAGAGGCGCCATGCCATTGCGGCGAGAGAATCAGTCGGTTATTGTGTTCAGTCTGTGACAATATGCGCGTATAGGTGTTCAGCAACGATGTTGCAGACGTCACAGTCTGCGAAACAGCGTCCATATTTCCTTTTGCCCTCTCTAAACTGTCAACCACGCCTTCTATGACTTGATTTATGCTGCGGATGCCGGCGAGTTCGCGGCGGAGAGACGCTTCATGGGCTTCTAGGCGGGCTTCTTCGGTGTCGAGGTCTGGAGCACTCTGAGGTTCTTGAGTGTTGGAGGGTTCTGAGGGTGTGCGCTTGTGGGTCTTTTTGGGGAAGTGGGAGGGAGAGGCGAAGAGGTCATCTGTGTCGAGGGTGTCGGAGAGATTGAGGGTGTCAAGGTTGGGGGTTGTGCCGTTGGCCATAGTGGGCGGTAGTGGGCGGTAGTGGGCTGTCAAAACTTTACGAAGTCGCAGAATAATTGAGTCACCAAGTTCTCGGTCGTACGTTCAGTATGATCGACAGTGGTGTCGTAGGACTGGTGACTTTTGAATTGACGATAGGCGGGGAACGTGTTGTTGATTTTGGTGTTACGCGCCTCAGGCCACAGGGTTAAGCCTCCCCGCCCCTCCCGCCTCATTCCCCCAGCCACGCAGAAATCCGGATGCGCCAAGCAATCTTTGACGACACTCCAAGACCTCCCTCGACAATTCCATCCCTCTCCCCATTTGCAACTCAATCGAGTGCTCAAACCTTTAGCCAAAAGCTTCGCTCATATATCTTGCTACTGAGACATGACCGTTATCGATTCAATCTGAGATCCATAGCTTACCTTATCCTGTGTCTTCCATCCTCGCTGCAAACCGCCTACGTACAATTTTCTCAGGTGCCGAACATACACCCTTTGTGGTGAATAGCACCTTATCATTACCTAGCTTTGCATAATGGCAGCGACACCTCCATTGAGAAGCATACATACACCACCAACACCGCTTCACGGAGCTAGATACGACACTTATCAACCTTATTCAACACGCAAAAGCACGCGCCAGTCTGTACAACGCGCCGCCCACACACCTCCACCGCTATCCTTAGACTCCAACCCTCACAACACTACATCTTCCAAATCGAAAAAGGGCTTCAGCTCACCATCTGGTGCTCAACCACATTCTCCTCCATCCTCTACCCATACATCTCCACAGAAGAAGCTTTTTAGGAACGGAAGATCAACGGGTCGAAAAGACGTTAACACAACTAAAGTGACCGGAGCTATGGATCCTTTCCAGGACGCCAATGGCACTTCGTCATTACAGCAACCATCTCTGAACCTCGGCGCCAATATGTTGCCAACTCCAGTCAAGACCCCACGTAAGAAACCAATGCACCCAGCTCCAGCCATAAGCTCTACTGCTCGTGTCTTATTCCCAGTACGGTCAGACACCGTGGAAGACGTTATGCCAACGCCACGCAAGCGAGGGAGAAAGCGGCATGTTGGATTCTCTCTAGATAGCTCATTGGAAGATGACGATGCGGACTCTGAAGGCAAAATCCAAATTTACACGGACTCAAAGGAAAAGATTCCTGAGTTGGATATGAGCGAAGAAAATCCGTTTATAGATCGGCCTCAGCAAGAAGTTTCATTTAACGAGCCACGCAAGACTCGAGGTAGCAGGAAGCGAAAGGTGGCCAGTATTACATCTAGTAATCCCGATATCGAGGAGGCTTTCGACCGCGAAGAAGGCATGGTCTATGTTTTGTAAAGCCCCCACATTTCCCCACCTTTCCTCTGCATCTACTAACACTTCCTCCCAGCCGCGGCAAGAAGATCTACCGCAAATTCCCTAAAGAAGACTCATTCCCAGGTGCCGACCTTGACGTTCCAGAATGTGACGACACCAACGTTGATCTATCCCCTCGCCTCACCCGCTCCTCCATCAAACCCCGCCTGCTCTTTCCCACCGAAAAGCAACGCCGTGAACGCGCTCTAGCAGACGAAGAAGCAATCACCGACATTGAAGACCCAAATAACCTCGTTCACGACAGTGACATGACCGACGTCGCTCCTAACAACGATACCGAAGATGAACAGGTTGTGACGCCCGTAAAGCAAGCATTCACCAACACCCCGGCTACGCCACCAACAACTGGCCATGCCACAAGAGCTAGTACGAGGAAGAAGGCTCTAGATAGTTCGCTGCTTGAGGCTGCGGAGCCGAGGGAGGCGTCGGAGGGGGTGAGGAAGAGAGGCAAGATCAGTCCGTTTGATGGGTGGGCGAGAGTTAAGAGTGGGGTTGCTAAGGATGGGGGAAAGGGGAAGAAGAGGGAGGGTGAGGCGTTAGAGAAGGAGGGGGTGATGGGGGGCAATAAGAAGATTAAAGGCGGTGTTTGACGTGGGTTAAAAGCTGCGAAAGGGATCACACAAAGAAAGAATAACGACAATCTGATGACGGCGAATGGCATACGGTATTTCTGATAGGGCTCTAGCTACGGTTCCACTTCGATTATGATCAATCAGGCTAGGTTTAAGCGCCTTCACACAGATTTGGTGCTTTAGCTTGCTTCGAAAACCAGATCGGCCATGGTACTGGAGTTTTAAGAGGTTATTTTCAAGCGAGCGTTGACATTTGCAGATCAGTTCTGGCTCGGAGCTTATGGTAATAAAAGGCTGGATACCTTACTTTCAGTCGTGCTTGGCTCGTTGCATAGCTTAGCTTAGCTTCTTTTTGCTTGAAGAAAAACTGGATATACTGCTGTTGCATGTGTTATTTTGTCCCGAGGACTGGCATTCAAGCTTCTCGGCTTGCGTCAGTACTTCGTCTGGTTTAGGCCATGATGCTATGATGCTGTAGATCGTGGAACTCGAGCTCCAAGCCCCAAAGTCATTCTTAACTAGGGAAATCTCCCACATCCCCCACCTCTCTCTCATTTACAGTCTCAACATCGTGCTCCCTGCCAATTCGAATTTTCCAAATCCTGTTCCGTAGATAGTAAACCGTTCAGTAAAAGACCGTGACCCCCTTCCTCTCAAAGCTTAAAATCCGCTCCCACTCTCTCCCCGCCTTTCCTCCCCTCCCCCACCACACTCTTAGCAACCCTCTCGGCCAACTCTCCCTTCTTCGCCCTCGCCTTCTCACTGCACAACTCATACACCGTCGCCAGATTGAACGTCAGCGCATGGAAGCTCCGCCCCTTTTCGACCAGCGAGTCGAGGAGCGCGTGCGCTTCGACGACGTTGTTGGTGTAGAGGTGGCAGAGGGCGAGATTTTGGGATAATAGGGCCGTGTTGGGGGCGTGGGTGGGAGCTTCGAGGAGGGTTTGCCATTGAGCGATGGCGGTGTCGTAACGGCCTTCCGCCATGCTGAGGAGGGGGGGAAGGAGAGAGGTGTTGGGGGTAGGGATGTAACGGCTGGCGGCGGTCGTGTCGCCGAGGTGGAGGTAGAGGAGGGCGATGCGGGTTTGCAATAGCACATCGTCCTCTTCGTTGGCGTTTGTCCGGAGGTTTTCGAATTGGCGGAGCGCGGCGGGGAGGTCGCCGAATTCGATTAGAGCGTTGCCGACTCTGACGCCGAGGTCTTTTAGGCGTTCTTTCCATATTCGGCGCTCTTCTTTGTCTTCTGTTCGCGTGATCTCGTGGCGAGCGTCTTTGGCTAGGTCGTAGTAGCCCGCGATGCCTCTTCTTGCGTCGCCGAATCCGATACCTTGGAGGCGAACGGCGAGAACGCGGAGTTCCCAGGGAAGAATGTTCTTGCGAGTGACTGGGTCGCGGTAGAAGGGGGAGTTGATATCTTCAAGGCATTTTGACTCCTGGGCTGCGAATGGTAGGGCTTTTATCATGGTGAGGCATGCGAGACGCGTGTAGAGAAGGGAGAAGATTTGGGAGGGGGAAAGGGAGGGGGAGGTGCAGAGTTGGAGCGCTGCAGCGATGGCGGCAGACCGGTAATGGGACGTTGAGAGGAGGTCTTGCAGCGGTGTGGAAGGAGGGGCTTGGTGCGAAGGTGCGCGGAATGGAGGTGGGAGGTCAAGTTGGGATAGAGAGTGGTATATCTCAGGCCGTTGGAGGTAGGAGAAGTCTTTTGGTGGAGGAGCCGGGAGTGCTTTTGGGTAGTCGGGAGACAGAGGGTTGGGAATGGAGGGTGTGGGGGGTAGCGGGACGCTTGCTGCGTCTTTGACGGTATCGCTGGCGCTGTCGCCGGTTGCTGGCTGGAGATCGATCGCTAGAGGGCTGGTATGTTAATTTGGGATTTGATATGAGATATATTGTCGTACTCGACTGTATCTAAGGGCCCTTTTGTTGAGCGCCTGGGTAGGGACGCTGGCGTGATGTTAGCTGCCGTTCTGATCTGAAGCTCACGGGTGCATACCTCGGCCATATGAAACATTTCGACTATGTCTCTTGGGGGTAGCATTGGTCTCTGATGATGCCTCCTCCATCTTGCTCTCGCGCTGCTTCGCGTTATTGCGATTCCGGGAGTGTATCTCACTCCGATGCGCATGAGTTACATTAAGCTAGAGCACGTATCTAGAGAGTAGTGCTGGTAGACTGCCGGGGCGGCGACTACCACATCCTTCATTATCGGTTAAGCCCTACAAAGCCTTAAGTACTGAAGCTACTTTCGACGTTTGACCGCCAATGGCTTTTTTCAGTTCATTACTTCTTGGGGATACCCGTGGCTAATACAGGATCTGAAAACCTTTTCAATCGCAAGCCATACCTTTCCTCGATCCGCCGTTTCCACCTTTGCTCTTCTATTCTCAATGATTATGCGTCCTCGAGATTTGAGACATCACGGGATTGATGGTCCCGGGTGTTTTCGTTAAATTGTATTCCGTCTTGTACGAGATGCCCTGTACCGAATCAGCCTTCCATCTGCACAACATACGCACGCACTAGCAAAGCTCTCCCACTTACTCTCACCTGAATAGCTCTTTCTCTTTTTTCTTTTCTTTTCCCATAAGCTCTGAGTTCCAATGAGGCAGTCGGTGCACTTCTCTAGATTCTGGTCCCGTAGACAGGGGAAGTGCTTAGCTTGGGAAAATTTGAGTTGAGTATTGCCACAATGATTAGGGATGGTGCTACATACCCATATTTATAATATGTAAAGGCATGAGTATGAAAAGCCATGAACAGAGGCGGCTGGCATAAGTAAAAAGAGTAATCAAGGGCATTGACATCAAGCAACCAGTGGCCAGATATCATAGTGCGGATTGGCTAGAGCAACCTGCATCATTCCGTAACAAGTCATTGATTTCTGCTCACGTGCACGTTGTTATTCCTTCACTATCTGAGTTTGTCTTGGCTATATTAACTACCATGTTGTGTTGTTCTGGCATGATATGCAGGGTGGAGGAATCAAAAACATCGCTGACAGCATGGAAACCTCAACCCTCCTGGATTATAGTCCTCTCGTTCAGGTACGGAATGTCATGTTATTCGCTGGCTCGGTGGTAGCAGCAGTGAGCATCACCTTTCAGTCGTCTTTCAGGTAAGCATATAATATCTGACATTTGTAGGGAGCATCCTGCTATGCCATCAAAATAATCTGTAATCTAACACTTCCCCCCCTTGCTCATGTCCCGGGGCCAAAGCTAGCAGCTGCAACAACATTTCCAAAGATCTATTCAAAGTTGACTGGTAATATATCGCAATGGACCGCAGCTATGCACGAGAAACATGGAGAGGTCGTTCGCATCGCACCAGGAGAATTATCTTTCATCTCGGAGACTGCCTGGAAGGAGATATATCCATATCATAACGGCCGTCCGGCATGGCTCAAGGCCCAGCATCGAGCACCTTTCCCGAACAAGGTCAGAGCAATTTTATGGACTGGTGATACTGCACATGCACGTCAGCGAAAGCTCCTGAATCACGCCTCTCTGAAACGGCTCTCAAGGACTAAGAAGGCATTATCATCTATTACGTTGACCTCCTCATCGAAAAACTTCAACAAGTCAAAACTGGCAAGAAACCGGTGGATATGGTGAATTGGTACAACCACACTCCCTTCGACGTAATTGGCGACTTGACATACGGGGAATCCTTTCACAGTCTCGAAAAGGGCGGATATCACCCCTGGGTCCGGTCAATATTCGCAGGCATCAAAATTTCCAGCCAAATGTTTGCGCTTAGCGACCTTCCTCCCGTCTACCGAATTGTCAAGCTATTGACGCCCTCGTCGTTGAAAGAGAAGGGCAACGCAAACTTCAATTACAGCGTAAAAAATTACAACAATGTCTTGATAGAGGCACCAACGACCATCCAGATTTCATGTCGTATGTTCTCAAGTATAACGATGAGAGAGGTATGAGCCGCGAAGAAATCAATTCTACGTTCTCTCTTCTCACTTTGGCCGGCTCCGAGACCACAGCCACGCTCCTCTCTGGCTGCACCTTCTACCTCCTAAAAAACCCGGCCGTTTACGTGAAATTGAGAAAAGATTCATTCGCCGCTTTCAAAGACGATTCTGAAATCCGCATCGACTCAGTAAACCACTTGCCCTATCTCAAAGCGGTCCTGGACGAGAGCCTCCGCATCTATCCTCCCGCTCCAACGGCTCTGAACCGCGTCGTCGCATACCCAGGCCACACCATTAGCAGATACTTTGTCCCGGGCGGCATTCCCCCAGCATACAGCATACCACTCGGCCCTGAACTTCACAGCTCCGGACTCCTTCATCCCCGAGCGCTGGCTCCCAGAGCATGCGGAGGCATTCACGGGCGATCGTAAGGCCGCTTGCATGCCTTTTAGTGAGGGGAATTGGAACTGTATTGGGAAGAACCTGGCGTATGCGGCGATGAAGCTGATTCTGATGAAGATGGTGTAGAACTTTGATATGAAGTTGGTTGATGAAAAGGAGGATTGGACGGATCAGAAGGTGTACGTTATATGGGATAAGAAACCGCTGATGGTACAGTTGACGCCGAGGACGAAATGAGATGGACGGCCTTTGGGTTTTTAGTAAGGTCGCTTTTTGATTATCAGCACAAGGAGTTGAGCTTCGATGTCTGTCCGGGCTGTTCTAGACGGGAGGCGTTTCTTGTCCACCTGCCTGCTCACTGGTTGTGAAGAGTCCTTTTTCTAGTTAAAAACTACACAATCCCTTGCGTCAGAATGGTTGCCTCACTCGTCTAATTGCAGGTTGGACGATTACAAAGCAAAGAATCTCTTTCTGTTGCCGACAACGCAACTGTATGTGCAGTTCCTAGATACCATCTTCGAACGAACAGTTAGCGAAGAGTAGACTTCTTCCCTTCGTCTTTGCTCCTTCCCGGTGGCGATATTGTGGCAACGAATCTTGTAGTACTAACTCCGTTTCCAGATTCACCTCTCTGACGTAGTGTATTCTTGGAGATACAAATTTGTATTAGGGACGGAAAGTTTCCGTGCTTGAAGGATTTTTAATCAAGGAATTTTGCATTCGACGTGGATGAAGAACCGCTGGTACATAGACGAGGTTTTGTGGGGTGAAGGATGGGCGTTTTATGGTTCTAAATTCTAGAGATTTTCTTATTTCATATGTTGAACCAACGATCTGGTCCGCCTCCCTGATCCTCAAGTCCTCCTCCTCCTCCAACCCATCATAGCCCCACGTCAAATTTCAATTCTCACACCTCAACGCCATCCTCCAGCAAAGAATAAATTGCCAAGAATACATGGGGAAGATGTTAGAGATCTGAACGGGTGTGCCTGTAGCAGACGGTTTCGAAAAGAAGGAAGGGTAGTGATGAAAGAGAGCGGGAGTACGAGGTGTAATTGGAGGGGGGGAAAGTTGGAGCCAATGTGATGGTGGTGAGGCGGTTAGGGGCGTGTGGTCTCAGGGGGTTTCATAGAATCGTATATTCCGAAGCCAGGGAGATTTGTTTGGCTACCTGAGAGAGACATAGGTGGGACGCCAGTCTTTCCGTAAGATGCGCAATTATTAAACCTTTAATATGCCATCCCCCAAACCACACCCAGCGCCACCATCATGTTATAATCAAGATCACATCTTCTTGCGGCAGCGCCTTTAGAAGGCAAAGGCACCATTGTGTTCTTCCCTGTTCCAGATGCCGTTGAGCTTGTAGCTATGGTGGAGGGACCTGGGCTAGTCTCGCCTAGTGAGGATATAGTTGATGCTGTGGAACCTTCGTCGGTGGTAGAGGAGTTCGGAGCGGAGGAGACATCGGTGCTGGTAGGATTAATGGAGGAAATTCGCCCCATGGCGCTCAGCGCCGGACTGATTAGCGGCGAGAGACCCGCGGCGGCGGTAAATGAGTTGATAGCGGAGGAGGCGTCTGTACCGGTAGCATCCATTGAGGAGGCTCCATCCATTGCGGTCAGTGCCGATTCGAGTGGTGAAGGGAGACCTTCAGAGTCCGGAGTAGTAACTGGTGCGTCTTTGGGTAAGGTGGTGTGATCGACTACGAGGGCGCTGGATGTCATGGAGAATGTGTGTGTGCCGATGGTAAATTCAGATGCTGGAGGATTTTTGGAAAACCTAAATGTAGAAATCCCTGCTCTTAAAGGTTCTGATGCTAAGGATGTTGATGTTCCCGTGATAGAACTCTGTAACGATGTCTCTGAGCTTGGCGTATCTGAGCCCGATGAAGCATGAGCTGCGGAAGTAGCAGCAGAAGGGTTAGTCGGGTCAGGAGTTAGGCTTCCAATCATGTTGCTGATCATCGAACTGTGTCTACCCACGGTATGACCTCCTAGGACATTTCCATTAGGCTTAGAGGTCTCTATTTAGAGTTTAGTCGAAGTTGCGTTATGGAAGAATGGCATCAAACTGTACCTATGACATCTGCCGAGTCCTTATGATCGGAAACGGCCAGATGTGAATTTTCGACTGACTGTACCGAAGGGTTGTCCATCGACGAAAGAGTGGTTCCAGTTGGAAGGAGTAGATTTGGATTCTTGGTGAGTGAAGAAATGGTACCGGGTTCATGCCCACTCGAGCTCGATATATCGGGCTTTCGAATAGAAGGAACCGAAGGTACTGAAGGGTCATCCGTACTGATCTTCGTCGGTTCGTTAATTTGATTGGAAGGGATGAACTTTGATCTCCAATGAGTGAAGAACTGTTACTAAGTCTACCCAACGGATCAGGCTTCCTTATTGAAGAAACCAAAGGTACTGGAGGGTCACTAATATAAACGCTAGTGGTTGGTACGATTGGCGGACTCAAGCCTGACCCAGGAGCTGCTGGTGACGTTTCGCTTTGATGCAAGATTGAGGTTGTGGGACCAAGTGCAGCTGCCGGTTTCAAAACACGTGGTGGGTCCCATATGAGGGCTGATAGGAATGAATATGTTGACCATGAAGTCTCAGCCTTTTTGAAAACAGGTGGCAGGACCAGGTACGGAGAACAGGGATTATTTATAGTTTTGTTCCTCATAGTAGCCGTGTTTTGGCTTGAGCAGCTTCCACCTAGATCGGTCAATGTTAAGGGCGCCGTGGCTGGTCCATCACAATTCCATCCCATCCCAGAGGAGCAATATGGGAGGCGTCTAAGGGTAGACACTTCATCAGCGCGAAAAGAAAAAGTCAAGAAGTGGTATATGCTGCCCAAAAACTCTTATACATCTCGTTTTGGTTGGATGAACAATAGCTTGATGAGCTTGAATTCCAGCCCACGAATAGACAATCATGATTTAATACACGAGTCGTAATTGCTGAATAATTGGTGGGAAGTGCGGTGTCGGATTGGGTCAGTGTAGCTTTCACCGTCAGCATGTCTCGATCAAAGATTATTGGAAAGTAAGCTCACACTCCATCCAACCTGAACATTCCGGTACGTAAAACCAGGAGTCGACCGTAGGTAGGGCTACCACCAATCTAGTAATCGAAAGGAGTGGAAGTAAATATAACCACGCCATCAGTACTAGGGATCGTATGTAAAGCTGTCAATGTAGCTATGCTTAAGGACAATTGATTTATGACTTTCTCAAGTTACCGGTTGCCTGGTCCGATCAAAGCGGCATATAGTATCAAGGGCTATAGGAGTCATCTCAATTCGAAGATTCATAGTATTTATAAGTTGCTGTGATCTCCGCCGCCCTCTCCCCTACCCTGAATGTACAAGTGGTAGCCTCAAGTTGACATTGAATAAGCCCTGTCAAGGCTTAGAATTTCCAAGGAGTAGGTGACTGGTTGCTGGAACGGAGTTGGCAAGAAACAGATATTATAGAAGGAAATCGCGGCAGATCTTGTATGGAAGCAATGCAGTGGCCTGAGACAGTGCTCCAAGTACATCTCCGCACATCGCAACTAAATTTATCAAGGAACAATACAACCTAAGTGCGACTGACCAATTGAGGGGAATTAGATAAGAATTCAGTGGTATTTGAGACCATGCTGCATATGTAGGATCGCTTCCGTACATAAAAAATGTAAAACCCGGATTATTGGATCTTTTCGCCCATCAAGAGAGGCGTAGTGTATGTCTCGAATGTGCATCTTGTCTTGAATCATTGCAGCTGGACCGAATGCCGGTACTGTTAATTGTTGAACGGGCCGAGGGGAAATCTTGTTGGTGTTGATTCCGCAGTAAGATTGTTCCTGCATGCAGCAAGAAAGCATGCAATAGTGCGGCTCTCTGTTTGACTCAACCTGGGCGGCACTCGTCCCTTAGTCAAGACTGAGGCTTAAGAACATGCTGACCCTAGGTTTTCGTCTCTGTATGTACCATTTGGTCTCTACGTTCAGCATACGAAACTTCGGCTTCGTGCGAAGGCAGCATTTATATGAATGTGCTGGGGGCCAACTCGGCAACATTCAGTAATTTTCAAGGCCGAAATAAGGCCAATGGCGCCATACGGCGTCAAGAATCCTTCAAATATAGCTTTGTGGCCGAGTCCGCAGCTATGGGGAAGGACGAAAAAGTGGACGAAAAGGAGCCCTCTAATCATGGTACCTCTGCCGCTTTGTTTCATTTTGACATTGGCTCCAGCCAAACAAGCTAAGGCACATAAAAGGGGTTCTTGGCTTCTACGCAGCAGGGTCCGAGTCCCTTATATGCAGACAGCAATAGCAGAGGCAATATTTGTTTCTAAAGGGAGTACGAACTGCAGGTCAGGGAAGGTATGACAAGAAATGATTATAGATGCGGACCGGTCCTCGCGTAAAAACTTGTACCAGCGTTGTGATGACTCGGAATCTTGCACTTCTTGATTAGGGACAATGGTCACACCCTCGCGCTGTCGAATTGTCCAGGTTGAAGTTCGTTAGAACAGCTTGAAAACAATTCAAGCCGTGCCTCCTTTTAAAGAATGTTCTAGGTAATTACTCTGATCATCGAATGGTTCGTCACCCCAATCCTACAAGCGCGAAGAACTCCTCGATTACATGAACAAATTCTGGGTTGATTACCAAGGCAACAACGAGGGTTTCTGGGAGCACGAATGGAACAAACACGGCACCCGCATCAGCACTCTCTATCCCAAATGCTACGACGGCTACCAGCCACAGGAGGAAGTCGTCGACTACTTCCAAAGAACCGTCGACCTCTTCAAATCGCTCGACAGCTACAAATTCCTAGCGGCAGAAGGCATCCTGCCGAGTTCGACCAAGACATATACAGCGGTAGAGATCCAGCACGCGTTGGGCAAGACTAGACAGGGCGTGAATGCGACGATTGGGTGCTCAAAGGGCGTGTTTGAGCAGATTTTTTACGACTTTAATGTTGGGGGGAGTGTGTTGAGTGGGACGGATGTGCCGGTGCAGCCGCCAGGTGAGTTTCCGAGATGGATTTCAGCGTCGTTCTGCCCGGAGACGGGGATTAGGTATTTGCCAAAGAATATGGCGAGTGTGGCGATTACGAAAGGGGGGGTGCTAGGTGGGTCTCGAGGTAGTGCGGTTTGGTTAGGTATATACTAAAAACTGTACCTTTGCGCTGAGAAGCCTCGCCAATGCTGTTCGTACATTTGACTTGATCGTCATAACATCATCACCTGCGCCCCCTCGTATAACCCTCAATTCCATCTTACGCCATAACACCGCCATTCGAATCTCCCACCTTCCTCTAATTCACTTCCTCCAACCA
>JAABUO010006550.1_pt1 | contig 13366 bp, 10 predicted proteins | sample 5559291 | NCBI WGS metagenome assembly JAABUO01 (sample SAMN10711878, study PRJNA513372) | rock metagenome | isolation source: Antarctica rocks | place: Antarctica: Victoria Land, Finger Mt sud | reverse complement strand
GGCAAGACGGTCCAAGTCAAAGCCACCGGCGGCGATGTGCGTTTGGACGGTTCGCCGGACATCTTTTTGGACAGCGGGGCGCGTTCCTTGCCTGCCGCCCCGTTCGCGCCGTTTGCCGAGGAGCTTTTAGAAGTCGCCAAGCCCAAGCCCAAAACGTGGGTTGCGATCCACCTCAAGGACGACCAGGGCCGGGCGGCTTCGGGGGAGCGCTACCAAATCCACTTGCCGGACGGGACGGTGCAGCACGGGCTTTTAGACGAACACGGCAAAGCGCGTGTCGAGGGCATTGACCCCGGCACCGCCAAAGTCTCGTTCCCCGACACGAACGACAGCAGATGGCGGCCTGTTTAGCAGGCGAGCGAGTTTGGGGGAGTGGAAGGAGCATCGAGGCGAGGACATGGCACAAACAACGACTGGCGTAGGCCACAAGAACACGAAGCATATATAGGGACCGACGGGGAGTGTAATCAAAGCAGAGAAGGCCACCTGTACGGCGGAGGGTATTGAAGCCTTCTGTGAGCATACAAAGGCCAAAGAAAAGGCTGCTCCGCAGAGCGGCGCGGGAAGTCATGCCGCGCACGCCCAAAGCGCCCCCGCAAACCCGGCTCATCCCACAGCGCCCGGCGAGGCCGCCCCTCCAGAAGATGGACGGCGTTTCGCGGCCGATCCTGCCCCTCCCGTCCCCCCGCAGCCGGGACAGCCCGCGCTGCCAACGCCGAACCCAAGTGCCAAAGCGCTCGTGCTGCAACTTGTACCAACTGCTCCTAAAGACGAGGAGCAGGGTGGTAGCATGAGGGTGGGCGAGCATCTCAATGTGGCACCGGGTTCCACCGAGGCAGGACCTGTAAAGCATGTGGCGGGAACTCCCGGCAAAGGGGACCTTGTGACAATCCGCGCCCACAAAAAGGGCACGGCCTCTCCATGCCCGGAGTGGATCATCACGGACCACGGGACGGGCCGAAGTGCGGCAAAGAAAGAGCCGAAATCAGGCACACCGCTCAAGTACACCTTTATGCCGCCGAACGCAGCAGAATTGGTTCAATACATCAAAACAAACCCTTTCTTCAAGATGGGCTGGCTGGATGTCGTCAAGCCCCGGCACTACACCGTAGTTTGCACGTCTCCTTTTCCCGCGCAGCCTGCACATCAGGCACCTGCCAGCCACCCTCAGACGCCTGCCGGCCAGTCCCGGCCTGCTCCTGGTGCACGCCAAACGCACGCGCCCACCGCGCATCAAGCTCCTCCTTCGCCTCCCGGCGAGCACCACACGCTGGAAGTATATGTCTTCCCTTCCGATAGCTGGACGCTGAAGCTGTCCAGCGAAGAGAATGCCCCCAAGCTGCCCTGGCAAAAGAACCTTGAAAAAGCCAAAACCGCGATTGAGCAGGCGATTGCCCATATCACTGCACTGGCTAAAACGATCCCGGAAATCGATATCAAGCTCCTGGAAGGTGAACTCTCGCTGAAGAATGGCTGGGAGGAAGAGCAAGGCAGCAACCTGGTCCACTGGCAGGCGGAGCTGGAAGGCAAAGTCATATTCATTGAGCTGACCCTCAGATTTGACGTCGACCCAGACAAGTTCCTGGCAGCGGCGAGAAGTTTTAGCCGTGTCGCAGCAACAGCCGAAGAAGCCGCTGTAAAGTTCTCGAAGTTCCTCGAAAAAGAGGCCGGTCTGAAGGCAAAAGCGTCGCTCTACATCCAAGTCGTAATCAAAATTGAGCTTAGCGGGAAAGCCATTTGGGAGAAGGAAGAAAAGGGCAGCATCATCCCAGATTTAAAGGGCAGTCTCATCCCGCATTTAACGGAACTGAAAGTTGATCTGACCGCCGGGGCTGGCATCGGCGGGGAGCTTGAGCTGGATCGGCCTAAAGACGGACAAGACGAAGTTCTCGTCAAGTTCAGTGGAGACGGCAGTTCCCAAGTGACGCTTTCCACGTCGCCGCGCCTAGAATCCGGCGGCAATTTGTGGCTTGACAACAAGTTCAGTTGGAAGCCTCTGACCGTGACACTCAAGGCAGAAGTTAATAAAGACAACAAGACTGGAAAAGGGGCTATACCTGATAGCAAACCCGGCAAGCCCATTCCCGGCCTGCCTTCGTTGGAATGGGATTGGTCGGGCGATTTATTTGCGGAAGTGAAGGACAAACCGCTTGATAGCCTCAACCTCACGACGGGGGAGTGGAAGGCACCTCCGGCGGAGCAAAAGCCGGGGCCGGAGCCGAATTCGCTTTCGGTCACGTCACACTCACCGCCCCCTCTTAATCCCGCTTCAGCGTCCCTAAAGCCTGTACCAGTACCACAAATCAAGAACTGATCGCAGGAAGCCGATTTCATTGCGACAAAAGGAAGACGCGAACATGATCTACCGACCTCGCCGAAGTGCATCTGCATCCCGATACGCCTTGCTGGCAGCACTGACAACATCTTTCTGCCTGGGCGCGTCGGTGCCTCTTTTCGCCCAGGCTGCTCAGAGGCCTCAACAGGGGGCAGCAGGCAAAGCTGCTAATCCGTCGCGCTCTGCTTCTCCGAAACGAAAGGCTGTAACCGCCAAACGAAAGGTCATTATGACACTGTTTCCTGCATTTGCTTTAGACGTCGGCAACACCAGGCTCGCCTACACTATCTCCGTCAACGGCTGGGTCGTGGACACAAGCCCCGGCAACACCAACGGCCACTTCAGCTCCACCCGCATCGGCGAGTACATCGCTGACGGCGACAACATCGTCTCCATCCACCTGTCCGCCCCCGACCCCAAGTTCCTCAGCAGCTTCGGCGTCACCGTCCGTTCCAGCAGCAACCCAAAGCTCTTCGACTACGGGTGGGACGCAAGCGTTCCTCACCCCCACCCGCCGCTGCCCTTCACGACCGAGAAGCACTTCACGACCCACCTGCCGCAGGGACCGTGGGAGTGGCAGACCGCCCCCAAGATCACGCTGGACGCGCCCACGAAAGCCGCCATCAACGCCCACCTCAAGCGCTTCTACGACGCCCTCGACAGCAAAAATGTAGACGAGTGCGTCGCCTTGTTCGCGCTCAGCAACCGCGACCACGCGGCTGCGCTAGGCATGTCCGCTGCGGAGTCAGACAAAAACAGCCGGGAAGGCTGGGTGGAGACATTCTCCTCGCCTGGCTGGCACCTGCGCCCGATTGACTACCCGCACCTGCGCTACGATCTGATGGCAGGCGGGCGCGTCGTCCATGTGTTGCAGGCCAACGGCGGCCTGCCGCTGATTAACACTCCTCCAGACTCCGACGGTTCGCATACAGGTATCGACGTCTTCCTGTGCCAAGTCCACGGTCAATGGGCGGTAGTCCGCTAGAGCAGGAGCAACCAGAGGCAGGAACAACCAGAGTAAAGACAGAGATGAGCAAAGCGAACAAGAGTGAGACGAATAAGGACGGGCGGCTCCGGGTGGCCTGCACTGTGGCTGCACTGGGCCTGGGCTTATACCCACCCGCACACGCAGCCCCTAAACAGGAAGCAGCCCCCAAGCCGAAAGCAACTTCTACAATGGGATCAGCTAAAAAGCCGCCTGTCATGACACTATTTCCCGCATTTGCTTTAGACGTCGGCAACACCAAGCTGGTCTACACTATCTCCGTCAACGGCTGGGTCGTGGACACAAGCCCCGGCAACACCAACGGCCACTTCAGCTCCACCCGCGTCGGCGAGTACATCGCCGATGGCGACAACGTCGTCGCCGTCCACCTGTCTGCTCCCGACCCCAAGTTCCTCAGCAGCTTCGCCATCCTCGTCCGCACCACCGGCAACCCGCAGCTCTTCGACTACGGCTGGGACCCCGGAAATCCCAAGCATCCCCTGCCCGTCCAAGAAGAGGGCCACTTCACCACCCACCTGCCGACCGGCCCCTGGGCCTGGCAGACTGCGCCCAAGATCACGTTGGATGCGCCGACCAAAGCCGCCATCAACGCCCACCTCAAGCGCCTCTTCGACGCCCTCAACACCAAGAACATCAAAGAGTCCGTCGCCCTGTTCGCCCCCCGAAACCACGAAGAAGCGCTTGCCCTGGGTCGAACTGCTGCGGAGGCCGACCAAGACAGCCGGGAGGGCTGGAAGGAGGATTTCACCTCGCCAGGCTGGCACCTGTACCCGATTGACTACCCGCGCTTGCGCTACGAGCTGGTGGCAAATGGGCGGGTCGTGCATGTGCTGCGGTCCGACGGCGGGGTTCCCTTGATCAACGCGACAGCAGACTCCGATGGCCTGCACACGTCCTACGACATCTACCTATGCCTGGTCCACGGACAGTGGACAGTGATTTGGTGATGCTCCATAACAACGTCCATCGCAAGAGTTTTTTGGAGGCCACAACGATTGTCTTATGATTTTTCTTCCACTGCACGCTCAGGCGCAGGCAGCCGTCAAAAAAGTATCTGCCCCAATAAAATACGCCGTGAGTGGTTCGCCTGACTACGCCGTAGACGTTCGCCCGACGACGCTTGCTTACAGCGTCCGCCTCAACGACTGGCCCATTGCCGACAGCCCTGGTGTTCCTCAAGGACAGTCCACCTCAACCCGCGTCTTTACCTCCATCATTAACGGGCGCAATACGCTCACCATTCATATCGCGCAGCCCAAGCGTCCCTCACCCCGCATTCCTTATTTTGAGGTGCGGGTTCGTAATGCTGAAGGCGTCGTCTTCACTTACGTCTGGGACTCCACCAAGGCGCACGCACCGCTTCCCATCCAGATCGAAGCGCACTTTGAGGCGCACGTTTCGCACGCGCTGTGGACCTGGCAGACAGGTCAGAAGATTACGCTGGACGCGCCCACTGAGCAAGCAATCAATGCTCAGACCCGGCGCTTGTTCGATACCCTGAGCGCAAAAAACGCCAAAGAAGCCTCTGCCTTGTTTGCCGTTCGCACCCGCGAGGATGGCGTGGTGTCGGGAATTGCCCCGACACAGGCAGAGCAGCAAGCCCATGAAGAATGGGTGGAAGCATTCGCAAGTCCGCACTGGCGGATGGACCCCGTTGACTACGCCCATCTGCGTTACACGTTGCTGGCGCAAGGGAAAGTTGTGCTGGTGCAACGGGCGGACGGAGGCGACGTGCTGCGGACAGTTGCCGACCCCGACGGTAATGTGATAAGCTACGACATTTATCTGTCCCTCATCAACGGCCAATGGACAATTATACGGTAAATCTCTCACAAAAAATGGTGCAGAGATAACGCTTTATTTCCCCTCTAACTTCTAACAAGCACGGCTCCGAGGCCGTCATCGCCGGAGCCGTCCGCGAGCATCCCGTCTCTGTCCACCACAACCCGCACCACGCCAAGCGCTGGCGCACCCCCGCCGGCAACGAAATCAGCCTCGTCAGCCGCCTCGGCACGGCTGCAAACCGATATTCTTCGCGGGATGCTCACATCGTCTTCCTGCGGAGCAGCGGTCTCATCTGCCGGTGTCTGGAATGAAGAAGGCAAGGGTATAATTCTTCAACAGCCGCACTGTACCTACGCTGCCATGATTTTGTTCCGCTTGGTATTGCGGCGGCAGTCTTCTTTGGTCTTGTCTTTGATTCTTTGCTATGCCTTCTTCAAACGTCCATTTTCGGAATTTGACGGCGGCCCATGTGGACGATGACCACGGCGGCTGCGGACGGCACAGCGGCCCGCTGCGGCGCGGCAGCCCGCACGTCTTTGTCCAAAACCGCCCCCTGGTGCGGGAAAAAGACCTGCCGTCGTGCGCGGGGCGGCCCGACCATGAGCCGGCGGCGCACTGCCACGTCGGGGAAGGCGGCGGGGCGGCGGTCACGACGGCCAGGCGCGGCGCGGTGCAGTCGGCTCCCCGCAAGAAGTGTACGGCGGCGAGGCATACAGCAGCGGGGCGTCCCCTCAATCCCTTGCATCATCTCAGCCTCTTGCGCTCACTGATGCCGCCCGCCAACCCGCGCCCTTCCGGCCCGGCAATGCACGTTGCCCCTGCCGCCCCTCATCCTGCCGCTTCTCCGAAATACAGCGTTGCCGGCTTCGGCAAGCGCGTCATCGGCACAGACGGACGGCAAGGCAGCTTCCACAACTTTGCCGAGGACATCACCGGCAAGCGCGGCCCGCATGGACACATGGGCGCACTCGGAGCCGCGCAGACCTTCTTTAACCACATCGGCAGCTCGCTCGGTGACGGCGTTGTAGGGGTGTATGACCACGCCACCGGCGACGCCGACGGCGCACGGATTGCCCAGGAGGATGCCACTCGCCATGACGACGCGGCCCGCGCGATGCTCAAAGGAACAGTAGGCGGCGACCACGGCCTCATTGCCACGGCAGGACAAGCGGCGGCGGACAAGTGGTACGCCCGCGAGTACCCGGCGGCAGCGGCAGAGCTAAACAAAGACGCAGCGGGGCAGACGGCGAAGGCCAAAGCGGGGGTGATGGACCAGGCGTACAACGACCCGTTCGGCGACTTGGCAATGGTGGTGCCTGTGGGGGCGGCGGGGCGTTTGGCGGCGTTGGGGCGTTTGGAACGAGCAGCGGAGGCGGCGCGTGCGGCGGGGGATGTGGGGCAGGCGGCGCGTCTGGACCGGGCGGCGGCAGCGCTTAGGGGAGGCAGGGCGGGTGCGGCGGCACGGGAAGCGCGAGAAGCGGCGTCGCGGAAGCTGTCGGCTAAAGGGCAGGCGACGCTGGCGAAGGGGCAGGCGGCAGTGGCAAAGCACCAGGAGCGCAAGCTGAACGCGCAACAGCGGCAGTTGCAAGCGCAGCGGCTGGCCGCGCCGGGGGAGATGCAGGAGCGGTGGCGCACCCAAACAAGCGGGCAGATTGGTGGACGCGGGCAGCCGGCATTGGCGGGGTTCAGCGGCGGAAGTGGCAAAAGCACCCGCGCCATCGGCAAGCCTGGAGGCAAGTCTGGCGTGATGCAGATGACAGGGGAAGGAGCAGAAGGGGGAGCAACTACGCTCAAGCCAGCGGTCAAGCCGACAGGAGAAGCCAAAGGCAGGCCGACAGGAACCCCTGAAGGCATCAAGGCAGACACTCCCGCACAACAAGCGCATGACATCAGGCGGCAGAATGAGGCAGCGGATGCCCTTGCCTATCACGGATACAAAGTGGAACACAAATCTCCGGTCGTTCCCAGCGACAATCTCAAACCGACGCGAGACCCTGATTACCGCATTGAAGGGAGGATATTTGATGGTTATGCTCCTGGGAGAAACACAGACCTGGATAGTGTGCGCGATTTCATGTCCAAAAAAGTTAAGAAAGGGCAAGCCAATAATTTGTTGTTGAACTTAACCGATAGCAACCTGTCGATGAATGAGATCAAAACAATGCTCATCGAGCGAAAGCCGATCTTGGGAAAGCAATATGGCCCTCTTGATCAGGTCATTGCGGTACGCCCGAAGCCTGGAGCAGTCCCCACAATAGAAGGCAGTTCCCCTGTCTATAAGCCGGAGGACATGGACATATTCAACATTTTTCCATGAAGTGCCTACGCAAAACCAAAGTGTCTACAAAACCAGAGTGCCTACGCAAAACTGACGAGGAGATAATTCATGTCTTTCAACTATAGCCTGAGTATGAGCAGCGCTCAACTTCCCGCAGCGGCCTTCCAAACCATATCTACCCTCCCTGGCTTCGAGGCGGTAGCCGAAGACGTCGCCTTTGGACCGGGAGTAACCGCGACCGTCGCGGCCGCTGATGAAGAGGACAAAGAGTACGCTCTAGAACATGAGGGATTTGAGCCGACACTGGACGTTCTGTTGGTAGAAGATCATAAAGGCGTAAGCGGGGAAGTCGCTACCAAGAACATTGTTCGTGCGGTTGTGGCGTTGCTTCATTATGCAGATGGTGACGCCGTGTTGCGCTACAACAACGAAACGCTTCTGCTCCGCCTTCACGAAAATGATTTGATACTAAACACCAATTCTGAGTTTTGGGAGTGGTATCCTCAATTGCTGCACCTAGTGAACTTGCCTTACCGGATGGCAGCTCTATCTTCCAAGTAGATACTAAACTTGTAAACGCTAATCTTGGGTGTAGTTGTCCGCTGCTCTGGCCTGCACGATCTCCGGTTCACACCTTGATCCATCGTGCTTTAGTTCCTCAAGCGCGTCACTGGGGCTGACGGACGGCAAGGCAGCTTCCACAACTTCGGCGAGGGTACCTGGGCAAAGCACCGGGAGCGCAAGCTAAACGCGCAACAGCGGCAGTTGCAAGCGCGTCGGCTGGCTGCGCCGGAAGAGATGCAGGAGCGCTGGCGCAACCAGGAGAGCGGACTGTCTGGTGGACACGGACAACCGGCTTTGGCAGGCGTCAGCGGGGAAGGCGGGAGGAGCACCCGTGCCATCGGCAAGCCCGAAGGTAAGCCCAGCGCGATGCAGATGGCACGGCGCAGTGGGGTAAACAACCTAGCAAAGTCACCAGACTTATTGGAGCGTATCAAGGCAAACCGAAACTTGAAGACCAGACCCGGTGTAAAACCTGCTCAGTCTACACAAGTTCCTTATGGGGGAGATAACCTTAGTCAAAAGGCAATCGAATACCGAAAAAACTGGGTGCATCCCAAAACGGGCAAAAGGGGTTACTGGAAACAAGGCAATATCGCTGTGTACGAATACCGCGATGGTGGAGAATTACGAACACATGCCGAAAAGAGCATTCCTCGCAGAGCTGGAAAAGTAGGGCTGCATTCGGAACCGGCAGGGCTACTAGCCTTAGATAAAATGGGCATCAAACTAGACCAAATCACACAAGTTTACACAGAGCGGGAACCCTGCATGTCCGCGGGAAACTACTGCGGCACACTTTTAGGATCTGAGTTGCCTGATATTCCTGTGACTCACAGCTTTGAGTACGGAATAAATCCAAACTCCCAGGTTGCCGGCAATGCGGCGCTCGAAGACGCGCTGAAGGAAGTAAAGAGGATTAGCAAATGATTACACCAGAGCAGTTTTCAGAGATGTGGGGACCTGGGCTTGTCCGCACGGAGCCTGCCGCAGTCGTGGGCGTCAACATCCCGGAAGCGGCGCGTCGTTTCTTGACGGAAGCGGGACTGCCTGCTCAAGCGGACTATGACATCCGCTTTAGTCGCCCTGAAGATGAACTTCCGACATTACCGGAGGCATTTCCAAACGGCTACAGCTTCCCGCCTGAGTACAATCACTTTCATCCGATTGGTGTGGATGGTGCGACTTTACTGTGTTTAGAGGAAGTAACCGGCTTTGTGTATAGTATTGACATTGATGAGCAGGGCATTCCCACCCGGCTTGTCAATTCTGGCATCCCGGAACTCGCGGAGTGCTTACTGGTTAACCGTATCACATCCCAAGAAGACGAGGAAGAAGACGAGGAAGAAGACGAAGCGTCACAACTCCTTATCCAGAGACTAGAAAAGAAAATGCAGCGTATCGACCCATTGGCTATGCACGACCCAAACAACTACTGGCCACAGTTCTTCCAGGCTTCTCTATTGTAGTATCATAAAGCGCTTTCAGGCTAAAAGTAACTGTTCCTTGCGACCGGCGACACTAACGGCGCATAGGTCGCCCAAGAGGATGCCGACAAGCACAACGCAGCAAACTGGCAGATGACGAAGGGGACGAAGGGTGGTGACCACGGCCTGGCGGCGACCGAGGCGCAAGTGGCGGCGGACAAGTGGTACGCCCGCGAGTACCCGGCGGCGGCAGGAGAACTAGATAAAGACGCGGCGGGCGAGACGGCAAAGGCCAAAGCGGGGGTGATTGACCAGGCGTACAACGACCCGTTCGGCGACTTGGCAATGGTGATGCCGGTGGGGGCGGCGGGTCGTCTCGCGGCTTTGGGCCGTCTGGAAAGGGCAGCGGAAGCGGCGCGTGCAGCGGGGGATGTGGGGCAGGCGGCGCGTCTGGACCGAGCGGCGGCGGCGCTTAGGGGAGGCAGGGCGGGTGCGGCGGCACGGGAAGCGCGAGAAGCGGCGTCGCGGAAGCTGTCGGCTAAAGGGCAGGCGACTTTGGCGCAGGGGCAGGCGGCGGTTGCTAAGCACCGGGAGCGCAAGCTGAACGCGCAGCAGATGGCCGCGCCGGCAGAAATGCAGGAGCGGTGGCGCAATCAAGCAAGCGGGCAGATTGGTGGACACGGGCAGCCGTCTTTGGCGGGAGTCAGCGGCGGAGACGGGAGAAGCAGCCGCGCCATCGGCAAGCCTGAAGGCAAGTCCGGCATGATGCGGATGGCGGGGGAAGGAGCAGAAGGCGGAGCAGTCGTCAGAAGGCCGCCAATCAAACCGACCCGAGAAGCCAAAGGCAAGCCATCGGGAACACCAGAAAAACCTGAAAAGGCAGCTACCGCTCAGAAGCAACACGATATTGTACGGCAAAACGAGGCTGCGGATGTCCTTGCCTATCATGGATATAAGGTAGAACACAGGCCGAAAGTGCAACCGACTGACCACCTTAATCCTGACAAAGACCCAGACTACCGGATTGAGGGAGAGGTGTTTGACGGCTACACCCCAACCAAAGACCGGACTCTGGATAAAATACGCAATTCTATTTCTGACAAGGTCAAGAAAGGACAGGCTTCTAGAGTTGTGCTGAACCTGACGGAAAGCGAAGTGCCGACAGCAGACATTAAGAAGATGCTAACGGAACGCAAGCCGGTAGAGGGAGGAGCATATGGGCCGCTCAATCAGGTACTTGGGGTTCGCCCGAAGCCGGGCGCGTTGCCGGTTGGGGTAGAATCCGGCACAGAGGTTTACGCCCCGCAGGACATGGACGTGTTCCAAATCTTTCCGTAGTCTTCCTATTAGGTTTCGGCTTTTGACGAGAGCAAAGAAAACAACAAAATGTCATTTAATTATACTCTGGCTTTGACGGCGGTATTGTCCGCTGAGGACGCACTAAACCTTCTCGGTCACCAGCCAAACTTCAACCCTCCTGCCGGTCACTCCGTTGTCGGTCCGGGGCTTGTGGTTGACATAAGGCCCGCAGACCAAGAAGACAAAGAGTTTGCGCTGGAACATGAGGGCTTTGAGCCTGATTTGAGTGTTTATATGTCCCGCAAACGGGGCAACGAGGACGATTTGCTTGAAGTAGATAACGTGATCCGTACCACAATGATTCTGCTCCATCATTGCACCGGAAATGCGGTTTTGCGGGCCAATGATGCGCTGTGGGTTCGCCTCCGGGACAATACCCTGCTTATCAACAGCAAGGGGGCATTCTGGCGGGAGTTGCAGGGTCTTCTTCCTTTAGTAACTTTACCCTATCATGCAGTCCCTCTACCGGACGATTGAAAAACAAACTGACAGAAGTAAGGTCTCGAAGCTCTGTCAACGGGGGCAAGGCGGGTGCGGCGGCGCGGGAAGCGCGAGAAGCGGCCTCGCGGAAGCTGTCGGCCAAAGGGCAGGCAACGCTTGCGAAGGGTGGTATAATGATCTGAAGCAATAATGTCAGAAAAGAATGTTCATTTTCGGAATTTGACGGCGGCCCATGTGGACGATGACCACGGCGGCTGCGGACGGCACAGCGGCCCGCTGCGGCGCGGCAGCCCGCACGTCTTTGTCCAAAACCGCCCCCTGGTGCGGGAAAAAGACCTGCCGTCGTGCGCGGGGCGGCCCGACCATGAGCCGGCTCCCCATTGCCATGTCGGGGAAGGCGGCGGGTCGGCGATCACGACGGCAAGGCGCGGCGGGGTGCAGTCGGCTCCCCGGAAGAAGTGCACGGCGGCGGGGCATCCGGTGGATGTGGCAACGGGCCGCGTTTTCACGCATATTGCCGAGCGGGGGTCCCCTGCCCTGCCGGAGTTTTCCTGGGAGCGGTTTTACAGCACGGAGATGGCCGGGGAGGCGGGGCCGCTCGGCTGGGGCTGGGCGCACAGCCTGGCGCAGCGGCTGGAGATTGGGCCGGAACTCACTTATGTTGACGCGGAAGGGCGGCGCGTTCTATTTCCGGGGCTGGAGCTGGGCGAGTCGGTGCAGCACCTGGACGAGCAGGTCACGCTGGCGCAAGGCAACGAGGGCGAGTATGTGCTGGAGCGGCCCGAGGGCGTCAGCCTGTTTTTTGAGGAGGATGCGAAAGCCGGCATTGCGCGGCTTCAAGCGGTCTTTGACGACGCCGGGCGATTTTTAGTTTTAGAGTACGACGCCGCGCTGCTGCGCCGGGTCACGGACTCGCTGGGGAACGTCTACCGCATTGACTCGGAAGACGGCCTGCACTGGTCCAGTATCAGCCGCGAGGCGACCCAAGAGGAAACGGCAGAAGAGGAAGCCGAGCGCTGCCTGGCCCGGTTCCAGTACGACCGCGCCGGGCAATTAAGCGCTGCCGCCGATGCGCTGGGAGAATGGTGGCGCTATGGGTACGACCACGCGCACCGGCTGGTGCAGGAAACGGACCGCAGCGGCTTTTCGTTCTTTTTTGAGTATGACGGCACAGGCCGGTGCCTCCACACGCGGGGGCAAGACGGCGTGTTCGACCTGTCATTTTCCTATGCCGAGGGCCGGACCACTCAGCGGGACGCGCAGGGGAACACGACGGAGTATGAACACAGCGATCTGGGCCTTGTCACGCGGGTTACAAGCCCCGAAGGCCATACGGAAGAGTTTACCTATGCCGACATGCTGCAAACGGCCCGCACCGATGCGCTGGGCCGGACCACCGCATATGCGTATGACCCCGAGGGACGGGTCACGGAGCGCACCGCGCCGAGCGGGGCCACCGACCGGATGGCGTATGACGGCGGCGGGCTGACGTCGCTTTCGGAGCCGGAAGGGGAGCCGCTGACGCGGACGGTCACCCCCGAAGGCCAAGTTTTAGTGACTGCGGGGTCAACGCCGCTGCTGACGCTGGAAGCGGACCCCGCAGACGGCAGCCTGATTGTCGGCGATGGAGCCGGCGAAAAGTCGCGGCTGCACTTTGACGAAGTGGGCCGGCTGGTTGCTGCTGCCTCGCCGCTGGGCCGGACCCTGGAAGCGTCGCATGACAGCTTCGGCGGCGTGTCCACGCTGCGCGATACGGCGGGGCGCATTGTCCGCTTTGAGTACGACGCCGAAGGCCGGCTGTCGGCAGTGGACCGCGAAAACGGCAGCGGGTTCCGGTTCGGCTACGACCCGGAAGGCAATTTAGAGTATTTTGTGGACGGCAACGAAGGGGTCACCCGCTTCGGCACGGGCGGCTACCATCAGCTTCAATCGCTGACCGCCCCCGATGGCCGCACCGTGCGGTTTGAGTACGATGACGCAAATCGCCTGTGCCGGCTTTTGGATGCCCGGCAGTCGGCGTGGCAGATGGATTACGACCGGTCTGGCCGCCTCGAGCGGCTGCTGCACCCCGAAGGCGGCGCTGAGACATTTGCCTACGACCCGGCAGGCCAGGTCCTTCGGCACACGGCCCGCAGCGGCAGCGGCAAAGACTACGACTACGATCCTGACGGCCA
>JAABUO010006549.1_pt1 | contig 13367 bp, 21 predicted proteins | sample 5559291 | NCBI WGS metagenome assembly JAABUO01 (sample SAMN10711878, study PRJNA513372) | rock metagenome | isolation source: Antarctica rocks | place: Antarctica: Victoria Land, Finger Mt sud | reverse complement strand
ATTCATGCAGTGCCACAGTGCTTTGGCAACAGCAACTGTCTTATCAGTCAGTGATGTAGACATCACCTGACAAGTCAGCGCTCTATTCACATTGTTGATCCGTCTTTGCACTAAGTTCTGATGTGACAGATGGCAGCAACACATGACATAGCCAGATAAGCTGGCCACGGGTTGGACTAATATGTGATGCAAAAATCTGAAATTGAGGGATGTAAGCATGTGTGGTGGAGTCAACATTCAGAATGGTGGCATACAGCTGCAGCTAGATGTTACAGGAACACCTAGTCTACACAGTAGAAAGGCCTAGCATGCATGCCGCTGTTCATGCACATGGTATTTGGAAACACACGCCTAGGTAGGAAGCAGCAACCTGATGAAACACAGCTGATAGGGCTTGATCAGAACGCTCCCTGACATCCTTGTTGGCATGCTGAGTCTTCATATGGATCAGCCTGTTGATGATGTCTGTGGAATCATCTAGCAGATGCTCTTGAAACCTGTATGCCTGCAAAACATCACATATGTCTTGCTACCTGATACAGTTCCTGAAGTTGCAGGAGTACTATGAACACAGCAGTTGACGCCTCCACATGGTCTGCTGATGAATGCCTGTGCAGAGCACAGTGCGGATCCTGTTCCATTCTGCAACCTATGTTGTTCAATGTGCTTATACATTCCCATGACAGCGAGTAAATGCTGGGCTGGATTACATACTATGCTGTTAGCTGAAACTTCCAGGTAGCATGGGGAGGTACAGACCTGGAAGGCTAGCATGCCCAGAGCTGCTCTGAGGCCATGGTACCGCGACAGGTTCTGCACATTGTATATGCTCTTCTTTATATGTTGATATGCCACCTCTTGAGCCTCAAAAGCCTCATCATCCTGCACAGCACACACTCCTTCTTCAAGCAAGTCAAAATCCTGTGGCTAGTTGGCATAGCATGAGTTTGACTGCAACAGTCTCTCCTGAGTGTCCACCTGTGTCATTGTTAGACCTTGCTTGACTTTGGCGGTTGGTTGGTGGCTATGCATGCTTGGAGGCTGACTGCTGGATGCAGCTGCCGCTGACCAGGACTAACATGTGAAATGATTTGTCAGACACTGGTCTTACAACAAGGTGGAGCATAGGCTAAGTAGGTTCAGCATAGCAAGTGGAAAATGCACCTTGCACTGGGGCAGGGCAGATGAGAGACCAGCTAGGGCTCCAGCCATGTAGCCCTGGTCTGGTTTGTTGGCCTTGGACTGTGTTTGCAGAACCAGTGTACACTCGTTCAGCAGCCAGAGATGGTCAAAGCCAAAACTCTGGGTAAAGCCCTGCATGAGAAGCCATTGCGGAAGGCACTGCAGTTGAAGAATCATACAGCCTTGCATATGGACAAAAGCTGAGTGGGTGTGTGACACTGTGTGCATTCAGAAATCTAAAAAGCTGTTGTCACTGCAAGACTCTGTTACCTGAGGCCTGGCTTCCAGAAGGTGCCCCAAGGTCTGCAGGATGTCTCCCTTGACAGTCCCTGTGATTGGCTTGACTCGCTGATAGGCATTTTGATATGCTTTTGCCAGCTCTATAGCTGTCTTCTCATTTGGTACTGGTAAATGCCATTCCAGTATGCAATGTAAGGGCAAAAAGGTAGCTGCTTTGGCTGGATTGGAGTCTTCACGCTTGAAGGCAAAAAGGCAGATATGAATAACATTGTTGCAGTACTTTTGAGCTCTTTCTGGACCAAGCTCTGTTAGAAAGGTCTCCAAGTACTTGAAGATTGCTTCTCTGACTTTGCTACCACCCTTTCCTATGCATAGATGACAGACAAGTTTGGCTTGCTGCCTGCAGTGGTATCTAAGTACCACAGGCAAACACACTGAGTGACTGAGACACGAGCAGCACCTTGCTGTTCAAGGGACTTGGTCAGGAATTGCAGCAAACTGTCCTCAGTGATCAGCAGGACTGAAGCAACCAGCGCAAGGTCCTCATGCGTCTGACAGTTGTTTTGAACGAGCTGCACTAACCCTCCCCAGCTTTCCGCAGCTTCATCAGCACGGTGTCTTCCAGCGTCGTTCAAAAGCAGGTCCAACGCGTTGCGAAGAGCGACCCCGTTCATGCCTACTCTTGGCACGGGAAGGTGCTGCAATTGATTACGTGTTCATCGGTGTAGCGTTAGAGCCACAGCCACCGCGATATATGCTGCGTGTGCGGCATGTCCGGAGCGTGCTTGATCAGGCTGGTAAATATAGACACGCCAAGGTCAGCAAGGGTATCCACGGGCGTGCTGGCTAGACAAAGAGCCTTTGAAAACCTTTAGCTGAATGCTCGACGCAGCCCTGGTAGATCCAAATTACACAAGTGACGAGCGTTTCGTCAATATCCTTGACCTATCGTTTCCGATCTGAGCGTTTCAACCGAAGGCGATGCTGCTGCAGTGCAACGCGTGAGCTTTGCTGACCTTCATACAGCTGTACATCATACTCTGGGATCTACGAAACGCAAAAGGCGACACGCTCTCTTCCGTCTGCTGCTCATGCTGCGCCTGTTGCTCCTCTACTCTTCAGCTCTTCTTCTCCTGCAGCTGTGCAGTTTGACCATCTCGCTCGAATGCAAGCGCCGTGCAAGCCGTTCGCAAGGCAGCTCGCTCTTATCATCTTTAAGCATGTTGTGCGACATCGTCTGGGCCAAAGTCCGTCTCTCAGGCCTTTACAATTTTGAGGACGTACGGTAACAGAAAGCAGCTGTCAAAAATCAAACCTAACCGAACTACGAAAGCTGACGCCCGGCGCCTGTGCGATCAAGTCTCTGTATTACGGCAACTTTACCGAATGACTGCATCAATTCCATAGACGCTGTGTTCATCCGCTGGCCACCGACGATGCTCCCAAAAAGTCACAGCATCCAAGGGTATCAGAACGCTTCGCCCCTTTTCCATCAGCGTCCAAGCACGTCTCAAACGCTGATTATACTATTGACGTGAAGCATTACACGCCAGACCGAGACGCTTGCTATTGCCCATAAAGTGAAATGACTAGTACACAAAGCGCTACACTAAGGCTACAGCAGATTCTACTGTCATGGGACTACTGGCACCTTGTGACACGCTCCGACGCTGGTGAAGGGGCCATGCCAACCGAAAGGTTCAAGAAAGTTCCAGTCACCTTTGCAAGTGTTCAGGTATAACATCACAGCCTTGCCAGGTCTGTAAGCAGTGCATGATGTCACCTGTGTCAGTCTACAGTCGGCATGCAGGAGTACATAGCTGTGTTTGAGCCCTTAGTGCTAGAAGAGTGTGGCGCTCTGCTGGTCAGAGGAAATGAAGAGGCATTGAACATGCAAGCTCATCAGGCTGTGGTTGCTATAACCTCCCTGGTATGTCTTGTCCACTTGATAAAGCCAATGCTGCTGTTTGTTGCGTCAAGCTATGCTATATTTGTTGCAAATTGACATAGATTGATGCCTTTGCTGCAGCAAGATGAATTTCTGGTATCAAGGATTGCAATGGATGAGGGGGTGGCGCGTGACTACTCTGACAATGACTTTATATTGCTGTCAAAAGATGATCCCAATGTGAGTGTCTTTGACTCCCTGTCCTTGCATGTTGTTCTTGCAGCTGTGAGCACTCCTGTTATAGCCTGTAAGGCTTCTGTCAAAAACGCATGCCAGACTTGTGACAGTTCATAGTCAAACGATTCATGCTGCCTCAGGATGAAAGTGCTCGCGCTGAGCTGCATGCGATAGGGTTTGTGGATGGCCATGAGGGCCAACAAAGCCTGAGCGTGAAGTTCTACATGCAAATGAGCATGCAGGAGAGCAACGATGCTGGCAAGAAGAGGTAAAGACCTTCTGCACTGGCACATCGGTGCAACCATTTTGCTGGCTAAGTGTAAAAGGCATGAAGAGCAACTCTATGTACCAATCAAGCCTTTGGTATGCTGCCAGAGGTTTTACTGCTTCATGTGGTTTGCATGACTTGAACAAACCCAGGCCAACACCTCACTGATGCTGCCCAATCTTGAGGACTGTGAGTGGGATCAATGGAAGGGATGACTGCACCTCTGACACAGTTCCATGCCCCGCATGCTTGTCAGCCTGATTGTCGGTGTTCATCTTGAATGGCAAAGTGATATGCTGACGATATGTCCTTGTTCAGCATCATGGCATGGTCTCGCCCGCGCCTGGTCATCACCGGTGAAGCAGGTCAGTATTGATCATGGTTGCATGCAGGGTACAAGCCATGCAAGCAGGACTGTCACAGCCTGGCAGCACTTGGTATGTCTTGAAGCTAAGCAGCATGTCCACCATCATGCGGGAGTGGTCTGCCCTGAATGCTGTTCAGGATCTCAGATTCAAGGACGTCCTCCTGTCGGCTAAGACATCAACTTCCCGCCGCACTAGCAAGCTCATGGTCCCTCAGGTAGCATGCTCATTTGCCCGCTGTGCTTTGCCTGTACTTTTGCATGAGCATGTGGTCAAACATGGATGCTGGACTGGTAGCTGTCCTGAAATAGGACAATTTCCTGCATGGTGTACCAGCTTGTGTTGATCTCCTTTGTGAGTTGGTTATTACATTGTGTAAATGATGCTGTGCGCACCTGCACGGCAAACCCATTTGCACAGGAGTAATTGTGATAGCAACAGAACATTGTATGATCTGAGCCCCACAAAGGTCACATTACCCTCTCTCTTCATGTACCAGGACACACACAGTCCATCTCTCTTCACATTGCAGGGCACAGTCATCCCAGGCAGCTGCACAGCACGCTGTTGCTTCTATGTCCCAGGCTGTTGACCTGACTTTGCTGTGCACCTGATATGAAAGGCGTCATTTCCTTTCACCAGTGTGCTGCAAAGTTTTGCTGTGTTCAATGCAGATCATGAAAGAAAAAGTAGAAGCTGAGTACAATGCATCGCAAGTCAGCGCTGTCACACAGGGCTTGGACGCCACCCCTGTGGTGCTCATTCAGGTACACCCTCCATGCACTAGCAAACTTTCATCTATGTATTTGCCTCTCAGCATACACACAGATCAGTCACTCCCAAGAACTACAATGGCCAGCAGCAATATAGATGTGGCAATGACTTGTGTAGTGCTTCTGTATTGATTATCAGCCCCAGTGCAATGGCTGCTGCCATAATTTAGCACCATAGCAATGCCTGAGGCCTTGTGAGGCATTGACAGCAGGGCTCAACACACAAGTGTCTGTCCACCTTGCTGCAACTGCACGCTGTCTTGTGCAAGACTGCCAGATTCATCAGCTTGTGAGCTGCTGTTCGTGCAGGGTCCCCCAGGCACAGGGAAAACCAGAACAATCTTGGCTTTACTGAGCATCATCATGCACTCTGCTCCACCTGGCTCAGCCCGCCTGCTCAAGGGCAGCACAACTGCCAGACCCATTCTGCAGATCAGCATGCAGGACCAGAAGCGATTGTGGTTGCAGTCATCCCCCTGGCTCATTGGCGCAAACCCCAGGTCACCCTTCATCTTGTAACAAAGCCTGCTTGCTGCAACTGTCAAGGTTGTTTGTCTTAGAGCTCACCCTTGGCTCCAGGAGATCTGGCATCTAGCATGAAAGGTAGCATGGAAGATAAGACTGGCAGCACAGCATGCAAGCCTGTGTGGGAAGTGCCGAGAGAGTGGCAAGCGCACTGCCATTCCAGTTGCTTCTTGTACTCAGGCCGTGAGATACTCAACACGAAGACATGCGTGAGCAGTTTCACCTGCATTTGTGATGCCTGCTGCCACAGACTTCAAGCCCCCGCTGTGCAGGGAAGCTATCAAACCTTGGGATGCTCCAAGCACTGTCCCAACCTACCTGGATGCATTTGGGCTGCTGAGTGTGAGCAAGCCTGTGAGGGTGGGCAAGGATGTGGGCAGAAAGTCACATGTGCTGGTCTGTGCGCCCTCCAACTCAGCTCTAGATGAAATTGTCATGCGCCTGCTGTCAACAGGCCTGCTAGATGAGTAAGCCGTCTTGCTTCGACCTCCTCCTGCTGTTTGCAACTTTGTGCCCCTTTGCCTTGATTCCCCTCCTCTTCTCTTTAGCCATCCTCTGTCCCTGAGTCCCCTTCCTCCTTTTGATCATCTGCTGTTGTCTTGTTTCTCACTTCTTCTTGCTCCCTGGCGCTGCTGTTGATGCGATGTATACTGGTGCTGCCAGAACTGCAGGCATCTATGACAGATACATGACATGCCTGTCTGACATTGGCTGGGCTGTGACACAGGCATGGAGACAAGCACACACCAGGCATCATCCGCATGGGCATGAATGTCCACCACTCTGTGGCCTCGGTCTCTATGGAAACCCTTGTTGAGCGTCGCCTAGAAGCTACCAAAGAGTCTCGGGTATGCTCTGTTACCCGTCGCTGCATGTTGCTGTAGCACACAGTGACATGTTATTGGCTGTTTTTTTCACGCGATGCATTGACACTAGCTTTGCCATGGGTAGGTGCTGAGCTGTGTGCATTGCTGGTCACAGACAAGTATGACATGCATGAGATGCAAATTGTTGCTCTCAACATATGAAATCTCACCCTCGCAACATGCCTCTTCCCTGTATACATCATGTCTCATGGTACAGACTGGCTGTGCACCATTGCATAAATTTGACTGGCACTCATAGGGTTAATGGGAAAGAACACAACAGACCCAAGCCAGCATGTTGAGTATGCAGCAAATGGGGTGTGCAAAACAGCAGCATGTCTGCTTTTGTAAACACCTCCCGGCCTAAATGATATGGTATCCAGATTGTGTGCCTGACCCTGGCCTCCATCATGTCCTCTCAGTCTTCTGCACCCACTATGCTGTTGTCTACCTACAGGGTGGACGGGGTCCCAGCAGGATAGAGCGTGACAGGATGAAGCTAGCACTCCTAGAGGAGGCTCACATTGTGTGCTCCACCCTGTCCTTCTCCGGCTCAGGCCTCTTTGCTCAGATGAGTCGTAAGTTTGATGTGGTGGTCATTGACGAGGCAGCCCAGGCTGTGGAGCCTGCCATCCTGGTGCCTCTTGTGCAAGGGGTCAAACAGGTCAGTCAGTCAAGAGCCCCATGCTGCACCTGCAAATCATTCAGACCATGTGCAGAGCCAAAATCAGGTTAGCGGCGTGTTCTGCGCTGCAGTCCACGTCAAGGCTTCAGTCGGTCATGCTTTATGTCACACATGCATGCGCTAGGTCCTATGGTCAGATAGTCACCAACACCGCAGGTCTTGTGATGACGCATTTGGCTTACATTCTGCCAATGGTGTGACCCCTCACTGCAAGCCAGCCTCTCAAGAAGTATGAGTCTGTCACTGCATTCTGTGAGCGTGGACTTTCCAGTCTGAACCCTCAAAGTGAGCCCTGAGTGATGACAGAGTGGGCCATTGATGTAGGTGTATCTTGTGGGAGACCCTATCCAGTTGCCAGCAACAGTCATCTCCAAGCGTGCAGTGTCCTTTGGGTATGATGTCTCCCTGTTCAAGAGGCTGCAGCAGGCGGGATACCCAGTGCAAGTGCTGGACACCCAGTACCGCATGCACCCTTCCATATGCCGCTTCCCATCTAACCAGTTCTATGATGGAGGGGTCAAGACAGGGGAGGGCGTGGAGGCCCAGACCCAGCGACCCTGGCATGCTGACAAGGTGAGGTTTTTTTATTGATACATCTTGTGTGCTTGGCTGGCATGTTTACGTCAATCACAGCAGGCAGACAGGGCCACTTGTGATATAAAGGGTGGAAGCTTCACCCTGACTTGTTGTCTGCTGTCATCTGGTTGGACATGTTAGGGTTTGATGTATGGCTGAAGACCAAACAACCCAAGTGGAGATCAGGCCAACTAATTTGAAACACAGGCAACCCAAGTATGTTTGCAGGGTAGTCCTCTGGCTGGCAATAAGCCAGACATCAACAAAGGGCAGCAAAAACAAGCAAGACCAGTGTGTCTGATCTGTTGGCATTTGGTCCCTGTCATTGCTCTTTGGTGCATCTAGCGTTGCTTCATTGCCAGATGCATCATAACAAACACCCCAAGGCCGCAAGGCTTACAGATCAGACACACTGATCTTGGTCTTCTTTGTTGTTTTTGCCTCACAATACCCTGAACTTGACCTTGTCCTTTGAAGTCAAAACCCAGACCACTCACCTGTCCTTGCTGTGTAGGCCTTCGGCCCCTTTGTGTTCTATGATGTGTCCGGCAAGGAGACCATACCAGAGGGCAGCTCCTCCATCGTGAACGTGATTGAGGTGGAGATGGTACTGTGTGTGTACCGGGAGCTGGTACATCTGCACCCAGACCTGCGCACCAAGCCCTCTGTGGCTGTCATCTCTCCTTACAAAGCACAGGTCAGCTCCACTGAATCACCAACTGCTGTGCTGCTTGAACCTACATTGTGACCTGCGACCAAAGGCCTCCGTGGCTGTCATCTCTCCTTACAAAACAGAGGTAAACACTGCTGAAACACAGACTGGTGTGCTGTGTGAACTTATAGTTTGACCTGCAACCAACGCCAACTGTGGCTACTGGGCACAGGTAAGCTTCTCACAGGTACAGCATCCATTTAGTTGCGCAGTTGCGATTCTGCATCTGCTGACAAACTGGATGTGATGGCTGATTACGTATGCAGCTGTACAGGCTACAGCATGGCATCACATACCTCCACAGGTCTGTTGTCTTGCCTGCCACTCTGCTTGCGCTTGCCTTGCCAAGTCCACTGTATGGAAGACTGCATAATGTTGTCCGCTGCTGATGCCTATTGACCTTGTTTGTCACATCCGTCTGTTGGTCAAATGGCCATACCTGGTCCCACCATTTTTCAAAATCATTTTTCAAGATATCATTTGTCAAAAAAACCGTTTTTCAAAATATAAAAATTAAGGCATGATTGAATAGTGGTGTGGCAAGCAGGTGAAGCTGATGAGGGAGAAGTTCCGGCAGGCGCTGGGGGAGGAAGGGGCCCGCATCGTGGATGTCAACACCGTTGATGGCTTCCAGGTATGCCATTGCAAGCTCACACCTTTGAGCTTGCACCAAAGTGATTTGTAGCAGTAGGCACAGACAGCGTCAGCTGCATCATTATAGGTGTAGCAATACGACTGATCAGATGGCACCCGCACTAGACTGCCTTGTCTTTGTGACTGTAACACAACAATATTGCTTTGCTGAAAGGAAACAAAACTGTCTGATGGCTTCCAGGTGCAAAACACTTTGCATTCAACAGTGACACGGACTGTCATTGCCCATGCTCAGAACATATGCATGCACCTGCATGCGTTTGCTGTTCCAGTGCAAGAGGGCAGGGCTGAGTGTATGAGTGACTCACACGAGTGACTCTGAGTAAGCCATGAGTGAGTGGTGAGTGAGAGATTGCAGGGCAGAGAGAAAGACGTGGCCATCTTCAGCACTGTGCGCACACAAGTTGGGCGCAGCATCGGCTTTGTAGCTGATGAGCGGCGTATGAATGTGGGTCTGACGCGCGCCAGGTCCTCACTCATTGTCATTGGCAACGCCAAGGCGCTGAAGGGTGATGAGCGGTGGGGCAACCTCATCAAGCAGGCAACGGTCGATAGGTCAGCTTCAGGAGGTTCCATTTCCTTGTGATCTTGGTTGTGTCACAGCATGACATGCTGTAGTGTGCTGCGCTGCGCTGTGCTGTGCTGCGGCTGTCTTTTGGTGGTAGACACTGCTGTGACTCTGGTCATGCTTCAAAGACCATACAGCTTGCACCGCAAACCTGCTGATCAAAGTCACTTATTTTCAAATCTTTGTTTGTATCTGCATAAGCATTTTGCATTGGATTGAGTCTGTGCTGGTGTTGCAGATGTCTTTACCGGCCTGCTAAGCCATTTGCAGATTACCTTCAGAAGGTCATCAGCGGCAAGGTTGCTGCAGCAAAACCCACTGCTGCAGACCTCAAGGTAAAGTCTGAAATTGCACCACAGCTGTACGTTATGGCTGCCATTATGGGCACATAACATTCAGCCAACCACCTACGAACGCACAGCAGTTTGTGGCTGACATATCATGGCATAGTGTCATGGGCTGAGTTTGTCACGTGTTGCTTGAGTGTTGCTAGTTATGCTTGCTGGCTGACGCGCAGATTCAGACCATGCATACAGAAGACTCAAATCACTTTGCAAGTATTGATGACCTCTGTGTCCATTTTTGCAGGCAAACAAAGTGGCTGCCCCAGCATCTGCGGCAAATGCGGCTCCAGATGAGGATGATGCAGATCTTTACAGTGATGATGACACATCTGCTGGTGCAACAACAGGTCCCCATGCAAGGGCTGGTAAACGACGAATGGAAGGTGCTACACCTGGAAACCAGATTGCTGCAGCCAAACGCGCCAAACAAAGCCGCCCTTAATGGGTAGGCCAAATCGGGGCCATGCACAGCATGTGCACCCACAGAGGGCTGTACATTGTCATGTTTGTGGATGCTCTGCATCATTGTCTTTGCTACGGCTGTTCAGGTCGTACAGGGCATCGCCAGCCTGTCTGATTACCAAATTTATATAGTCAGGTGTTCAGCAGCAATCACAGCAAATCTATTAGACAGTATCCTATAGACCATGTAGCATTAAGAGCCCAGGATCTTCAGACAAACCAAATGAATGAAGCCACCTGAGACAGGTAAAATAGGGAGTGCATGTTGACCCTACCAACTACTTGTGTCCGATGAGGCAGCGTATGATGATCTCATGATCATTGTGTTTACGTGAGTCAGCCGAATCCACACCACAGCTGCAAGCTCACAGAACCTGTTTTGGAAGTGCTGACGCATGGAGTAAATGGCTCCTGCAGTGCCTCTGGCGTTCAGGAAGGTTGTTGCAGCATGTGACATCCCAGCGCAGGATGTGTGTGTGGTTGTAACAAGAGTGATGTGTAGAGCCAGCAAGACCAGCTGGAGCCAAGAACCTTCATACTGTCCGGTGGAAAAGGCATTGCAGAAAGCAAGCCAATTTCCTGCTGTATGCCAGAGTTTTGGCTGGTCACCATGTAATTTGGCAGATCAATGTATAATCGAGATTGCCTGACAGAGTGTGAAAACAATGGACATCAAAAAACTTCAAACACCTAAGTTGTCCTGCGCAGTCCAGAAGCCCCCAGAAAAGTGCAATTGCATGACATCTTCAACAGCTCAGTGGGAAAAAAATTGGCACTCAGAGGCTGAGGCAACAGCGACATACACAAATGCTGAATCGGTCATCAACAGCATAGTTTGGGCTGACAGTCTCGGCCAACAAAGATTGAGTCTACTCAACAATGCTGGCCATATAATGTAACTTACAGCTAAATATGCTGTGCGCATGCACCACAAACAGAAACCAACTTGCATCTGTGATTCTAGCTCGTGGAAATCTTAGTAACCAGGAACTTTGTCAAGGGCTGCCTGTGTCCATTTTTTCGCTGGTAATGCTTTTTGGGCTTCATCTTGTACACAATCACCTTCTCCCCCTTGAGCTCTTCCAGGATTTCTGCCTCAACAGTGACATTTTCCAAGTACGGTCTGCCACTTGAAAACGTGCCATTTTCTTTGGATGCAAGAACTCTGCCAAACTTGATTGTGCTGCCTGGTTCAGCCTGCAATGACAGCTGATCTGAGCACAGAGCATTGAACACAGACTCAACAAGACTCTGGTCCTCTCGAGTCTTACGCCTACCTGAAGCCTATTGCATGTATACCACCGTCCTTCCTCTAGGAGCATTTGTGTACCTGCTGCATCTACAATGGCGTATTTGTCTGAGAGGCTGACGTATGACGGCGTTTGCCTGCCGCCTTCTACGTTTGTTGCTGTGTCTGTAGGCCGGGCAGGTGCCTCAACTGCAAACCACGAATTATATGCAAAAAATGGTGCAACTGGGTGTCTGGTGTCTGGTTCAGCAGCAAGTCCGGTGGCTTCGGCATGAAATATGCAGCAGGTGTGACATGAAGCAAACCTGTCTGCGCCCGGACCAACTGTGTATGCTTAACCGAGCGTGATCTGCACTGCAGCAGCTTGTTGCAGCTCCAGGGTGCGCGTCGGACGGCAGTGACTTGCGCTGCATGCGAGCAGCAAGGGATTGTGCCCAAAGCAACGGCCATTGGGAAAAGGTCTGCGAAACAGAGCTGTAATTTCGACAGCCAAGGCTTGAGAACGTCCAAACGCTATCGTACACCGTCCTGTAGGGTCTGCCGTAGGGTTTGTAGTGTACGCGGTACGGTGGTACGCAGATGTTTTACAGGAGTGCAATTTTTGTCTCTTGTCATGCTACTGATGGACCCCCCCGGGGGAAGTGACCTCCCACTGATCAGTCATGAAGGCAATGCTTGCCACCGGAGTTGCCACAACGCGTATGGCAGGAATGACCGTTTGGTGTGCTTCCTTGGATGTGAAGCTGCACAAACACAGAGTATAATGTTGCAATGGTACACATTTGCACTTACATGCAGTATTTACAAATGCATAAAAGCTGAAATATGTATCGATAAAGACAAATGCTCATGACTACACAGCATGTGCTTGGCATGCATGTGGCTGTGCTCCTCTTGTGGCAACAGGTTCTGGCACCTGCACCAGTCAGCACATCTTGCTTGGATGGCTTCTGGCATCACACCATCACCAGGACAGCCGCACGGCCAGGCCTGCCAACATGTCATGGCTCCATCACACCGCCTGCAGCCATGATGCCAGCAGCAAGACAAGAGGAGCAATGTTGGACAAAGCCAAGGCGCTGTGGAGCTCAGGTCTGCCTTATGCAGCAGATATGCCCAGTCAGACTGGGCAGACTCTGGCTTCAGCTACAGTGTGCTGCATGCTAGTTGCTCTCAAGTGTTGCAACATGTTATGCTTTGGTGTTCTAATCTACCATGCAGTCATCACCTGTTGTGCTCAGTGCTGAGCTTGTTGCAGTGAAGGTCAGCCCCTGCCTTGTAGACTTGCCATCTGTGCACTGTCGAGGCTAAGTGGAGTACGTCAAGCCTCAGCAGCCACAGCTGCTGTCAGACAACATATTGGTCTTCAAAACTGGTGCACTTTGTGTAGTTTGAGCCAAAAGCAGGTTGCATGCATGGAAGCGTCAAGCCTACTGCAGGCAAAGGCTCTCATTGCATACAGGCAATGCACCTATCACAGCTGCTGCAAACATGGGAAGCTTAGACGCGCTGATCCATGAACACAGCAAGGCATGCAATGACTGTTGCTTTCTGCCCATAGCATACTTTGTCAATGTCTTGCGGCAAGAGTCACTCTTGCCTGTGGCTCCAATAGTACAGCAGCTTTGTCTGCAGTGAGTTGACTGACCAGGCCAAATGCCCATGCAGATAAGGTGATGCTGTGGTATATCAGTGCACACCAGATGCCTGACTGCCTCCGCTGGAGCCTGTTTGATAGACCTAGTCAGCATGCAGCTAGCCAGGCACAGCAAT
>JAABUO010006548.1_pt1 | contig 13367 bp, 3 predicted proteins | sample 5559291 | NCBI WGS metagenome assembly JAABUO01 (sample SAMN10711878, study PRJNA513372) | rock metagenome | isolation source: Antarctica rocks | place: Antarctica: Victoria Land, Finger Mt sud | reverse complement strand
CTTTTTATTGCTTTGACGTATCTTTTAATGCGTATATAGATAAGCGTTAAATGTTATCGAAGCATATTGTCGTATTGAATTTCGAGATGTTTAAGAAGATCGTTAAGAACGCGAGAAAGATAAAAGAGGAAACGATTAAATCGTTTTGTCAATTCAAATAGCTAACGAGAGTAAAATAATTTGTATAAAAAGTAGCAAAGAGCGAGTTCGAAGAATGATTTAGCACGATTGCTTCACTTAATAACATCGATAACAAAGTAATTAACAAGCAATTGAATTTTATTCTTATTAAATCGCATTATACGACGAAGACGTTTAGAAAGAATTTAATTTAAATCGAATTTAAATCTTTTATACTTCACTAATTTAATGTATAAATGTCAAGAATCGTCAACAAGGTGTTAACTTAAAATAACGACAATAACAAGGGCAAGAACGATAGCTATACGTATGCCCTAATCGTCGTCGATCAATTGAGTCAATTGAATCAATTAAGACATGCTAGATAGAGTGAAAGAAATTAAGAATGCACATTATTAATAAAAGAGAACGAAAATTGATCAAATATAGTAATTACTAGATTGCGATTCATATTACTTGATTTAGTATAGCGCGAGCGAGCTAGCGATTCTAGACCCCACTAGCTCTCGCAAATTAATTAAATAATTATATTAAATAAAGTTGCGCAATCTATTTATTTCTTAAATGAAGTTATGATCTTCTAATAAGAATCAAGAGATGCTTATGCTAGTGCACTAGACTATTTAACTTGTTTACGAGACTACTTATATCGTTTAATTATATATCTAATGCTAGTTGCGAGATTGCGTTCACTAATCTTTAATAGATTGACGCAAGTCATCTTTCTCGTAATAGTAGTTGTTGTGCAATTGTTATCTTGTTAAACTTTAACAACAATCGCAACTAGCACGCTCTCAACTAGCATCAATACGACTTCGACTAGCGTCACCTCGATTAGCATCATCTTGACTAGCATTATCTCAACTAGCATCGCCTTGACTAGCATTATCTCAACTAGCATCGCCTTGACTAGCATTATCTTGACCATAGATATAGATAAAAGGTAGCTATAAGTTTGCAAGCCTTTAAGAACTAGATTGCAATAGCTAACTCTTATAGCACATTAGCAACTTAAATAATAACTAAAATAAACTCGTCTATATTTGTTGCCACACTTCTAGATCTTGCAATTACGTCTCTTGCGACAACGCTAGATTAATGTTTCACATACTACAAGATCTATTAAACCTTAATGATTCTAGATAAATTAAACAATCTACAATTATTTGTGATTAAGATTAATGTATTGTCGTTTGTCATTCTTTGTGAAGTCAATATATTTGCTCTTCTAGTTATTAACTTATACGTTTTTGATTTTATCGTTTATTTAGAGTCTTCTTTCGATAATTGTTTGCAAAGCTATGCTTAGTATAATTAAAGACAAACGTACGAAGAGAAGTTAAATACTTTTGCACAATTTTGTAGTGTTGTCACGTGAGATCTACAAGAAAGATGTTACTTAAAGACAAATATTATTGCGTTTCTTAATTCTCAAAACGAATCTAACGATGCGATATCGACAATCTTGCAGTTTCTAGCTATTATCGCAATTGAGGCAAATGTCAATTAGAGCTTCATTAGCTAGACTAGTGATATAAATACGAGCAATTCGAAGTTCTAGATATTCTTGCAATGGTCTCTATGTTTAGGAAAGATTTGCTAAAAAAATAGATATTATGCGTGTTTAATAGCAATATCAAAGAGAATTAGCTTTAACCCTAGAACATCGAAGAAAATATTGCTCGTACGACTCAACTTGGAAATGTGTGTAGCCTTACTACTAGCGTTCTCTAATTATAAATCTTCAATTGAGTCTTCTCTAGTTCTATCTCTACTATATCGCGATTTTAATCACTACTAGATTCTAGATGTCGAGTGAAAGACTTATAGTAAACATGAAACTAGAATCGTGATTATTCTATAAGTTATGCTTTTATTAACAATGCGTTCGATCTATCGCATGTGATACGTAGTTTCTAGCATTATATAACATCAAATAGCATCTTTGCAAAAAGCTCTTCCTAATTTCGAATTCCCTTGTTCGCGTCGTATGAAGTTACTTACTATTCGATTATTGTAATTCATGTGAAACATGTGAGTCTATCGTTCGTCCAATAATAGTATGGTAGCTAATGTTATGCGCTATTAGGTTGTCTAGCAACATGATGTTCATGTTTCTTGTACGAGAAAACCTAGACGCGCAAGAATAACTCGAACAATTACGATTCTAGTGAGTGCAACGACAACGTAAGCGCTTTGCAACATCGTTTCACTCTAGTACATTATCGTCGAAGTTAATGCTAATGAAGCGCACAATGTTTTAGTTGATGCGCTTTATTTTGCTGCGATCTTAATGGCGTGTTGCAATGTCTTAGTCGAGGAAATACTAGAAAGAAATATCGTATTCGAGGAAACAAGTTCGAGGATTTTATGATGTCGTATTATTGCACGTTTTGTGCACTAGTTTAGGAGAAGTATGAAGTGAGACAAAATTAATTGGCGACATTTGCAAGGTATCAAAAGTCGCTAGCCATAAGTTATTACTTAGAGCAGTAGATTAATCTTTCGCACAGAAATCATTGCTCTAGAGCCTTAGTCTGTAGCGCGTCTTGACTAATGCTTGTTGTGTGTATCTCGTCTGCGAGCAATGCTAAATCAAGAAGATCACTAAGAAAGAATCTAGTACTTCTAAGCCAATTATTAGGCTTCGCATGCGATCAAGAAATTTCATCTTATTCTCTCTTGATTCGATTAAGGTTTTGTGGGAGTTGTTATCTCGATTGTTGTCGACGACATGTCTAGGTTTCGCCTTCTCTTGTCTCTAGATGTTATCACGCTTTGCTCGCTCTATCGTTTCCTCCAAATGACTTGATCTTGACTTAATTCTTTGGCTCTTTCCATGAACCTTTGTAATGCCATCGTATCTTATCGATCGCTTAGATGTTTCTATTCGTCTCTTCGACAAGTCGCTCGTTTATCTTTAACTTCATCTCTTTGATATAAGCTGTCACGTACTCACGTTGCACGAGAAACTTCTATCGTATTCGCTCACTATATACGTCGACTATTTGGTCTAGGATAATAAGACTTCGATCAACATATTCGAACGCTAAGTTCTTTATCGATGTTTTAGCAATCTTTTGCGCCAATCGTTGTAGTGTCACATCTTCATAATAATTGCTAAAAGAAAGAAACAAGACTACACGAATTATAGACTCGTTCAAGGAAGACTTTACTCCACACTAGCTCACGTGATTATGTGGAATGCGCTATCTTATTTCCTAAATTCGTCTCTCATGTTATGTTATCTTCATCATTGTTAATCATTGCAAGGCGAACACATCTACACGACATAAGTTTACATGATAGAATAAGATGAAAATGCAAATAAAGAAGCGAGATTTTTTAGAATCTAGACAATCTTTGACTTCTCGCGATGTTGCTAGGCAATAAGCTTGACTAAAGTAGAAGACAATACGAACAAGATAAAGTAAGATAGACTCTTCATTATAGTATTGTTCGAATCGCTAATTTCGTACAATGCAGAATGAAGAGTAGACCGATGCGATTAGAAGAAGAGCGAAAGAGAATCTTCGATTTCGACTTATGGAACAACACAATAGGCGTAACGATTATTAACACTAAAATCTAAACAAGGCGTTGAAATTTCGATCGCACTAGACATTTCTCGTTTGTGTCAAAAGCGTAACTACAAGATGTAAATAACAATACATATATAATAGTTGTTCGAGATTATCTTACTTGTAACGATCTAAATGCATTTGATTCAATTTCTATATATTAGACGCCTTCTCGTTAACGATCGCTATGTAGAGGTCGTTCCTTTCGTAGATCGAAACGAATTGTCGTCGAGTCTCGCATGAGCGTTAAACGCAATTTCGAGATATGACTTGCGTCAAACTCTTCTCGTTGCAAGTAAATCGATCATCGATTTTCCGCGCCTTTTTTGATGACGACTCAAGGCTCGCAACGATAGTTGTCCTTGATTTCGATCTACAACATGCAGAGAAAGTCTAGGAGTCGCTCTCTATTAATCTCAATCCTACGATGATGCTTACGACCATCGTAGCAGCTAGGCTAGACGAGAAATGCCCAACTTGAAACGATAGCCCTCTACGAATGCACTAGGTGGAAGTTATGTGTTCAAAGATAATGATTCTAACGATACGATGTCGAGCCTTGATTCGTTGGACATGTCTTATCGTCTAGGCAACGACACAGCCTTGCAACTGCCTTAGGAGGGTTGATCTCAAAAGCGTCGTAAGAACGAGAAGAAGTTCTTAACTCTTCATGTTAATTAGAGCACATCTCTCGCGAACGCGTCTAATTTTCAGATGGGCGAAAAAGGTGCTGGCGAGTCACTCGAAACCCTAGCCACGTCTACTAGAACAAACATCGCTCTCATGCCATTTGAGCCTCGATCGACTTCCTCAATCTAGGTGTCCATGACGATAAATTGTCAAATCTACGAGGGTAACGCTTCACTACTATTTGGATACGAGTCTAGTTGCAACGAAGCAGTTTCTATCGCAATCACAAGATTCTCTCCTATAGGAACTACACTAGCAATGCTAGAAAACCACGAACTCTCTATGGTTTTGCGAAACACAACGCCTTGCCCATTGATGCAGATCGAGGGAGCAAAGATCGAGGAAGCACAAATTCAAAGATTGTCAAACTCAAAACGCAATTAGCAAATATAACACGTAGCAACGACCAAGAAAGGAGAGCAAGAAACGACAACGACTAACTAGATTCGCCCATCGAGCAATGCTCTAGCAATATTGAAGTCTTCACGCGAAGATTCTAGAGCGAAGAAGTACGTCAAAGCGCCTCATCCATTGATCTTCCATAAGAGCCTTCAAAATACAAGGGCCCCTAAGAGGCACCTAATGACAGAAGCAGGTTAAAACGTCAAGGGAGATGTGAAGCCCATAGAAGTCCAGGCACCTAGGAGTCTCGATCGACGAAAATTTCGACGAGGTTATTATCGACGAGTTCTAGTATTGAGCGATGAAACGAACTATCAACGAACCTATACAGGAGTCCAGGCACTCGAGAGTCTCGATCGACGAAAATTCCGACAAGACTTGCTTCATCGACGAATTTCTATATCGAGGAATGAAATGAACAATCAACGAATCTACAATTTCGAAACAGGCTCGCCACTAGCGAAAGCAAGTTAGGTCGTTGAGGGGGAAGGAATTCCCACAGGAGTCAAAGCTTCTAAGAAGAGACGAAAGTCTCGACGACATTTTAATCGTTGACTAAGGAAAGAAGTGCGCCCTTACATGGACCATCAAGTAGAAGAAGAAGAAGAAGAAGAACTATGATTTCTTATCACAAGCATCTAATTGTACAAAGAACATATACACACGTTCATATCGATTTATCAATAGAATACTTAAGCGATGATGGTTTGCCAATGAGATAAGCGCAATCTTCGTATCTCTTGCTTCGTCTTGATCAAATTCCTTTGCATATTCGCGAGTCTCTAATCTCTTACATTTATATTGTGAACAAATTTTGCTTGAAGCTTATCTTCTATTTGCAACGCATTCGCCAACTTCTTTTGCAACTCGTTTCTATCTCTCAATGTGCTAAAAAGTGCTTTCTAGATTTCTCTAGAGAAGATCATATCTCTTTGTGCTTGTTCAAGGCGCTCGATATCATTCATTAAAAGATGTCGTAGATTATCAAGCTCTTGTTGAAGATGCTCGTTCTCTAGAAGAAAAGCGCCAACGTCGATGTCTCTATCTTCTTTAAAGAGTTGATCTTCAACGATATAAAGGCGAAGGATTTGAAAAAGTCGAGCAAGATTCGAAAGAGTTTGCCATTGCGCTTCAACGCGTCTCTTAAGGTTCGTTCGACTTCGCTTCGACGTCTATAGAGTCTATTGTGTCAAAGAGTAGTCGACGTGAAGTTAATGATGTTCGACTTCGAATCTTGTTTGACAATGACGATGCTTTGGCGCAAGGCGATGAATTATTGTGCGAAGCTACTAATTGCGCAATCTCTTTTGTTGGTTGATAAGATTGATCTTCTATAAGATATCTTAATAGATTATGAGCTAGATCTAAGCGTTTCAACCATGAGCTTAAGCTTTCTAGTTATTGAGTCGAGATGCAACTTCGACTTCATGCTAAGTAGCAAAATTTTAGCTCAATCCATTGCTAGAAATCTAGTAAGAGGAACATACGTTCGATGTAGAGTTTCTCACGTTAGAAGAGTCTTTTTAACAACTAGATTCATTGGAGCAATCTTGGATAGAACTACTAGAAGCGCTATCGCGAGCAACGATGAATGTACTAGTAGTTATATATATTTGGGTTTAATTGATTCGATTTTCTATGTAGTTGTAGAAAGATATGGTGGAAACATTGAGCTTCAAAGTTCTTAAGTACCTAATAGTAGAGGGTGCATTATCAACTTGACAATGCAAATTAGCTTTAGACGAGCAATTGTGTCAACTTTGAAACAATAGTACATTCGCGTGTGCACGACCAATTCATAGAAGTTGCGCCTTCTCTAAAAAGAAATATCTTAGTTAGCGATTCAAGCGTTTAGTTGTGCTAGATCGCAGCTCTAGGCGAGTAATTGTGTCAACTTTGAAACAATAGTGCATTCGCATGTGCACGACCCACTTATAGAAGCTATTTAATTGGTGACCCAAGCGTTTAGTTGTGTCGAATCGCAGGTTTAGGCGCCAAAGTGTGCCAACTATGAAACACCAGTGCATTCGCTTTCGCGTGCACGAGCTACTTATAGAGCTTGCGCCTTTCTTTGAAAACGAATATTTTATCATATAATGCACTAGTTAGAAGCGACTTTGCACTTAATCACAAAATTTAGTGCTTATCTTCTATCGCTATTAAAATTTTCATAATTGTTTTAAATCATAAGTCTTAAGCCAATGCAACGAGATTTGAATAAATTATGTCTTAAGTCGATGCAACGAACATGTAGACTACGTGTCTTCAAAACGCTATGCTAAAATTAGATCTCCTAGGCGTGTCTTGCAATATTGGCGACAAACTAATAGTAATAATCTTGGGCTCAATCCTTGGGGTCGACGCTACTAAGCTATGAACGTTCGACACATGTTGAATCTCTGCCAAATTCACACATTCGATGCTTAAGCTCGTCGTGTCCTGCTTAGCATTAAAGTTACATTCGTGTTTCTTCAATTGTGATCAAAGTGAACTACTTTCGAAGAACGCTAGTCTTCTAGTCAATATAACGACGTTCTTAACGCTCTATGAAATGTTGGTCTTCTCGTCTTCTTAAGTCTCCAAAAAATCTTTCATTGATCGTGTGATCTATCGTGTTTAAACTTGTAGGTCTAGTCGTTGCTTCTTTGTACGTCTCTTCGCGAGCTACTAGACTTCGAGTGCTAGATAAGAATGCTCTTAATGCTTGCGTTAGTGTTTTAATATAAAGAATGCAATTATGAACAATATTAATTCTTTTATCGTTAACAATTATGTAGAATTGTCGCTTAAACTATACTTGTAGAGTTTGTCTTCGCATTTGAGCAAACAATACACTTTGACATCACATTTTCTTGCTAATTAGTTCGCTTTATTGAAGACAATTCGACTTTGTTTTCGAAATATCTTTTATTTCTTAACATTAATCGTATTCTAATTTATAAGAGCTAGAATAAAATTGATTTGCAAGAGGTCGAAAATCTGCGCAAGAAAAGAATAGCGAGTCGCTAAAAATTAATTAGACGTCAAGAGATACAATAATAAAAATTAGAATCGATTTTGAATTGCGAGATTAAAAATTTTAATTACAACGTATAAGCAATATTTAAAACGCTCTTTACGTAAAGTTCGCTTTCGAGACAACTATTAAGGTTACAACTATTCTTAGATCATAATGTTTCCAAAGTGGCAAATAGAAGATGTCGCTAAGCCCAAAATATGTTGGAATAGAAATGATAGATCTTAAGTCTCACGATATATTTTCTCTTTGTTATTTATATTTAATGTAAACTTTCTAGATTTACGTCGTAGTCGCGAGCGACTTGTTTGCACTTATTGTTGTCTTACAACTTTTACGTTTCTTGCGAGACTAGATATAGAAAGAATTTGCTTCACTTCTTCTAAAACTTTTCGTCTACTTGTTTTTTCTAAGGCGACATCGAATACTAGGTTCATGAATTAGATTAAACGCTCTTACGCAAATGTTATATTGGGCTACGATAGTATTTTGCGCGTTATATAAGACTTCGAGTATGACGAATATTAATGTTTGTCTAGACAATATATTTCTAATTAATGCTATGTCTCTCTACGCAACGATTTATCTTAGTGCATTGATTGACGCTCTTAGTATGTAGACTGATCGCGTCGAGTTAAGTCATCGAGTTCGAACCAGATTCCTAGCTTGCCAAGATTCAATTTGGGTCAAAAATCTTGACTCAAGTATTCGAGTTAAATCAAAGGATAGATATGAAGTACTTAGCGTATAACTTAGCTCGACTCGCTAAGACTCGAAAAATTTAGATTATTTTTAAAAAAATGCATTAATCAACTTAATCAAATTGATTAATTTAATTAATTTATTTATAATATTATATAGTAATGCATTTAGATAATGCATTTGTATGTTATTTGTGCGTTATTATTTTTAAACTATTTTTAGTAATTTAAATAATGCGAATTTTTTTAAAAATAGAAAATCTTGGCATTTTGACGTTATTTTCGATTGCTTAACGAGTCGATCGAGTCAAGTTAAGAAATCGTTGACTCAAGTTAATTTCAAGTCGAGTCAAGAGATTGATATTAAGTATCTAGATTAAGCTAGAATGTTGATATCGAAACCCAACTTAACGATCAATCTATTAGTATGTTACTAATAGCATTTCGTGAACTTTACGACTTAATAAAACTTATAATCGACGCATTTATCGTTGCACACGTGGGTAACAATGTGAATCTTAAGAACGACAATTCGATTTAATCTTTGTTAAGGATTTTTAGATATACAATAAGTACGAGAGTATTCTTCGCGAGTCATACTTACGAATGTACAAGTTATCTTCTCTTTAGCCTTGTTGCTACTTCTCTTAGCTCGATCATTGCGTCGTTCGTTCTACGAAGTTTTTCTTCAATCTTATTAAAGGCTAGCGATATTCTTTCAATATGCGACATGACGTCACACTTAGAATTACAAATTGTCAATACAACTATAAATATATCTTTTCGTGATAGCGTTTCTTATCTTAGCAATGCTACAAACGTTACAAATTCTATCGCAATCTTTTTACATCTTAGATTAATAAAAGAGCTAGTTTTATCAAGTTGCGAGCAAAGAAGATCACGAACAACTACAAAGATAAGAAAGTGTTTTTTATCAACATTATAGTCGTTCGCTCTTGGAAGATTCGAACTAGATAATACGTTAATCTATAATTGTTGTTCTTTAGTCTTCGCTTCTTGTTTCAAAGCCATCTCTACATAATCGTGTATTAGATTGACGAAACCTCTTTATCTTTGTGCCTTCTAGTGAAAGCGTAAGATGATCTTATTCGTAAAATTTTCGAACGCGTCTATGAGATCGATTCCTTCCAAATGAAGTTAGACGAGAAGCGTCACATCTCGTTTAAAAAATTTCATCGTACTTGACTTAACGAATCTCACGACTTGGGCGCGTTCGTTAAAGAATATGGCAATGTTCTAATAATTGTCATTGGCATCGATATCGTTGCCTAGTATATCTAAAGAAGTTAATCTTAGACTTCAACTATTGTCAAGTTTGTACGCGTCGAATTCATCTTATATAGTAAAGTTGATCGCATCGATAGATGACAAATCTTATTACAACGCTACAATAACTAACACTTATAAACGATAAACTTAGGATTATTAATATAATTAATAGAATGCTAGATGACGATTTTATCGACGAAGATCATATAAGAATGTTGCTAGTAGCATCAACGTACAATTATTAACACAAAGCAAATTCTTCGAATCTTTATTTATTTCAAAGACGAAGACAAGTCTCAAGACGAAACGAGTAATAATGTAGAGAATCGAGTCAAGTACTACAAAGAACCAATGAGTTTCGACTACCTTTTTAGGTCACAAATGAGTAATATCAATTATTTCAACAATGAAAGTTTGACGACGAACAATGGGTTAAAAGACAAAGAAAAGTTGTTCGTAACTAGTAAATACTACAATCTTATTAAGATATAACTCATGATTAACAATACAATCTTTGTCGACGACGAAGTGCGAGATTAAATCAAATCACTAGTCAAGAAAAGTGTTTAGAATAGAGTAAGATTCATGAAGCTCGAGTTTCAATCTTAGATTTAACGAAAACCTTGAAGCATATTTAGGCATTAATAAGAAGTACTTTAGTGATCGAATACACTTTTACATAGACTAGCTTTATCTTGTATTTCATTATAACATTTGTATAATGCTTTGAGCGTCTAGCCTTCTTAGAAAATAACGAATTTCTTATTGGCATTGTCAATGTTAACATCCTAGTAATTCAAGAGACGTCGCTTAGATCGAGCGAGTCTTCGAGATATATCTTGAAGTGCATTATTCAATATTTGATGTGTCTACTTTGTTCTCTTCTATAGCTCTCGAAGCGTCGTGCGTGTGTCTTTGTACATTGCAAGCTCTTCGCGTAAATAATCGTTTTCTTGGATAAGCTCATAAATTCGTTGCATTAAAATGATCAAGACTTGCTCTTTACTAATTCGTAGATAATGTGAAAGACAATCTAGATTCGAAGTAGTATCGTAATGTCTTGCGATAACATGATCTAATAACGTAACTTTTATCGATCGACTTAACAATAACTTTTGATACTTTGATCTTTAATACTTGGGCTTCGACAATCTTGTATTGTTTTTAAGAGAAATAAGACAAGATCAAATTAATGCATCTTTTGCTTCAAGCTTAACGCGATGCTTTATTTTAGTTTCTAAGTCTCGTTTTAATGCGACCCAATTCTTATATCGATGTGAACCTAGAATGATAGAAATTGTATCGAATTTCATCGTACTCTAACGTCGAACATTAGTTAATAATGATAAGTGAGACATTTTCTTTCAAAATAGCAACGCTTCATTTGAGAGAACTCTTATGTATCGCGAATAAGCATTTGGCTTTTCGATCGTTTTGACGAAGATTAACTCGTTGAAATCAACTTCTTCAAAAACGATTTTAACTTCAACTAGAGATCATGAGGCCTACGAGCTAGCTAAGCTATAAGTGCTCGTTTAATCGAGTTTCGTGTGCATTCAAGTAATCATAAGTGATGCTAACGTACAACGACAAGAAACTTAGATCGAAGACATTCGTTTTAATGATTCTAAATTGATTGAGCTCAAGTTAGCAATTAAACACAAGAACTCGTCGCTATTATCTCGCAAACTTAAGCGTCACACTCTAGTAAACAACTCTTCTACACGCAACATATTTATTAATACGAATAAACTTTTATTTGTCTCGACTAAGCTATTAGAGTTAAGCTTCAAAAAAGTTAAAGTAATTTACAGCGTTAAGTCGCAAACTCTTTATCACGAATTTATGACTCTAGATTAGACAAGATTTGCTATTATGACTTTTGACGACAAATCGAAACTCTTCGTAATTAAGAAGTATAAGCGAGACTTAAGTTTTCACGTCTAGAGCGTTCGCTCCAAAGTTAAAAGTGATTGCATAATTTTTATTATTAAAGCATATATTATTGCAATCGACATCTACATAGTTTATAAGTACATAAACGTCGTACTACGACATATATTAATCATATCAAGAGATTAGCTTGTCTTACACAAGATAGTGGCGATCTGCAAAGAGATACGTTGATCTCTTATTAGCTTCGAGATCTAATGATCTCAAGTAATACATAAATTGCTTTTTGTACATAACATTCTTTATATTGTTCATGAAGTCATTAACTATAAACAAGTGCTTGTAAATCGAGTAAATTAGATCAAGATAAATAAGCTCTAAATAGCAAGAAGACTACAATCTTTAACTAATTGTTGCAATCAATGTTGGCAAGAGTATGCTTAAAGATCGCTTAATTAAACTAATTGTCGAGTCAAGTTATAATATTATTCCTCTAGCTCGACCTGGCGCCAAGACTGGGTCGCGACGATTTTTTGGAATCGAATCGCTCAAATTAGTCTAGCGCGCTTCGCGCTAAACTACTTATAGTAATCAACTAAACTACTTTGAGCGATTCGATTTCTCGAATTTCTTTTGACCTAGGTCTTGGCATTTGCACGTGACATTTCCGGGTTAGCGCGACTAGTTTACGCTCAACTAATAAGTAATAGAAGCGTAAGAATGTCAAAGATGTAAGACTAATAATAATCGAGATAATGAAGTTGGAAACGAGTCTCATAGATCTTAAGACTTCAAGTTTGCGCTATTCTAAAAAATGGCAAGACGCTATTAACATCAAGAGTTTTTTGTGTATTATCGAAACATCTAGTCTATAGAATCTCGAGCAAGTAAGTTCATTTATAAATTTAGATTAGAAAGAGTATTAGATAGATTGCGCAACTTTATTTAATACAATTATTCAATTAATTTGCGAGAACTAATGGGGTCTAGAATCGCTAACTCGCTCGCGCTATACTAAATCAAGTAATATGAATCGCAATCTAGTGATTATTATATTTAATTAATTTTCGTTCTCTTCTATCAATAATGTGTATCCTTAATCTCTTTTATTCTATTTAGCATGTCTTAATTGACTCAATTGACTCAATTGATCGACGACGATCAAGGCATACGTATAGCTATCGCTCTTGCTCTTGTTATTGTTGTTATTTTAAGTTAACATCTTGTCGACAATTCTTGACATTCATACATTAAATTAGTGAAGTATAAAAGATTTAAATTCGATTTAAATTAAATTCTTTCTAAACGTCTTCGTCGTATAATGCGATTTAATTCTAAACGTCTTCGTCGTATAATGCGATTTAATAAGAAGAAAATTCGATTGCTTGTTAATTACTTTGTTATTGATATTATTAAGTGAAGCAATTGTATTAAATCATTTTTCGAACTCGCTCTTTGTTGTCTTCTATACAAATTATTTTATTTTCGTTAGCTATTTAAATTAGCAAAACGATTTAATCGTTTCTTCTTTTATCTTTCTCGCGTTCTTAACGATCTTCTTAAACATCTCGAAATTCAATACGACAATATGCTTCGATAACATTTAACGCTTATCTATATACGCATTAAAAGATACGTCAAAGCAATAAAAAG
>JAABUO010006546.1_pt1 | contig 13372 bp, 16 predicted proteins | sample 5559291 | NCBI WGS metagenome assembly JAABUO01 (sample SAMN10711878, study PRJNA513372) | rock metagenome | isolation source: Antarctica rocks | place: Antarctica: Victoria Land, Finger Mt sud | reverse complement strand
CGCGTGCGCGTCGAAAAACTCGCCGAGCGAGGCGAGAGTTCCATCGAACTCGTTGAGCAGTCGACGGAGCTCCGCCTCGACGACGTGCGCGGGGGCGTCCTGGCGCATGGCTGCCGCGAGAGGCGGGAGGATGTCTGGAAGGGTGGCTCCAGCCGCGTTTGCTGCGCGCCCATCGGCGCCGTTGCCGCCACCGCCGAAATTGGTGCGGAGTGGAGCGAGAGCAGAGACAGAAGCGGTGGGCTCGCCAAGTGCATAACTGGCGTGGTCGTTGGCGGGGTTGCGGGCCGGGTTGTAGTTGCGCCAGGTTTTCTTACCTAGGACGCGGCCTTGGTACTTGCCGAGGGGCGGGGTCCAGTCGCGCGCCTTGAAGTCCGCCAGGCCTGATTCGGTCTTGTCTCTGGTGAGCATGCTGGGGAAGCCTTTGGCGGACTTCATGAGGTCGCGACGGAGAGCGGCACGTTCCATCACATCGGTGACACCCTTTTCGTCGAGGTACGCGTTGATCTTGCCTTTTAACTTGTCGTCAGATGTACGAGCGCCCTTGAAGGGGTGGTAGTATTCATCGTCGGAGTCGGTGTAGGTAGCTGAATCTGGCTGCCCTGGAGTGTCAGGTGAGATGTTCTCATCATTGGCCACAACTGGTGTACTCTGGTCGATCATTGGCTGATCAGAGGTAGGCCGGTCAGAGACAGGCTCATGAGAGGGATCGTGAGCAACAGTCTCGTCATCAGAGCTTGGTGCAGTACGGAAAGCGTCACTGGCATAGAGTTCACTATCGTACGGCTCACTATCGTAGATGGCGTCAAGATCAAGTACACCGCCAATTGATTGACGAAGGTCTACTGGCTCTGAAGCGGTAGCGACATGATGCAAGGCTGGACGAGTCTGGATCGGGGTTGGATCGTCAGTGTCAGGGACAGGATCGTTGATCTGTGGTGCCATAGCTTCAGCTGGAAAAGTCCAGGCGGCGGTGTCACGCTTTGCATCTCTAGCATTCCCAACCGTATCATCGGCGGCGGTGACGGTTACTTCAGGTTGACCAGGAAACTTCCAGTCCATAGTGGCACGCTTGTCGGCATCAGAATGCTGTTCATATTCCTGACCATATTCATAGTCATCTCCTTGGTCGGTCGTCCCCAGAAATTTCGACATACCCCCTGGCTTGATGGTATTGGTGTCGGCCAAGTCAATGTTAGGAAGCTCCATAGTACCGTCGGAGTTGTGAGTAATAATTAATTCCTTGTGGTGGATCGAAGATTCGCTGTTGTCGTCACGAAGTGGAAGGTCGGAGCGAGCGCGACTGAGAGTAGGCACAGGTTTTTCGTCCTTTTGTTCGGTCTTAGGGCCGTACTGGTAAGGCTCTTGCTTTTCGTCAAAAAGACTCTGAAGTGCCTTTTCACCTCGTTTGATACGTGCTTCAGCAGTAGCTTTCTCCTGAGGAGTCATGGCTTCGGTGGAATCGTGAGCGTCGACTTCAGTGTTGATACCCACACCGGTGCCCGGTGGATGAGGATGGAAATTCTGGTCAGACATGTTGAACTGAAAACCGGGAGACAAACTAGGCGTGAAATTGTTTGGCTGGAGTAAGTAGTTATCTGAAGAATCTGCTGTAGCGTCTCCAAAATCAGATAATGCAATATTGTGCTGGCTGAGCGTAGGCACAAGCTCTGATGTTGTTGTTTTACCGGGGTTGGGCTCAGTGAATTGTTGCTCAAAACCTGCAGTCGTGCTAAAGTTCCAATCATCTTCAGTTTCGAGAGTGTTTGGAAACTGTGCAGCCGCAGCACCACCCCCCATGAACAACGATGTTCTCTGCCCGCCTGAATGCTCCCAACGATAGAATGCTTTGACCAGTTCTGCCAATGACTCCGTTGGGTGCGTTGCTTCAGATTCTTTCACATATGAGTGCTCTAATATAGCCTGCATAGATGGACGATCGCTGGGCTTTGCTTCTAGCACAAATGCCACTAGGTCCTTCAACCCCTCCGAATAGTCCTGGCTATCACTAAGCCTAGGAGGTTGGCGACCAAGTTGTACACCAAGCTTACGCCCCGGCTCAGTCCTGGGATACGGTGGAGTTCCAGATGCTATCTCGTACAGCGTACAGCCGTATGCCCATACATCGACCTATGCGTGTCAACAAGGTAATCAACACGTGAAAACAGATCTTCTCTTCACGCATAAAGACTGAGTGACTGACCTCTGTGCCATAATTTAGTCCCTCACGTCCTGCCGGCTTGTGCAACTCTGGCGCCATCCAATGAGGCGTGCCGATTACAGTCGTCCGCTTGTCGAGCTTCGTTTGGAGAACGCCAGCTACACCGAAATCGATCACCTGAAGCTTGCCATTCTCATGAATCATCACGTTTGCGGCTAGAAAATAGGTATATCCCGTTAGCTCGTGTCCCATTTTCTACTCTTGGGCCTTGTTCCAATCACTTTGAGGACTACGTGAATCTCTTTCTATTTACCTTTAACGTCTCTATGAATAATCCCCGCCTCATGAATGGCTTTTAGAGCCTCTGCTAGTTCACGGGCGATTGGAACAATATACTTGTCCTCTAGCTTGTTACCTGTTCCACGCATCTGTCTATGGTCAGCGTTTTCCCTCATATAAGCAACATCTTGTCTATAGTTGAAACGGCCAAGAAATGTTCTCGGATTGGAGTACGCTTGATAGAAATATATGTATATATATTCGTCTTCCTCTATGAATAGCGGGTCCTTTGATCTACAAGAAGTTTCTTTCAGCTCAAACATGTATCCCACCCATGGCAAGGCCGAAGCTACGAAGAAGCCAGACGACAGGATACTCTCACACGCATACTCTCACACGCATACTCTCACACGCATACTCTCACACGCATACTACGAAACAAAGCCGCACAGGAATGATTTTACAATGAAGCAATATAATGCGATGCGCTGAATGACCTCAAGGCTGTACTTGGAAGGGAACACAATAGACGAAAGCGGAATCTATAAAGGATTGTGATACAGGGAAGTAAAGAAATGATGGAACGACAAGGCGCGACTTACCAAAGTATGCAAACTACCTCCTGGACAGTACTCATTCACGATCCAAAGCTGAGAGTGCATCTGGAACGCATCAAGTATGGCATTCACATTCCGAGCCTTACTATCCTTCAACTGCTGGAGTACTTTGATCTCATGAAGAGTTACTTCGATAGTCTCATCCTTCTCCTCCGGGCGTGACTTGTAGTCGTGATCATCGACGTCCATTACTTTCAATGCGACGATGGCTTTGGATTTCTTGTCGAGTCTATGAAAGAAGCGTTAGCAGATGCAATGAAATCCATGAATGGAAAAGAAGCATGAAAAACAGAGAACTGGCAAAAACAAGATCTGAATCTACTAGATGGCATCTAGAAAAAGGGAAACGAGAGAGCAACAGAGATGCCATTATTCTGGTTCCTAGCCATTCGCAAAGCGGACGCCATTTCTCAGCCCGAGAGAGTAGACTAGCATGGATCGATCATCTGGCCATTTGGAAACCAAATGCCAGTCCACAGCCCCAAAGAAGAAAGAAACATCCATCTGGCCATTTGGATAGCAGTTCACAGTTCCGCAGTCTCATTGCACAGAGAAACACCAATCTGGCATTGGGCCATTTGGAAAACAGGCAAACAAAAGACCAGTCCGTTGAACAGAGAAGCATGAGCTGTTCGTTGAGCTAGTTGGGAAATAGACAATAGTTTCGCAATCTGATTGCACAAACAAACACCAATTTGGATTTAGCCCATATGGAAAGCAGGCAGACGACACAAGTCCATTGGGAAATGGGCCCAGGAATCTTCGGTCCAACGATAAGAAACAATCGTTACACCGAGCACATAAGGATGGCGCAGATCAGAAAAGACTTACGCTTTGAAGACTCTGCCATATGAACCTTTCCCAATGAGCTCGAGAAATTCGTACTCTGGGATTGTATCACCGTTGCGTCGAAGCTTTTGGTGGATCGCGTTCTCTTGATCTTTAGCTATCTGGATAGCTGCTACTTTGTGCCTAGAGAGCTCATTTCCAACCGCCGAGTCAGGGCCAAGAAACTGGGACTCGCGATATGATGCCATGTTTGGAGATGAAGAATGCTCTAGCTCTGCAAAAGGAGGTGGTGGAGGTGATCGTGCGGGACACAGCGGGATAATCTGGGCCGAAGAATGAGCTGTAGTCGATATTGAGAGTTGAGCTGGCTTGGGTGGTGCGACCGGGCTCTGCGGTGGCGACGAGCACTGCTCGTTGTACCGTTCCGGCCTATCTGGAAAGAGCCAATGCGGTACTCTAGGCGATAGAGGTGACGGAACGAATGGGCAAGGTGGTTGACGAGTGGGAGTCGGAGGGGTGGTAAGAAGATGTGGAAAGGGGTTACGGGGAGAAGGAACGGGAATATACTCCGGCGGTGCAACAGGCTCAATAGGCCCTCTACCGCGCTGGGGGATTACTGAAACAACCCTGACAGTATTGTTCTCGACAGTTCGAGGCGATGTTAAGTAAGCTTGTGCGATGCTGTGGTCAAAACGGCCAGGTATGGAGGCTTCGATTGGAGCACTTGGTCTGACACCGTCGGCAAAAAGGGACTGAGAGAATGAGTAACGACCTCAACACCTGGAAGTGGCCTGGAACTTACAGTTTTAGGAGATTTACTGCCTCGCGTTGGAGTTTTGGGCTCTATGTGACATTAGTCATGTGTTTTGATCAGCCGAGTGGGTGAATTTGGCTTACGTGTACAGGCTGCAGGTGGCGACCCAGCTTCACTTGAGCAATCTTCCTTCTTCAGAAATGGGATATGATTCAGGAATCTAGTCGGCGGATCAGCCGACGGCTTTCTTGGAGCCATTGAGGTAGGAGCAAAACGTTGCAATCGATGGTTGAATTGAAGATCAACGAAAAGCCCTAGTGCGGAGTGCTCACCTCTCGTTGCGTCCACCTCACGTCTTGGGGTTTGTTGACATTCAATGCTACTACTATCGAGTCTCACATCTCCCCCAACAACCACCACCCAAACAGTCTATCTATTGCTTTACAAAGTCATCTGCATAGTCTACCGAGCTCACGGACTCGAAGATCTAGTCCATACGGGGTATTGGGCATCAAATCAGTCAAATTTGAGACTTTTGGGAAGAACATGAGGTTATTCCCCAGGCATAAGGCGGCCGACAGCAAGTGAGGATTTGCATCCCTGCAGGCGCTTAGATCACGCCACCGTATTAGACGTGGTGTTGGAGTGGCGCTTGATAGGCTGCGCCATCCTCACTGCGTTCGTCTAGTCAGCCAATGAGAAGGCTTGACCAGAATGTGCAATCGGAGGCCTTTCAAATGGGGGTTTTCCAGCTCAAAAAGACTGAGAAATGAACTACTAGACACCATTATACGACTGATGTATGCTACTATCCTGTATTTCACCGTCGCACTGTATCGAGCTTGTCCGGACGCATTATCGCTCAGCGCATGCAGAAGGATTTTTTTGGAATGCCCCGCAATGGGCAATTGTTGCCGGAAAAAGGGCTGAACCGTTTGTCGTTTATATTCCTGACGTCTGCAGACCTACCGTCCCTGCTTCCAACGAAACTTGATACCGTTGATCTAGTTCCAGTCGATCATACGTCTTTGCTCTGGGGAATGTAAAGATGTCGGTGAACCACTTGCTAGTGAGCGTCTACTATGGCCTGGGCGAGAGTATGTGTTAGTGGTATGCAGAGATCTAGAGTGTGAGGCAAGCGTCACAATTGCTCGGATGAGAGCGTATACATCTAGGAACAACCAGGCTCTGGGCGTGTAATCATTCATGTAAAGACTTAATGTTCATCAAATCCAATTATAGCGTAAGCAGCTTGCTTCCACAACCCAACATACGTTCGTCGAAACCAGCTCACCGACGCTAGACAAAAAAGCAATCCTGACAACCCCTGCCCAAAGCTTGTGTCATACAACCTTGACAAATCCGACTTCTACCAGCTTCTCCACGTCAATGTTCATGTTGGAGACCTTGCTACCCGTATTGCCTCTCAACCACAAGAAAGCCCCGAGCACAGTCCTCCTAGCCCAGCCCTTGATGTGACGGTCATGGCGAACCCGCATTTGCTCTTTGCCCACAATATATACAACTTGATCATCGAAGGCGCCTTGAAGTACGTTAAGACGGTGACGCACGATGTCTTGCTGTTGGTGTACATCAGAAACTGCTGGTGAAGCTGAAGACCGTGTGATGGACCCTGAGTCCTCGGTTGAAGAACCGGAAGACAAATTGGCTGGTTCCACGGGTTTAGGAATGCCACCTTCGCGGATGACGAAAGCTCGGAGTTGTTCGTGTATTGTCATACCAAGATCGCTGGTGACGACGTCGTCATTGTAGCCGTGGCGAAGTGTGACGCGGAAGAAGTTCTGCATTGGGGATGTCGCTCGTTGGGCACTCGAGACGCAGCGTGTGACAGTAAACCTATCTCCGGATTCAACGGTAGGGCAGGATAAGGTACGGATGTGGAAGAACACGACGACGGCGGGCGCAGCCTGGAATTTCTGGACGAAGTGGATAAAGACGGCGGGAGTGGTGTTGGGACTTCCAGACTTATCGAAGAAGATACCCATGCCCTGAATTGGAGAGACAATGGCACCACCGAAGGTATGAGTGAGCCGTAGTGTGCGGTTCGACTCTCCTTTCTCGTTACCATTGGCAAGGGTGAGGTCCTCGGATGACGTAAGTAATTTCGAAGGAGGAAGGCGATCTTCTGCCTCTGCTCGCCATTGGTTCTCTTTACCAAACCGCCAGAGGACGAAGATAGAAGAAAGAATCACCGCCAGAGTCAATGTCAGCCATGCGCCATCGGGTACTTTGGTGAGCGCCGAGGAAAGGTAGGCACCATCCAATGCTCCAAAAACGAGGAATCCGAATACCACAACAACAACTGGTAGACGCCAGATGATGACTGCAACGAGCGAGACCATTGAAGTCGTGATGAAAGTTACGAGAATTACGCAAACGCCGTAGGCTTCACCAAGCTTGGTCGTATTGTTATAGGCCACGGTGACGATAATTGTGCCAACCATGAGAAGCCAATTTACCCAGGGAATATAAATTTGACCATGGAATTTCTTGGATGTATGGACCAGTCGAATCTGTGGGAAATACGACAGCTTGATGATCTGTGCTAACAATTGAAATGTAGCTGTGATCATAGTTTGGCTGGCCACGATGGCGGCAAGGATGGCAAGAACCAAGCTTGGGTAAAACATTCCTGGTGGAACAGCGTTGAAAAAGGGATTCGAATAGGCGCTGGGGTTCTCGCTGATGAATGCAGCTTGACCGATATACTGCGGGAATAAATCAGTACTCGATATCTTCAGAGTAATGATGATGGTTGTAGAAGACTTACAGCGAGCAGCAGACAAGGGTATGCAAAGCACAACCACGAAAGCTGGATGGCTCTATAGCGCTATTAGATCCTAGTCCAGATTGCTAGTAGCGAAGCATCTTACCTCATGCTGAAGGCGCCGAGATCGGCGAACAAGGCTTCTACTCCTGTAAAGGCAAGCAGAATACCACCAAGGGACCGCCAGCCGTCTGTTTTGTTGCGGACAAGATATGCTCCCGCGAAGTAGGGCGAAAACGCTTTCAGAACGGAGTGATCATGATGAACGAGATTCTGAGCCCCGTCTTAGTTATTGAATGGAGCATAGGGAGTAATTGGGGACATACGTAAATGCCATATGACATGTTGAACATCAGCCAAATGATGACAATAGGAGCAAACATGGTGCCAATCTTCGACGTTCCCAATGGTTGTATCAAGAAGAGTAGAACCAGAATGGCACAAGATACTCCGACAATCGTAGAAGTCGTGATGGTTGCATCAACAATGTTGAGACTACAAAAAAGTATCAGTCACATGGGCACTACCACAGCAGTAGTATCGAGTTACCCTTGGATGGCCCCGAGTACCGATTGAGCAGGGGTGAGAAGACCGTCTAGAGCTGCAATTAGCACTGATCTTCAACTATTCCATACCGATTATGGGTAACGTACCAGACATAACGAGTGATACACCAAGAACTCCAACAACTTTCAAGAGCGTCTTCATGAAAGCGCTGCGTTCGATCAGCGATCGTGCGGCTTTGGTTTCCCGTTTCATGTCTGAGGTTTTGACACGTTCCATCTTAATCGTTTGTTCTTCCCTCGGGTCACGTCTTACAATGTTGGCCTGCGAAAAATCATTCTTAGCGAACATCACTTAGGTACAGAGGGTATGGAATCCGTACATATCGAGACAGCAGAGAGTATATTGCGAAAGTCCCTCCTTCTCCCTCATCATCTGCTCGGAGGACGATGAGCACATACTTGATGCTAACCATCAAGGTGAGGGTCCAGATTATAAGGGAGAGGGCGCCGAGCAAGTCATCGTAGCTTGGGTTGGACGAAAAGGTGCTGGAGTAGACATATAGCGGGCTGGTACCGATATCACCGTAGATTACCCCAATGGACTGGTAAGCCAGCCTAGATATAAAGGTCAATCACTGGGAGTCGACACGAAAGAAGAGGAGAGAAGTTTACCAAAAAAGCGGTTTACCGCTGAACACCTTGCCATTGATCAGCACTAGCGGTGATCACAAGTCAGGAACATAATGGTACCTGTTTCTTTCTAATATCTCTTTCATCAAGCTCCACGGCACCCTTTTCTGCTACATCATTTGTCGTGATTGGCCTCTGGCGCACAGCGTAAGTGCCACCGCCTTCTTTAGACACCGAGTGGATGCCATCATCTACAATTTGGATGTGCCCAGGGTCAGACATGATTGAAGACAAGACAGACTCGGGGAAGGCGTGTGTTATTTGGGAGAGAACATTGAGGGTACAGCTGCAGTAAGAGGCGGAGGTCGGGTGTATAAGGCAATAGAAGTTGAAAACAAAGAATGGCGGGTGGGACAGGTATATATGTGAGAATTCACTCGGTACGTATTAAACACAACACCACTATGGTTCGTCGCTACAGTACATTAGGCGCCACCATCCCAGATCGGGAGATTCATCATAATGAATGCACGTAAGACACCACCTTTCTAATGCTGATGACTAGAACATCCACCTCATCAGGGCTTTGTGTGCTGTTGTGCAAAAGGAAGGCCTTCGAATGAAGGGGAAGGGAAGAAGCACGAGTGCACACTGCACGGGGCTACCCATCGGTGAACAAGCATGAGTAACCCCACTATAAAATTGACTGCGTAACTTATCCCACCAATAAATCCCTCAGATCTCGTTTAATTTTCCGCATGCAGATTTTCACATGCCGGTCACAGTCACAGCCCTGGAAAATCAGGAATATGGAACCGAGAGTAGGGTAATGTCATGTAAAGTATTCTGATCCAGATGTGGCAGTCGCAACAGAGCATTCAGTGGGCTGTGCAAACAGTTATCGAGAGTTCAACTGAATTCGAATGGTGATCAAAACGCCGTGGGTTATGTTGTGTTGCGAAAAAGGCTACAGATAAGCACGGATGTCCAACCAGTGACCAGGTCATGGGTAGCGAGTAACGCAAGGTTCCGGAAAAAACATGGCCGATCAACAGTGAATTGGAGGTGGGGTGGTGGGGGTCCGTTCCGGATGTGAATGACTGCATGGTGTCGCAGCCCTAATCATTCATCTTGCATGTCGCAACCCCAATTAGGATTAAGGAGTGATCTGCTTTGCATTTCAGTGCATGGATAGGGAAGTTTATCTGGAAAAGCGGAGAATTAATTACGCTTACCTTACCTATTTACCTGGGATTTCCATCACGTGAAATACGAGTAATATACCTAGGTACATGACACTCTCGCCAAGGGACGAAGAGATATTCTAAGAGCCAGTTATCCGGACACGTCTTGACTACAGGCACAATGGAGTGTGCCAGTACACCCACAACATACAGTAAAACCTCGCTATAACGATGAGGTTTCTCACAAAATCTACATCGTTACAGGGAGGATATCGTTATATCAATGGCGGGCATACATACAAAATAATCCCTGTTGATCTCGCAAATATATATCGTTACAAAGAGGATATCGTAATATCGAATATCGTTATAGCGAGGTTTTACTGTATCACCCCTCGTCTACGTTCTATTTTCCGGCCAAATACTGATAGATCATTGAGGTGATTGGAGATTCTCGATGCTCTTCATTCCCAACAGTCACAAAGGCTATGGAGTTGCAGAAGCCTGTCTATTTGTGGGCATTTCTCGATGAAGCTCGTTATGAAGCATTCCACATGCTCGGTACGGGTTTCCCAGTTGCTGTAGAGAGATCTCCCTATCATATGGCTTGGATCCAATGATAGGATCTTGCCGATCTAATCTATCCGCCGCGGGATGTCGTCGATAATAGGGATTGCCATTTCAACCTCGTTATCGTGTTCAAATACACTATGCGTCCCGCCGGTCACTGAAGCCAGTTGCGATATTGAGTTAGACTTTGATATCGACGTACAATTCAAAACGAGGATTAGAGTAAGGCACAGACGTAATAGGTCCCATGTTTCATCATCATAAACAGGATTTGTAAAGCGAGCTCTCCATGATTCCCCATGCCCCTCATAGTCTAGAGAGCCAAGGGCGTATCGAAGAACTTGAGCCACATGTGCACCAGCAGCAATGAAGACCCAGCCCATCCCACCATCAACCCCATAACCCCCGTATCGGCATCCAACCACTCCCTCTGATCCCTCTACTACCTGTCCCCATTCGTACCGACACACACGCGACTCCCTTACTTCTCATCCTTCTTCGTCCCCTCACTGACCTTACTCGTCGTATCCTGCACCATACCTCCAGCGCTCTTTGTCGTATCCCCAAGTCCCTTGCTTACTCCGCCCAACGTGTCGCCAACACCTTTGCCGACAGTGCCGACAGTATCTCCCAACGTGTTTGCGAGCCCGCCCACGGCCCCACCGGCGGTGCTGGCGACCCCGCCGACGAGGGAACCGACGCCTGAGAAGAGGCCGCCACCTTGTTGTTGGTCTTTGTCGGTGGACATTTTGCTTGTGGGGGGTTGAGGTGGGTGTGTGAGGTTGGTTGAGTTTTGTGGTAGCGAGTTGACTTGGTTTGTTTAGGAGATTGGTTGTTGATGAGAACGACAACTGCGGGCGTTCGCTACGTCATACTGACAGGGATCTTCAAGCTAGGGACGCAAGGACTTATCCAAAGGAGGAAATTTTGATTCACCAACGACATTTCCTCCATCTTCTTTGGGAATAGATGTTATCTTCCCATCAAGTTGTAAAATAGACAGACAGTAGTATTGATCCTGAACAGGCCTTTCATTCAATACATTCGGCACTCGAGCATGATGAGTACAGCTCAATCAGCTGTACGGCGAGCCCTGCTCTATGGTATTTTCCCCTAAACGAATTCATCCAACGAGACTGATCATGGTCAAAGTTCCGGGGTCTTCACAGAAGATGCTCGAGAAATCTCGGGGACTAAATGTTGACTGCGTAGCCTACGACCTTGAGGACTCGGTGACTCCGGGGGAAAAAGCCGAGGCGAGATCGAATATTCGTAGCTTACTCAACAAACCACGCCCTGAAGCTGTGAAGGAGAATGCCATCCGTATCAATGCCGTAGAGACTGGACTGGCTCTAGAGGACTTGACGGAAGTGGTATAGTTCACTACCGTTCTTCAATATAGCTTTGCCTGTTGACAACCGTCCAGCTGAAAGCGCCCAGCGTCGATACCATAATCATTCCCAAAGTCAAATCTGCCTCTGATCTTCATTTTGTTACAGACGTGATACGGCATACCATGCCTTCGAGACATCCCTCCACATTCGCATCATCCGCTTCCTCTTCACCACCACTCAATATCCTAGCTCTTATTGAATCTGCCAAAGCGCTTTCCGATCTATCAAGTATATGCAAAGCCACCCCTCATCTTCAAGGTCTCATCTTTGCTGCGGAAGATTTTGCTTTGGATTTGTCGTTGACCAGAACACCGTCTCTTACGGAGTTCTTGTATGCTAGATCAGCAATAGCCACGGCATGTCGAGCACATAATCTACCATCAACCATTGACCTTGTCTGCACATCTTACAAAGGTGATAAAGGCCTCAAGACACTAGAAGAAGAGTGTTTCGGCGGAAAAGGATTGGGTTTCAATGGAAAGCAGTGTATCCATCCCAGCCAGATTGAGATCACGCAGAAAGCTTTTGCTCCCAGTAGCGAAGAAGTAGCCTGGGCTGTAAGGATTATGATTGCAGATAAGAAAGCTGATCAGCAAGGAAGAGGAGCGTGGACATTGGAAGGAAAGATGATTGATGTCCCTGTAGTTGGAAAAGCAAAGAGTATTATGAGCAAAGCAGTAGCTTGTGGCATCGATGTTGAAGCTATCAAGGAGCAATGGAAGGATCAAGAGCCAGAGTAAGCCCAAGAATTGTATTCCTCGATGTGGGAGCGCCACAATCAAGAGAGGACGTCCGGAAATATCTTGTTCGAAGGGTACTTTCAAAGGTGGTGGTCCAATGAACCTTCTCGGGAGTTGTTCTGCGCATATGGCCCTTCTCCCGTATGCACCGGAGAAAAGGGAAGATGTAGAGGAAGCTGATACGTTAGCATGGTCGAACGTGGAAGAGCTACCTCAGAATCTAATTGTAAGGGCAGAGACAGCAAGGAGATCGAAATTATACACCGTGGTAGGTGGGAAGTGTACCCAAGTTATAGACAAGATCGTTGACGAATGATCCATAGAACAACGGTATACATCATTTTTGAGTATCTTAAAGTGATACCCAGAAGCTAGCAGCACGGAAGGATCAACACCCAAGCCCAATTAGCATCGTCATCGACAAATGATGGAGACCCCTTTTTCCACCGTTACGGAAAAGCTTCGCAGGCCTCTTACCAGCAACAAGGTCTACGTATCATATGGAGCCGTTCGACAACTCTCGTTTAAGGCCCTGTTTTGGTTTTGCGACTCACAAAAAGAAAAAGAAAAAGAAACAAAAGTCGGCTTGGGCGGGAATTGAACCCCTTTATCTCATATGGCAAAAGAAATAAATCGTGTTGCCGCCAATCGGTGTCTGCAGCCACCTCAAGGTTTGTTTTGCACTAGACTCGGAAGAAACCCCCGACCAACTTAATGGGCGGGATTTACTTTGGACCCAAACGCTTCGAGACCCTCAACAAGCAAGAGTTTGCCCGGTTGTTCGAATATGAGGAAAAAAGGTCTTATAATGATATCTAGAGGTTAAATTAAATCCTATTACACCAAAACGCCAACACATACAGAAATTTACTACTCATATTCGCACTAGTTCTATCAACCTCTTTTTATATTACAAATGAAAGTTCATAGCATGACATGAGAACAAAACAAAAAGCAAAATAG
>JAABUO010006545.1_pt1 | contig 13372 bp, 13 predicted proteins | sample 5559291 | NCBI WGS metagenome assembly JAABUO01 (sample SAMN10711878, study PRJNA513372) | rock metagenome | isolation source: Antarctica rocks | place: Antarctica: Victoria Land, Finger Mt sud | reverse complement strand
GAGCGCGGCCCCAGCCGCGCCCGCACGCCGCCGACGACGCGCCGCGTGGTGTCGTAGTGGTCGGTGCTGTCGATCACCGTGACGCGGCCCCCGGTCTGGAGCATGTGCGCCGCCAGGAACTGCGCCAGGACCGTCTTGCCCGAGCCCGACCCGCCGGTGATGCACATCAGCGCGTTGCGCAAGCTCGGATCGGCCCAGTCCAGCAGCACGGTCTCGCGGCCCTCGGGCGTGTAGCCCAGCAGCATCCCGTGCGTCGTGCCGGGGCTGCGCAGGTGGTAGGGCATGCCGTTGCCCACCGTCTCGGCGTACATGCGGTACGCGCTGCGCGCCTTGTCCCAGCCGATGGGGCGCGTCGAGAGGTACAGCGGCTCCTGGTGGCCCTGCGCCTGCGCCACCGACGACGAGACGGACAGAAGGGAGGCCACGGTCTCGGCGCGCTCGTCGAGCGTGGCCGCGTCCGGGGCCGTCACCGTGACGTAGACGCCGACCTGGGCGAGGGTGTGCCGCCGCTCGCGCAGCAGCCGCGCCTCCTCGCGCGCCTCGCGCTGCGCCTGCTCCACGTCGGTGGTGACGTGCCGGCTGACCGCGACCTGGTCTTGCAGGAAGCGGTCGCGCCGGGCCGCGCCCTTGCGCTCGCGCTCCTGGTCCAGCCCGCGCAGCGTCACCGCCAGCGTGTAGGGCACCTCGGCGCCGACGAGGGCCTGCAGCCAGCCGGGGTCGGTCTCCGGCGGCGGGGCCAGCAGGTAGAGCGTGCGCGCCAGCGTACCGTCCGGCAGCGCGACGTGCTCGCGCTCCTCGTCGCCCGTCAGGTCGGGCACCTCGAACGTGACGACCCCTCCCGGGCCGTGCGCGGGCTCGGCGGGCAGGCTGCGCGCCAGCAGCGCGGCCACGGCCGGGCCGTCGAGGCGGGCGGTATCTACGCCCATGGTGGTCAGATGGCGCACGGCGCCGCGCACCGCCGCGTCGAGGGCGGCGCGCTCGCCGGGACTGCCCGGCGCCTGCCGGCCCGGCAGCGGCGCGACCACGGCGTAGAAGTCGCGCCGGGCCTGGTGGCGGTTGCGCCATTCCGCGGCCCACCAGGCCTGGTTACCGGCGCGGTACGGGTGCAGCGTCGGCGGGCAGGCCGCGGTCTCGGCCGCGACCTGGGCGAGGAGCCCGTCCCGGTCGAGCGGGTTGCTACACACCAGCAACTGGACCTCCTGCCCCGGCGTGAGGCCGGCCACGAGGGCGGCACCGGCGGCGGCGGTCCCGTCGCGCTCGTCGTCGGATTGGGTGTCGTGGTAGACGCCGCCGACCCCAAGCACGGCCCGCTGGCGGCCGTCGACCCCGACCTGGATGCCGTCCGGGCGGACCACGATGCGACGGCGGCGCGTGCCGCGCGTGAGACGGGTGGCCAGGCTCATCGGGCCTCCTCCGCCACGGCGGTGGTCGGCGCGGCGGGGCGCGGCCGGCGCAGGCGTGCGATGATCCGGCCCGTCAGGTCGGTTGCCTCGGAGCCGGAGGGGCGCCCGACCGTCGCCGGCCGTGCCGGCGGGGCCGGTCGGCTTGGCCGCGCGGCGCTGGCCACCGTGCCGCTGACACGCTCGCGCACCCGACCCGCGGTCTGGCGCACCAACGCCCCGGTGCGCCGGCGCAGGAAGCCGACGACCTGGCGCGGGTAGGGCTCCTGGTTGTCCATGAAGAACACGAAGCCCACGACGATGGGCACCGCCACCGCGGCGAAGATGGCCAGCAGGTGGAGCTTGCCGGCCTGGCCGGCGTACGTCAGGGGACTCGTGAGCTGGAACGCGAGGTAGCCGCAGACGACGGCGGCGGCGATCCCGGCCGCCTCGGGGATGGTGCGCCCCAGGACGTAGCGCGGGCGCATGTTGCTGTACTGGGAACTGCGGCACTTATGAGCCACGGCGTCGGGCCTCCTCTCTGCGCTGGCGCGCGATAGACAACGCCCCCGGCCTCCCGTTGACGGAAGCCGGGGGCGCGTCGGGTCGAACGGTCGCGGGCGCGTGGCCCGCTTACTTGAGACCCTGGATGGCCGTGGCCAGCGGGCTGGCGCCGAACAGGATGATGGCGCCCACGATGGTCCCCACCAGCATGTCGCGCGCGGCGCGATGGTGCAGGACCATGAAGATGCCGCTGATGGCCAGGCCGATGACGGTCACCGGCAGGGCCAGGTCGCCCATCCAGGTGGCGATGGTGCTGAAGACGTTGCTAAAGGGGTTGGCGGCGGCGGCGAGCAGGGGAGCGATGGCGGCGAAGGTGACGACCTTGCCCGCGACGAGGCTCTGCGCCGTGGCGAAGCTGAGGGCATGGGCGTGCGCGACGTGCGCGACGGTCAAACTGTGGTACATGTGTCTCTTTCTCCCGCCCCGTGGGCGGCCCTGTGTGCAGCGGCGCGGAACGGCGCCGGGTCACGCAATGAACAGGTCTGTCGTTGTCCGTGGTGTCCGTCTCAGCAGCGTGGCCCGCCTCATGCTCACCTCCTATCGACGGGCCGCGTCGTGGGCCGGGCGCTTGTCAGAGCGCCGGGCTAGGTCCGATCCTGACTCTAGTTTCAGGTCCACGGCTGGCCTGCACCAGAGACAGCGCCTAGACAATACCTAGACAATACCTAGACAAGTAGTATTGCTACTTCTACGCTTGCACTCTTCCCGATGTCCCTCGTGGGCATAGATAAGCGGCGGGCATCAACGTGATGCCCGCCGCTTACTGCATGTCTTGATTGTGGGGAGAGTGCCCGCGCTAGAGAACAGCTTGACGAGGTATATCCGTATCCCCGTCGGAGTTCCCAGCGGGATCAGCGGCCACGAACACGTCAATGAGGGCTGCTTGGCGCACGTGCAACTCGACGAGGGACTGGAGCAGCGCGGTGATGTGGGGCGGCGTAGTGACTACCAGATCATACAAGCGCACAGGGGGGCGCGCGGCGTCCTGCAAAGCATGCTGATCTTGGCCGACGAGCTCAAGTGCACGACCCAGGATCAGTACGGTATCGCAACGCGGGGCCTGTCTCTTGCCATGCTCTAGCTTGATGATCGCGTCAACGCTCAGACCAGCGCGCTCCGCCAGCTTCGCTTGTGTCAAATAGGCGCGGACGCGGAAGTGTTTGAGCAGTATGCCAAAGGGTGTGGGTTGGGTTGCCATGCCGTTTCCCTTCTGTCCTGCGCAGCGATACTTGCCGTTATGTAAATGCTCGTGCTAGCCTGGAAGAAACGGCGCAGTAGATACGTCGAAGCTACACAGGCCTGCGGCCTAAATATAAATTGACTTCCAGATTCAATTTATATTTAGGCCTTGCGTGTAATTTACTACGGAGCGAACGAAGCGTCAACTGTGCGATCTCAGTTCGTCGGCCGGATATAGGCCTCGCGATACTGATGCATCACGATAGCGCCTAATTGTTAGGTACGGACAGCATGAATGATAAAAAGGCTCGGCAGACGGCAGCCGCACAGCGGTTTGCGGATCGCCTCAATAGGCTCTTCGACGAGCACCGACACCCAAACGGGGAGAAGTACACATACGGTCAGGTCGAGGCGGATACGGGAGGCGAGTTGTCCGTCGCCTATCTTTCCATGCTGTGCAACGGTGGCGTGGCGCATCCGCGCATGGATAAGCTGACTCGCCTCGCCGATTTCTTTGGGGTGGACATACGTTATTTCACAGCTATGGACCCGGATGCGCCCCTGGGCGATCCATCCCCCGAACTGTCGGCCAAGTTGCGCAAGGCCCTGGACAATCCGTGGACACGGGAGTTCGCGGCGAAAGCGGGAGACATGGGGCCGGACGACTACGAGGCGCTGGTCAACTTCTGGGAATATACCTCGCCACTGCGGCGACAGCGGCGTGAGGGCGACATGCCCCGGGACGTGCCGCGTGCCGAGCAAGCGTCTGATGAGTAACTACGGCCGTAGTGCGGCAGCAACAGGGGAAATCATGGACCTAGCAAACGACATGGCACCCGCACAGGATATAGATATGGAGTGGGACGGCGCGGACGTGTTTGGTCTCCTCAACGAGGGGATTGAGAGGGCCTATAAAGAGTTCCGCGATTTAGGGCTCACCGCCAAGCCAGCGGGGGAAGGCGGCGAGGCACTTGTCGCAGCCCTGCGCAAGCGGAGAGGCTGGATACTCGAGGTGCGCTACGTCTCGATGGACCAACTGCCCGCCTACACAGGCTTCGTCCGCCGCGCGGGACCGGGCCACTGGGTCATCGACGTGCGCGACGACGTAACTGGCGGGCAAGCAGACATCATTATTGCGCACGAAGTCTCGCATATCTTGCGCGACGACGTGACAGAGGAGGGGCTGGCCCGGCCCCGCGTGATCCCGGTCACGCCGCCCGAAATCGTGGCCAAGGCGTTTTCCATGACAATGGGACGCCTTTTCACCTATGGTGATCGTGAAGGGGAGCGTGAAGCGGCATTGTCCCGCCTTCCTCAGACCTACCGTTCTTTGGTTCGTGATTTACCGGGACGGATTTAGGTGGACGCGGATCAATTACTCAGTCTTGTCTTGGGGGCCGCCGTCGCCACCCTTGGAGCATCCTATTTCCCACGGTTGCCCTCAGGACGGGAGCGATGGGTGCTGACGGTATCCTATCTCTTGTTCGGCGTGCTATTCGCCCTGTGGCCACCGCAAACAGGCGTGTGGCTCGATCATACGACCGGGATAGCGGGCCTGGGCATGCTCGCGTGGGCCTGTGCGACGACGCTAGCCGTCGGCTTACAGGTCACAATGAACCGTATGATTAACGAACGCCGGCTGTGGTGGGTACGCGCGGCGCCCCTTCTCGCTAGCGGGAGCGTTGCTGCGTACATCGCACTGTGGGTCCTTGTCCGCCAAACGGCGGGCTCTGCGACAAGTCGCCTGCTATACGATGGCTATCACGGCGACCGTCCCGCTGTGTTGGTCTGGAATTTATTGCTTGCCGTTTCTATTGCTTGCGTCACGGGCTTGGCCGCGCGCGAACAGCTACAAGGTGTAGAGGGGAGTCGCCCGCTCAAAGACGCCGTGATTCTGGGTGGCATCTACATCGTTGGTGTAGGCTACGGATTCATGATAGCCGGGCAGGCACTGGCCTCGCGGATGGGCTACGGTGCGACAACAATTGTCCCGCTCGTCCATGTCCTACGATTGATTGGGATCGTCCTAGCAACAGGCTTAGCCATATGGACCATCATCGGGATCGATCTGTGGACCATTAGTCAGCTATGGTGGCGCGTCCGCCGCTTGGAATGGCAAGGGAATCGGCTAACATTCCTCCTCGTGGTGCTCTCCGACCGTCTCGTCTGGCGGCACGCTCCAGGGGCCGCGGCCCGGCTCGCCCGGCTCGCCCGGCTATGTACGCGCCACGATCGAGCCGGGCGCGCATCTGGCAGACAAATCCTCATCGGGCTGCAAGCTGCGCGCCGAATCACTTGGCGGCGCGGTGTCCTCATCGACGGCGCATGGGATGATGCGCGTCCCGATGATCGCGCCGTGGCGAATCGCAGCATCGCTGCCGAAGCTGCCCTCGATGTTGCGACGGGAAGCGCGCCTATTTCAGATATCGGGCAAGTCATCCTACTTGTCCTCGCCGACGTGTCGCTTCCCGCCTGGCTCGCCGCCCCCTTGCCGGAGCCAACGCCGGACCACGTCGCGGCCGCTGCTCTCCTTGCCCCCTACTTCGGTAATGTGAGCCACAGCCGTACCCTTGCGTCGTCCGCGGTCCCATCGCCCTCGTCGATACAGGGTGCCCGTGGCCTACGAACGGATTCCCCAAGTGAGACCAGGGGACGATGGGTCTGGATACGTGGATGGCATCGCACGCTCTCCGCGCGCCATGCGCAGGCGGAAACCAATCTTATGGTCTGCTGCGAATTGATCGAGGATTACGTGCTCCAGATAGACGCGTCCGATGACAATGACTTGGCCATAAGTGTCTGGACGCTGGATAGCGCACAGAACGTGTCGCCCTTCCAGGTAGAGATCGCGCAGCGCTCCTCCCAAATCCTCGCCCTCTTCGGGCCGCTCGCCGTACGCTGTGCGCCGTGGCCCCCGTCCATGCACGTCACCCGGCTTCCTTCGTTCCTGCGCCCACACGGCCATCGCCCGGACTATTCCCACCCAGACCTAAAGGTAATATTGTGGTGTAGCATCGCTATGGTCACGAAAGCCGTCCTCGATCCGGCATGTGTCCCCGTCGATGGTGCCGCATTGCGCGGGGGCATCGACAATGATGGGAGGATTGTTGCTGGACTCATCCGCGAAGCGGCCCAAGGGGTACGGCAAAGAAGCCACCCGTAGGGCTCGCCAGAGGCTACACGGCCGCCCGCTCAACGCGTGCCGGACGTGCCGGCCAACGTCGCCGCGCGAGTCGCGCCACCGGACGCAACACTTGTGGTCTTCGCACGAGCGCGCCAAGCGCCACGGCAACGGTTAGATCGGTTTGAATTAGACGCACGTAGTCTGAGGGGGCACAATCCGCCACGAGCTGGATGCCGTCGTCCCAATCCTCATCGGTGAACGTCGTCATCAGCTTGTTAATGGTGTAGGCGTAGCGCAGTTTACTCGCCCACTGACGACCCCACTGCCTCTCATAGACACGAAGTGCTGCGGCCGAGATGTCACCGGCAGCGAGCGCATCGGCCGCGACCTTGGCCGCGAGCCGCCCTGCCCACAACGCGAACCTTATTCCCTCGCCGACGAGCGCGCTAGACTGACCGCCAGCGTCGCCCGCCGTAATTATCCCGTCGGCAACCAGATGCTTCTGTAGCCCCTCGGCCGGGATAACCCCGTCGTGCAACTCGATGGGAACGGCACCCTTGAGCCCTGCGGCCGTTGGGAGATAGGCACCGTTGATAAGGAGATCGAGGTAAGCCATAGGATCGGCGGGGACATCGGGCCGCAGCACGCCTACCCCCGCCCGAACGCGGTGGTTGCCGTAGGGAAACACCCAAGCATAGCCCGCCGGCGCGATCGTGTTACCGACCATCAAGGCGTAGGTATCCTCGGGCCAGTTCGGGGCGTACAGGTCATATTCGGCCCCCACGCCGGCCCTCTTGAAGCCCGGATGCACGCCGCCCTTGACGCTCAAGGTCGAGGCGAAACCCGTCGCGTCGATGACGAGGCGGCAACCGACCTCCGTGATCTGACCGGTGTGGTCGCGCAGCTTCACACCCCGGACGCGGCCAGCATGATCGCGCAAAATGTCTTGAGCGGAGGTGCGCAGGCGCAAATGCGCCCCGGCCTGCCCCGCCTCGGACGCGAGCCATTGATACAGCGCCCGCACGTCCAACACACAACCGTAGCCCTCCCTGCTCACCATCGTCTCGCGCGTCGGTCCGATCAGCCGGGCGTGCGTGATAGGGTGATACAGGTGCGCGGGGATACCCAGCGCCTGGAGGTCGGCCACGAACGAGCCACCACTGGTGCGCGTCGGGATGCCAAAGGCCTGGTGCTTCTCGGCGAGCAGGACCGACAGGCCGTGATCGGCGGCAACTTTGGCCGCGGCGAGACCGGCGGGGCCGCCACCGGCGACCACAACGTCGTAAGCCTTCGTGGGATCGTCAGAGCGAGCTGCTAACGAAGTATTCATCTCCTCGGAGTATATCAGCGGTCGGATCACGACTCCCCCTCTCAGATAGTCACGCAACCTGCTCAGCGACGAATTCGATGCGCCAACCAGGCGCGACTCGGCCCATGGCGCGTTCGATGACGCCACGTAAGCGGCGATCGAGCCACTGCCGGTCGAAGAGGTCGGCGACGGCAATGCGCAGCACGCCGCCGTCCTGGGTGAGCACGCGCGTTGGCAGTATCCAGCGTTGGTAGTTCTCCGCCGTGAATTCGCCCCGCAGCTCGTTCATCGTGGCCCGCCACGGCACCGGGACCGTGTCAGACGGAGGCTCAGGGTAGTGGCCGTAACTGGACGTATGGGCGTCGCGCGCCTCGTGGGTGGGCTCGCCACGCCGCCGTCGACGACCTGGCAGGCTGGTTCGCCGACACTCTTGGTCTGGGCCGATCTGGCGCGACCGGGGCGGTGCCGGTCGCGCGAGGTCCTGCAGGACGGCGAACAGGTAGGGCATGCCGTTACTTGTCTGGCCATCGCGTTGGCGCTTGACAATGGTCGCCTGCCGGGCGCGCGTCCGAGTCGCCGCCTCGTCGAGTAGCTCGAGGAACCGGTCGGGAGACACGCCCATGGCGCAGCGCAGATTACTGGCGCGCGTGACGCTGGACACAGGGGCATCGTCGCCCATCTCGGCGCTTAGGGTGGTGATCGACGCCGCGAGCACCTGGTCGTTCGCGGCCTTAGGGTCCGTGACGAGGAGCTGTGGCTCCTCGTCGAGTGGGAGCGTGGCATGAGAAGACGTGTTGCTGTGCAATGGGGGGTAGGGGGATATCGAATCGTAATCGAGTTTCTTCTCGACTTCTTTGGTGGCGTGCAATTCTGCGCGGTCATTGGGGGACGAGTTGCACGGTCTTGGCGGCGACGCGGCAGGAGACGTGTCAGCGAGTGGGTCCTGGAGGTCGCTCTGCGTGTGGTCGAGACCCACAGCGGCGTCAATCAGGGGCCGTAGGTCGTAGCGATTGTAGGGGCCGACGGTGACGACGCGGAGGAGCCCTTTGCGTTCGAGGCTTGCCCGGTGACGGCGGATCGTGCTTGGGTCCACGCCCAGGCCGCAGGCCAGGTCCTCGACGCTCGGTCCCGGCAGCCGATCCGAGCGCCAGTAGGACCACACCTCACAGATGTAGTCCCACTCGGCCGTGGTGACATCGAGGGCATGGCGCCGCCGGATGACGACGCGGGGGATCGCCACGTAACCGTCGTTGAGCGCGGCCGCGCCGTAGCGGGCTAGGAGCCGGCGGTCGGCGTGTGGCGGTGGCGTTTTAGGGGTAGCATCACTTTCAAGCGGTTGACAAGCACCAACCGCTCCCGTATGATTTATCATAGAAGCTCCTATAGAGGCACAAAGACCTCTTGATGAGCCCTAAAATCTCTTTTGGGGGTGGTAGCCCATTAGAGTTTTCGGACCCGATTTGGCGGCGCTGGTGGTCGGTTGGTAGCTCCTACACCAGGGCCGGACGCTATAGAGATGAGTTAGAACCCGCCGGGTCACACCGGCGGGTTTCGCGCGTCTAGCGCGCTTTGCTAGGGCATGCTGATACCTCTCATGCTGCACATATTACCGCACTCATCGCGGACACGCAACGAATTGCGACAAATAGACTTAAGGTAATTTGACCGCGACGCGTCGAGATAGCACTGTAGTTCTATCGTGTGTGAAATAGCGTGGAGGTTTATGTCCCCTCCTTGTCGCTCACATCGCTCACATCGCTCACCGATTGCCCGGTACACGCGCGCGGCGGATACGTGTAAGTCGTGAAAAAGCCGTGGCCCCTGGCGTGCCCCGGCATACCTGGGGCGGCGTCGATATGGAGGCCGGGGCCGCCGTTGGCCAAGCGATCGGGGTGGGTGCAGGTGACGCCGGTGCGGGACCGGCAGTCGATGCACAGGTCCATGATGCCGGGGAACGGCGCGCGGCGCGTGATGCGATTGTACATGCGCGGGTGCGGCTCGATCAGGCGCGCGCTGCACGCCGTGCAGAGCATGACCGCGATGGGCTCAGGCTCGTCGCGGCCGTCGTGCTCCTGCCAGCCGTAGACTCCTGGCGGGGGCCTCAACTCGCGCATCACGAGCTGGAACGTTTCATCCCTGGCGGAAGCCCCGTCGCTCGCCGCTAACTCGTCCGGGACCTCCGGCGGCCGCTCCGCACCGCAGGACTGGCAGAACCGCGGATGCTTCGGCCCGTCCAGGGTCTCGGAGAGCCGGGGCCATGTCGCGGCTGGCCCGTACCGGGCTTCGAGTTCCTTAAGCTGCGCCTCTTTCCACTGCCGCTGCCGCTCGGCGCTCTGCTGGCGATACCTCTCTAGTGACCGATCGAGCGCGCCTTTGTCGTCCTGCCGCATCCCCTGGTCTACCTGGCTCGCCGTGAGCGTCGCCGTGAGCGTCGCCGCGTCCTGCTCGCCCTCGCCGTCCGACTTCCTCCCCCATAAGCGCGCGAGACGGTTGAACATCGCCGCCTTCCTCCATTCGCTTACTCCTATACTTATGTCGAGTGTAGTACTCCCCTGCCCCGACATGCTCCGCTCACCCCTCGTCCCGGTCGCGGTACTGTTGCAACGCATCGGTGACGATCTCGCTCATCTCGCGCTCCGTGCGGGCCGCGTGCAGCTTGAGCCACCGCGCCACGTCGGGCGGCAGGTACACTGTCCTCCGGACACGCGCGGCCTCGACCGAGGCCTGTATCTCCAGGCGTTTGGGCGTTTGGAGGTCCAGACGTTCGGATGCCTGACCGATAGGACGGTCGGGCTCCTGAGCGTCCAGACGCTTGGACGTTTGAAGGTCCAGGGGTTCCGACGTTTGGGGCGCGCCGATGCGCTCCCCCTGCGCCTGTTTGAGCGCGCTGCTGAAGCCTTTGTTCGTGCTCATCTCGGCACCCCCGCTACCCGCGCTTTCGGCGAGAGAGCAGCCGCAATGGCGCGGAAGTCCTGCGCCGAGCGGGACCGGTCGTTGTACTCGAAAATCGTCTGGTTGAAGGACTGCACCTTGGGGATGTTGATGTCCACGCGGACGGCCGGCAGCACCCGTTCCCCGAACAGTTCGCGCAGGTCGGCGATGTAGGTGTCGTGCATCTCCTTGTTTCCCGGCCGCGCGTCGTAGCCGACGGGCACGATGCCGGTGAGGTCGAGGGCGTGGTCCACCAGGCTCTCCTGAAGCTTCTGGATCATCTGCAGGAGCCCGCGCATGGAGAAGTCTTCGAGGCGGGCCGGTATGACCATCTCCGCACTCGCCAGTAGGGCCGACTCGGTGACGGCACTATAGCTGGGCGAGTGGTCGAAGATCACGACATCGAACCCCGTGAGCTGCTGCGTGGCCTTGCGTAGGGTGTAGTAGGCGCGGTGCCCCTCCATGCCGATGAAGCGCGCCGCCTTCTCCAGGTTAGTGTCCGAGGGTACGATGGCGAGGTTGGCCCGCGCCTCGTGGATCGCCGCGGGGAGCGCCACCTTTTGCTGCAACACGTCGGTCAACGTCGGCGTCCGCGGCTCGCCCAGCAGCGTACTCGCGTTGCCCTGCATGCAGCAATCGACGAGGAGCACACGCTGCCCATCCATGGCCAAGGCGTGCGCCACATTGGTAGACAGCGTGCTCTTGCCCACGCCGCCCTTGAAGTTCAAGACGCTAATCGTTCGCATACGAGTCCCCTTCCGCCTAAACGTCCAACCGCTTCAACGTCTGGACGTTCTAACATTTGAGCAACTGGGAGTTTAGGCTCCCAAGCTCCCAATCATTCAATCGTCTAGACGTTTTATTCATTGTATACCACAGAGGTCGCTTGTCGTGTCTGGTTTCTCCTCAGTGGGACCGCGCCGAGGCCGAGGTCGTCCCTCCGTTGCGGTCGTCCCTCCGTTGCGGTCGTCGTCGAGGGCGTGGGACACACAAGGCGGCGCGACCGCGCCGGGGAAAAGGGGTGGCCTGGTCTTTTACTGTAAACGCGCCTTTCCGCAAATAAGTGGGTATGTGCTCGTGCCGATCTCGGGCCGGTGTTCATTGCGGCCTTTTACCCGGCGCGCCACGCCGCCCTGTGTGCCAGAGCACTGTACGCGACATAATATTTTATCATCTCACGATCATGCTAGCTCCATCGGGTGCGCGGTCGTCCCTATGGGGTGGGGAAGTGGAGCGTATCGGCCGCACGGCGCATAACCTCGTCGCCGCGGCGGTCGTAGCGTTGGGTCGTCGTCACGCTCGCGTGCCCGGCCATGCGCTGCACGGCGCTGATATCGTTGCCGGCGGTGAGCAGGTCACCCACGAAGGTTCGGCGCATGTCATGGGGGGTCAGGGGCGGGATGCCGGCCTGCTTGGTGCGCTTGTTGAGCATTTTGTAGATCGCGTGGGCGCTCATGCCGTCGGCGCCGCCGGCGATACGACCGGCCTGGTCGATGGGCACGAAGAGCGCGCCGGGTGCGCGGCCGCGCAGCCCTAGCCACCGGTCGAGAGCGGCGGCGGCGCTCGTCGGGATCGGCACCTCGCGCTGCTTGTCGTTCTTGCCGTGCAGGACGCGCAGCGTGGGCGGCGCGGCCGTGTAGTCCTCGACCGTGAGCGCGGCCAGCTCGGAGCGGCGCAGGCCGCCCGTGTAGAGCGCGGCCAGCATCGCCGCGTCACGTACGCCGGCCGGGCTCGTGTCGCGCGCGCAGGCGCGCACCAGCGCGGTCAGTTCACCCGTGGGCACGGCGCGGCCGCGCGGCAACCGCTCGCCCTTGTCGGCCTTGACCCCGCAGACGCGCCGGTAGTCCTCGTCGCTGATGGCGTTGGCGTTGCGCGCCTCACGCGCGATGCCCCGGAACACGGCGAGCGTGAGGTTGACCGTCGCCGGCGCGGCCCGCTTGTGCGTGGGGCCGTAGGGCTGCATGAGGCGCTGCCGGATGCGCGCGACGTGGGCGGCGCGCAGGTGGTGCCAGGGGAAGGTCGCGGGGTCGGGGATCGCGAAGAGGCGGGCCACCGTGCGCAGACGCTTCCAGACGGCCTCCTGGCTCGCCGGCGACAGGCTCTCAACGTAGGCATACACCGGGTCGGTGAGCGGTTCCGACCCGGTTGCCGGTTGGCCTGATCCGTCGAAGAGGGCGAGTGCGCGCGCCGCGCCCTGGTCGGTCTGGTCGGTGCTCATCATGGCCGCTAGGGGAAGAGGCGGGCGATCGGGCAGGTGAAGCCGGGGACCACCTCCTCGCCGTCCAACGTGTCTTCAACAGCACGCGGAGTTGGCGTGTCGTCCCCTGGACGCCACACGTCCACGCGCTTGTAGCGCGGCCAAATGACCCACACCAGACGTGTCCCGAAGCGGAGGTAGAGTTGTGCTTTCGCCGCCATGCCAGGGGCAAACTGGTTCTCTGAGGCCACTTCGGCGGCCAGATCAGGGGCCAGCAGCCACGCGCGACCGTAGAACTCAGGCGACGTGGGCGACGGCGCACGGCCCGCGCGCACAAAGGCCACGTCGGGCGCGACCTCGGTCTCAAGCGGGTGGGCGGGGTCGAGGCGGTAGCCCCCCTGCTCTCCGGTCACGAGGCCCAGGTCATGGTCTTCGACGTAGGCTCCTAGTCGGATGAGCAGGCGCGCGCCCACATTCGATGCTCCCCCGCTACTCAGGGGCATACGGACCAAGACCCCGTTAAGCAGTTCATAGGTCCACCCATCGTCCGGGAGGGCGTGCAGGTCGTCGACGGTCGTGGGGTACGGCGCGTCGGGCGCGATCTCGGCCCACGGCGCCACGGGGCTCGGTGGATAGGCGCGGAGTGCGGCCATAGGTCTCCTGTCCTTCAGTCATCGGTGCAGCGGTCG
>JAABUO010006543.1_pt1 | contig 13374 bp, 10 predicted proteins | sample 5559291 | NCBI WGS metagenome assembly JAABUO01 (sample SAMN10711878, study PRJNA513372) | rock metagenome | isolation source: Antarctica rocks | place: Antarctica: Victoria Land, Finger Mt sud | reverse complement strand
AGCGGAGTGCTCGCACCTGCTGACCGAGGGTTCCACGGACCTTCTCCAGCAGGCGTGGCTCGTCGATCGCCTCGGCGCGCTCGAGGCCCCAGCTGTCGGTGCTGCGGACCATGACGCTCATGCCCGGCAGGTCGATCACGGAGCCGGCCCCGCCCGTGGTCACTAGGTGGCTCGGCCGCGCATTGCCAATCCTGGACGGTGTCCCGCGCTGGGGGGCGCTGCCGCGGGTCACGGGGACGGTCATCAGGGGATCTCCACCCGGTCGTAGGTCCAGGCGGGGGCGTCGTCCGCGCTGGCATCGCGCTGGTCGAGCTGCAGGAGGACTTGCGGCTCGACCTCCCGCAGGCTCATCGGTGCGGTCCACCGTTCCCAGGTGCCGTCGTCCGGCTTGTGCAGCAACCCGCTGACGTCCGGGCCGCGCTCGTAGCCGAGAGCACCGGTCTGCAGCTGAGCCCGGGCCTTGAACCACTCGTCGAGCCGCAGCTGGACCTCCTGACGGACCCGGAGCACCTGAGCTTGGTCGTGGGTGACCCGGGCCGCACGGTCAGCGAACTCGTCCAGCAGGATCGTCGCGGCGGCGCCCTGCAGCGGCACGGTCCCGGCGGCGACGTTCGGGAGGGACGATGTACCCGACTGCCGGACGCTGGCCGCGAGCACTGCGCTCAGACCCCGGTCCAGGGCTCGGTCGCTGTACGGCGTGGTCGTCAGTCCCTCGACCCGCATGCCGAAGGTCGCGTGGTCGTAGGCAAATCCTTCGTAGTGGCCGAGGTCGCGTGGCCGGCTCCACTGGTAGAGCGTGATGACGAGCCCAGGCCGACTCGAGTCCCGCCCGACCCGTGAGGTCGCCTGGATGTACTCGGCCGTGCTCTTGGGCTGGCCGGTCACCAGCATCAGTCCCAGCCGTTGAACGTCGACGCCGACCTGGAGCATTGAGGTGGCGAGCAGAACGTCGAGGGCGGGGACCCGATCCTTCATCTCAGCGCGGACCGCACTGCTGTCCGGTCCGCGCAGGGCTGCCAGAGCGGCGCTGGTGTCGAGGCGCGGGTCGAACGGACGTTCTAGGTCCGCCAGAGTCGAAGCGATGCGGCTGCTCGGCATCCGGCTGGTCAGCTCGCTGATCATCGGGCGGCGTCGCTGGGTCAGCACCGACCGGGATCTCAGCCGGTCCGCGATGTCGTCTTCGACCAGCCGACGCATGCCGGCCAGCTCCCGGGTGGAGGTGAAGTAGTCGACGAGTGTCATGTACGGGTCGGCCGCTGCCCCGTGCCGGTCGTAGAGGTGCTGCGCATGTTCGAGCATGGCCGCTGCCACCCGGATCTCAATCGCCTTGAACCGCTCGCCCGTGGCACAGATCCCGCGGTATCGGCGTGCCGGCGTCCTCGCCGACGGGGCGGTGACGGTGGAGAAGAAGGTCTCGCCCGCGTCGAGGACCTGCGGTGGGAACACCGCAAGGCCGCGGGCGAAGACCTGCTCGACCTGGTCTTTGGCCCGGCGCACCGTGGCGGTCGACGCGACCAGGACCGGCCGTACTGGAGCACCGCTCTGCACCCGCGTACAGAGGCGGTCGATGGCGGTCTCGTACAGCCCGACCATCGATCCGAGGGCATCGGAGATCAGGTGCAGCTCGTCCTGGATGATCAGATCCGGCGGACGTAGCGCCATCACCGGGCGGGGCGTGGTAGCCGGGAGTGTCCCGACGCGCTGATGGCGGCCGGTGCACCAGGTCGAGTCCGGGCTCATCCAGCCGTGACGCGGGCACTGCTGGTCCACAGTGCCGAACAGGGAGCTGGTCGCCGCCTTCCAGGGGAGCTGCGCGAACTTGTCGACGGTCCCGATGACCAGCGACGGCGTCAGCCGGTAGATCTCCTCGTCCGTGATCAGCGCGGGGAGCCCGTCGGCGGAGCGGCCCCTCGTGAAGGCGCAGTCACCCTCCGGGTCGCTGCAGTAGAGCAGGACGCGCCGCCGCTTGTCGTCGGTTCGCAAGTCCCGTCCGGCGGACAACCGGGCGCCGCACCACGGGCAGGAGGCGAGCTGCAACGGGCCGCCGGGGCCGTCGTCGCCCCCACGGGTGTCTTCGACTGCGCGCCGGGCTTCCTCGAAGCTGTTCGGGGTCACCGAACTACCCACCCATAGGCCGATCCGGAACGGTGTCTCGCCCCACCGGCCATCGCCCGAGGCGAGCCGTTCCCGCCGCAGCTGTTCGCACGCGCAGATCAGTGCCGAGGCGCGTTGGAACTGCTGGGCGGTCAGCAGCCGCAGCGTGTACCGCATGAGGACCGCGACCCCGTCGCTGCCGTCCCGAGCATCCGAGCCGTTCCCCACCACGCCCTGCAGTCTTCGCAGGGCGAGGGTGAACGCCGTCAGTCCAAGGTAGGCCTCGGTCTTCCCGCCCCCGGTGGGGAAGAACAGCAGCTGCGCTTGACCTTTCTCGTCCCGGTGGGCATCGGGGTGGGTTGGGTCTGTGAGGCCTGGCAGGCAGAGCAGGACGAACGCGAGCTGGAACGGCCGCCAGGTCCGGTTGGCCGGTGTATCGCACCGCTGCAGGAGCGCCTCGACCGGGGTCGCCGGATCGGCCAGCCGGACGCGGGTGAGCTCGCTGCGCACGCGCTGCAGGGCCATCGCCTGGTTGGCGAAGCGGAACGACTCGCGGGCCAGCCCGTCGTCGCGCAACAGGTCGACGGCCCGGTCCAGGCGGTCCGCGAAGTCGAAGGCGCTCCGGACCGCGCCGCTCCCCGCGGGTTCGTACCGCACGATCTCCGGGTCGTCGAGACGCTCCCGCTGCTTCGTGAGCCACGCGCGGTACCCGGTCGCCAGCGGCCGGAGGGCGCGCACCAGGTCGTCCCGGGCCAGCTCGGGACTCCCCAGTCGGGCCATGTCGAGGACCAGGCCGGGCATCGAGTCCACAGAGCCGGCCACCGTCAACGGCACGTCGGCGGCGGGAAAGCTGGTGGTGCGCAGCCGCCACGCTCGCAGTTCCCCGTCGCGGACGTCGGCGTCCACCGCGCACTGCCGTCCGTGCGCGTACTCCCGCTCCGCCCGGTACAGCAGGGCGAGGTGCAGCCGTTCGTCGTCGTGTGACGCGGGTAGGTCGGTGAGCTCCGGGTCGTTGTGACCCAGGAACACGGCGGCGTGACCGTCCAGCGCCGTGACCTGCAGGCTCGTCTGGTAGGTCCGTGCGATGTCTGGGCTGGTGGCCGGGACCGCCTGGTCGTTGACGAGTGCGAGGTCGACGATGCGGACGCCCGGTTTGGTTCGGACGGTGGCCCGCAGATGAACGCGCTGCTGCTCGTCATCTAGCGTGACCGGTCGGTCGTCGGCGGCCGTCAGGTCCAGCTCGACGGTCCCGCCGCCGGGGGTGCGACGCCAGACCGTGCGTGGCGTGCCCTGCTCGGTGACGTGGATGTCGGACTTCGCCGGCGCGTACCGACCCCAGGACCCGGTGACGACGAGCCGGTGCACGTCCTGCGGGACCTGGAAGGACAGGCCGAGCGCGGATGCCGACATGGTCCCGGTACGGGTCGCCTTGGCGGTCTCGAGGTCGTCACCGGCCGTGTCGCCGGCGCTGGTGATCTCCCGGTCGACGAGGTCCGGGTCCGCCTCCTCGGCCAGGACCGGCTGTGGCGGATCGCTCGGCCGCGTCCGGGGGACGAGACGTCCGACGAGGTAGCGCTCCGCGGGTGGCGTGTTCGGTGGGAGCTCCTCCCGGTCGCCGTCGCGTGGTCCCAACAGGTCACGCTCGAGGAGGTCCTCGAGCGCGGCGCGGACGTCGTAGGAGGTCGCGGTGGAGGGCTCGGTCATGGTGCGCCTGACAGTAGGGCTCGGGACCGACGGAACGGGTGGGCCGCTGCGCTGGAGGGCTGACCACCTGGGTGGCGCGTCAAGCCGCACGTGTCTGTGGGCTACGTTCAGTTCGTGTCTACAGTCGGAGATGTGCGGGTTGCGTTGCCGGACTACGTGAGTCGACCTCTCGCGCGGAGCCCCCTCGTCCTGGTCGCTGCCCAATTGACCTTCGAGGAGATCGGTCCCGGGGTTCTCCACGCGCAGGCCCGCGAGATCCAAGGTGCTGTGGGGAGCCGTTGGACCCGGCTTCAGGCACAGTCGATGGTCACGACGACGGCGACACCGGGAGGTGCGGTCAGCGATCCGAGACGCGCGGCCTACCGACTGTCCAGTGGGGACGCCCAGTGGTCGGCACTGCTCAGCCCGGACAGTGTGGCCGTCGAGACCCGTGTGTACGCCGGCTGGTCAGAGATGCGCGACACAATCCTGTCCTTTGCGGCCGCTGTCGCCTCAGTGTTCGATCCGGCCAGCGAGATACGTCTCGGTTTGCGGTACATCGACCAGGTCGTACTCCCACGGGGGCGTGCGGGCTGGGCCGGCCTCATTCCCGACAGCCTGCTCGGCATCACTCTGGATGCGCAGTTCGCGAGCGCGGTACTCGCCTCGGAGCAGCAGGTCGTGCTCGCCCTCGACGATCAGTCGAGGTGCCTGTTCCGTCACGGTCGGCTCGCGGACCAGGACGGGCAGCCTGGGAAGTACCTGCTCGACTACGACGTATACCGGGAAAATGCCGGTCCGTTCGCCTCCGACCTCCTCGCCGAGGGGATCGACACTCTGCACAGTTACGTCGGCCAGCTGTTCCGCGCGTCGATCAGCGACGAGCTTTACGCAGAGTTGGGGCGCTGACCAGGTGTTCGTCCGTACGCGGCTCGTTGTCGCTCCCGAGCCCGAACCGCTCGCCATCGTCCACCACCGCACCGTCTTCACATTGATCCGGGACGGTTCGCTCGTCGATCAGATCGATGAGGCGCTTTCCACGATGGATGTCCCCTCGGTTGGCCCCCTCGACGAAGCTCGCAAGCGTCAGACCCTCGTCGACGATTCCGCATCGGACGAGCCCATCGTGGCAACGCCTAATACCACGGTGATCGCTCCCGTACCCACTGGCCGGGCTGCTCACCTCTCGCGGTGTCTCTCGGACATCCGGGATTGGCTCGGGATCACGTTGGAGACCACCTGCTTCGCAGCCGGAATCAGTCGGGGAACGGTCTACGCTTGGCGAGAACGGGACAGCGAGCCGCGCCCGGGGACCGTGGGATCGGTGCTGCGTCTACACGCCCTCGTCAACTCGGCGGTGATCTCGGCTGGCAAGCTCGGTGCTGCCGAGTGGTTCCACGCAGGGGAACCGTCGCCGATCGAGCGGATCGCGTCGGCGCGCGGCGATCAAGCGGTCCTGTCCGCCATTAGTCGGCAGCTGCGCCGCGAGCTCACCGGGCCGGTACCGCCACCCCCCGACCTGCTCCTCACGGCAACCGTGGACGATGCTCCGGCCCGTCCGCTGGCATGACGGAACCGGCGGGAAATGTCAGCCCGGTCGCATCCCGGTCGTGGTCGGTCGATGAAGCATCAGCACTCGACCGATGGCGGCAGGGACACGTCCTCCAGGGCGTTCCTGCGGTGAGCATCGGCCACCCCCACGCGGCGCCTGTGTGGTCGACGTCCCAGCGTGCTGAGTCGGCAGGAATTCCTCTCCTTGTCGAGTCCCCGGTGAGCGACCGCCGGGCGCTGGTCGTCTCGCAGGGATGCGACCTAGTCAAGATCACCTTTCCGTGGGCGACCGTCGTTCCGGTCTACAACGCCTCGACGACGGTTCCGGCCTCTCAGGCGGGACAGATCCGCACGGGCCAGATGTGGCACCTCGTGCACCTCACCGCCGGCTGGGCGGCCGACGGCCTGTGGGTCGCTGATCTCCGTCTGGAGATGCCGATTGACAAGACCGTGCTGGTCGCCGCCGGCGAGCCGATCGAAGCGTTCGCCGACGAGACTGGTTACGCGAGGCTCGCAGAGCGGCTTGCCGCAGCACGCCAGCGTCCCGCGGTTCCTCAACCGTGCATCGACCACATCGTTCGACCTCTACAGGCCCTGATGGCCCAACGGCGCGAGCAAGGAGTCGACCCGCTTGACGGTGTGCGGGAGGTCCGACTGCAACCGGACGACCCGACGACACCCACGGTGGTGACGCTGTTCGTTCTCGGCGTTACCGGCCGGACCCCTGACGTCGACGAATGGTCGACCCTGACCGACTCGCTCATCGAGCAGGCCGGGCTGCACGGCCTGGTCCTCGTGGGGCCTGACGTGACGTCGTTGGATCAGATAAGCGCAGCCGACTACCTCACCAGCCAGCCGATCGAAGCAGCCCACTCGTCTTGACGATTCAGTGAAGTGGGACGCCGCCGACGGTCGGCACCTCAGCGGGCAGCCATGTTGACCTCGGCGAGAGCCTCGATCCTGGGCGGTTCGGTCAACGGGAGCGCGACTTCCGCGACGGTGAGCCCGTCGTCGAGCGCTTCGACCGCCTGTGGGTCCGCGCTGAGAATCAGACCTTCGGTCCCGTCTGCTGTCGGGGTCAGGACGAGCACCTCGTCGGCCCTGATGCCCTCGTCGGTCAGCAGCTCGGGGCTTTGTGTGGTCAGCATGATCTGTGCACCATTGGTGCGCTGCGCGCGCGCCAGCACGTTCGGGAGCATGCGGATCACCGCTGGGTGCAGGGACAGCTCGGGCTCCTCGAGCAGGACCGGGGCTCCCTTGCGCCCGACCTCCACGAGCGACCACAGCAGGCCGATCAGCCGCAGGGTCCCGTCACTGAGGTCAATGTCGTCCTGGCGGGCACCACTGGTTCGCCAATTGGTGTACCGGCTCTCCAGGTGAGGGCGACCGGCGCTGTCCACCTTCACCTCCAGGGCGGAGAACTGGGGAACCGCGAGCTGCAGGGCGGACGTGACCCGGCGCAGCCAAGCGTCGCGCGTCTTCGGAGCGACCCGGTTCATCCGGGCGATGAAGTCACCGCCGAACGGGTCGTCGAAGGTGTCGCCGGCACGGGAGGAGTCCCTGATGACCTGCGGGACGAGGTGCAGGTACCGGGTCTCGGCGAAGAAGTCCGCGATGTCACGGAAGTCCTTGTTCTCCGAGATCTGTCCAGCGCGGTCTGGGTGAGACGCTCCGGGTCGTCCCGGTCCTTGTCGTCTGGGCGTTGGAGCAGGACACGGTCGCCGTGCCTGACGGTCTCCTCGGCCACGACGGCGCGGTGCAGACCACGAGGTTCGCTGCGGACCGAGATCGAGTAGGTCCAGGGCTCGCCGCCGTCGCTACCGATGGCGACCGTGATCGCCACCCAGCCGTGGTTGTTGTTCCGGGCGAACAGACACCGCACTCGACTGAGACCGCCACGGGTCCGGATCGCGTCCTGCAGGCCGCCACCCGGCGTGGCTAGGTCGCGCAGGAAGCGGATCGAGTCCAACAGGTTGGACTTGCCGGACGCGTTGGGGCCGATGATCACCAGGCGCTGCCCGACGTCGACGTCGAGGTTACGTCCGCCAATTGCGCAGGGTCAGGTGGGTGATGCGCATCGGGGTTCAGCGGCTCCTGCCGTCCGGGCTGGGGGTTCGAGTCCATCATCCGGGTAGGGCAGCGTCACCGACGCGACGTTCCGCAGGTGAGGGCCCTGTCACAGGCGCGTCCCGCTGGGCGGCCGTCACGGGTTGACGGGTGACGTGTCGTGGCACACGATGGGAGCACTCCTCCCCGCCGTCCTCCGCCTCGTCGAGAACTGGCGGGGATATTTTCGTCCCAGAACGGGCCCGGGACATGAACACCTGGCCCGGTCGTGATCGACACTTCGGTCGTCCGGCTCAGGTCCAAGCCGTCACCTCGCTGCGTCTGCGCTCTCGGGTCCATGACGGCTGCGGCGGCGACGGTGACCAAGTCGACGAGTTGGGGTCGGCGAGCGGCATCACTGTGGCTGATCGATCCCTAGGTCGAGACGGACGGCCATGCGACAAGCCTCAAGCGCTGCGGCCAGTGCCGCGCGAAGGTCCACTGGGACATCGGGCAGGGCGGCTCCGAAAGACTGAAGCGTTAAGCCGACGTTCAGAGCGGCCGCCGCGGCCTCCTCGCTCCCGTAGAGCCCGATCGCCTCGGCTGCGTCCCACACCTCATCCAGCCAGCCATCAGTAGGGTCGCTGAGGTCGTGACCTTCGTCAGCGGGGTTCTCGCGCTCCATGTGCGCTTGGTACAGGAAACGTTCGGTCCTCTTAGCCTTCTCCAGAAACCTCAGCATCACCGCATGTGCGTGCTCACGGTTCCAAGCAATGGCCGCTGCAGTCCGCGACTCACGAGCCGCGATGGCGGCGGTGTTCCGTGCTTCAAGCGTCGCTGTCTTCGCCACCTCGCGGCTCGTTCGGCGGTTGTACCAACCGTTGAGGGCGGACCCCAGAAGGATCCCGAGGACGCCGATCAGCGCAATGAGCACGTCGGTCAGCTGCCTTGGTCGTCGGCGCGGGCGATTCGAAGCTGCGGTCGGGCGGGCGCCCGACGCGGGTCCGGCGGCAACGACGTCCACACGACGTCGTCAGCTGTCCGAACGGGCCGCTCGGAAGCTGCGAGCCGGTCCGGGAACAGTGCGAGCGTCGAGCCGATGCCGCCCGCGGCGGGCGCGACGACACCGGTGAGTCCGAGCTGGTGAGCGACGTTGGCAACCTCACGACAGCGCTGGTAGGCCAAGACGTTCGCCGTCGTCGATGTCAGGACCTCGAATGGGAGCCCGAGCGTCCAGCGTGCCGAGGCGCTCCTGAGATCGAGGACCCGGTCGACGTTGACGGACAGGTGACGAGGACCCGGGGCGCCAGTGGCGGGATCGGCCCCTCGACCGGGTCGACCAGGTGCCGGTCGGCCTCGATAACGACGGCGTCGACAGGCTCGCCCAGGTAGAGCACGGGGAACCCGCTCCTCGAACTCCACCGTCCGTTGGCCCGCCAGCCGCTGAGTGGTTCCCGTGCGAACTTCGCCGGACAGTGGCGGTACCACCGTCCCGTGACAGTCGCTCTCGCGGCGGTGGCGACGTCCTGTGCCGTCGGCGGACTCATCCCTCGCCGACCACCCGGTCGACTTCCTCGATGACCTCATCGAGGCGACCTTCCGCCAGGAGCTCGACGGGGCGCTTGCGATCCAGGTTTCGGTTCCGGGCGTGCAGCCAGATCTCGACTCCCTCGGGGGCGTAAACCTCCCTCAGCCGTTCGACGAGGTCGCGCAGGTCGAGAAGCTTCTCGATCCGTAGACCGCGCGGGACGGTCTCTCCGGACGCCCAGCCGGCAACCGACCGGCGCGACACCGCGACCGCGCGGCCGACGTCCTCTTGCGTCAGGCCGACCGACGTCAGGTCCTCGATGATCCGGCGGTACGACGTTCCGGCGGTCGACTCCGCTGGCTGGCTCACGCACACCTCCAAGTCGTCGGCCCGACCGTACACCGAAGTTGTCAATAGACTTCCCACTGAACTGCCTGACAGGAGGACGGACGTGTCTGATCTGCTGATCCGGGCGACGACGCCGCTCGTGGCTGCCCTGGAAACCGGGCTCACCCGAACTCGACCCACGATCCGGCTCCCCAGCGCCGTGGTCGTCGACAGCTCCAGCGCTTCGGTCGACCGGATCAGCGCCCTGGCCCACCGGAGCGGCATCGCGCTCGTCGTCGACCCGGAGACCCACCTGCTGCGCAGCACCCAACCGCCGACCGATCGGTGGACCTCCCTGTCGTGGACACCCGAGCGTCGTCGCTCGCCCGAGGACCTCCTGGCGCGCGGCGTGGCCGATGCGCTCGTCGCCCGGTGTCTGGCACATCAGCTCTCGCTGGGCGCGACCCGCCTGGTCCTCCCCTACGTCCATCTCGATCGAGCGGACGACGGGTGGTTGGAGGTGCAGCTCGCGTTCCTGGCGGCGGCGCGCCGGCTGGCGTTGTCGGGTGACTACAAGGTGCCGCTTCTCGCGGTTGTCGCCGTGTCGTGGCGCCTGCTCGGTCGGCCGCTGTGGCCGGCAGTTCTCGATCCGCTGGCCGGAGCGACAGCTGAGATCGGGCCGATGACGATTGCGTTGGCCGCATCGAAGGTCGACCGCGGCGTTCACCCCGAGGATCGGTTGTCCGACCTGCTCGTCGTCACTGACCGGCTCAGCCGCATCGGTCCGGTGATCGGGTGGCGGCAGGGTCGACTTGGCGAGGCCATGGTGGCGGCGGGTGCCGCCGGATACGAGACGGGTCTCGGATCCCGGGAACGATGTGACCTTCCGCAGGAGGTGGCGGCTCGACGCCGTGACCGGACAGGTGGCCAGGGCGCCGCGGTCTACGTGGAATCAGTGCACGCGGGCGTCCTTCCGGCCACCCGTGCCGCGATCGCGGCTCGACGCAGCACCTCAGTCTCGCTCGCCTGTCTGGACGGCACGTGCTGTCCCGACGGGGGCGCGGGCGTGACCAGCCCCCTTCACGCGATGCACCGGCGCGCCGCCCGCTCGCCGAGCTCGACCGGGTCGCGGCTCCGACGTGGCGCTGGTCGTTGCTCGCCGAGAGAGCCGAAGCCGCCGCGGTGGTAGGGCGACGGCTGAACCGGGTGGCCGCGACCCAGGGCGCTCCGCAGATCGACCTGACCCACATGCACTCGGTGGCGACCGTCGCTCACGTCCGCCGCCGTTCCGACCTCGCGGCCTGAGGCTCGGGCTGATCAGTCCACGTCCTGCGTCGACTGTGGGGAGACCGGCTTGTCCGGGACCGAGGGCGGGGTGAGGTCCAGTTCGCCCTGGGTAAGCGCTGCAGCGAAGCCTTCCACGTCGGGGAACATCGTGGCGAATCGGCGGTCGTAGGTCCCGAGCAAGTGCGGCAAAGCCTTGCTCTTCACCGCCGGCGGGATGACGAGGGCGCAGAAGGGCAAGGACATCGGTCGCCCAGCGGGCCGGTCGTCAGGCGCAAACAGCCTAGACAAACGGTCGCGGCCCGGCGCTGAGGATGGAGCGAGCGAGGTCGAAATCTTCGAGCGCAGCCGGCGGCGTCGGGTCCGAGGGCAGTGCTCCACTGATGAATAAGCCTTCCTGGGCGTGCATCCGCGCGTCCCGCACGGTCGGCCGGACGATGAACGGCCTGTGGTCGCGAGCCGACACGGCGAGGGCGTACCGAAGTGACCAACCCGGTGGGTCTGACATCGCGCCGTACGCGGTGGGACCGAACTCCAGCGTCTCGTACCAGGGCACCGCTGTGACGTCAAAAGCGAACAGAGCCCCGGAGGTGGCTCCGCCGCCTGGAGACTGGCAGGCGAACCACATGGCCGTCATCGGGTTCGTCGTCACGTCGAGCAGTCGAGTCGGGGCACCGTGGTGTTGAACAACCGTCAGCAGGTGCAGGTCCGGCACGAAGCCGGTCGCGCCGAACCCGAGCCCCCACGACCGCGCCTCCCGCAGGATTGCTCGCTCGCGGCCGCGGAGAGTTTGCTCGGTCGGCGGTCCCGCGGCTCCCTGTTCCGCGAGTAGGTGTCGAAGAAGCGAAGAGCGGACGCGGTAGCGGGCGTCTGAGACACCGCGCCACACATACCGGCGGCCGGCCTGCAGGGAGCCGATGCGGGAAACCGCACGGAACAATTCGTCCTGGTTCCCGACGCGGTGGCCCCAGCCCGAGGCGGCCCACCGCGGGTCAGGCTGACTCGACGTCACCGGTCCGGCGGCGTGTAGCCGGCGCGGCGGTGGTTCTCTTCGAGAAGGAGGTCCAGGAGTTCGAAGCGGGCGTGGGGGCTGACAGTCCAGCGGGTCCCGATCTTCGTGGGGTGGTGCCCGATCCCCAGGTCGAGGTCCCAGCCGTAGGACGCGAGCACTGCTCCGTCGATCTCGGTGTGCAGGTCGCGGAGCGCGACGACCGCCGGGTCACGGTCGGCCGGGTCGTGGACGTGGTTGTAGGTCGTGGTCAGGCCCCATCCGCGGCTCAGCATCAGCTGACGGCGCTCGTGGTCCAGGCGCCGGCCGAGGCGTTCGAGGGTCGGCGTCGGCTGGGGCCGGGGCAGGGTGAGGAAGACGTCCGACGGTGCGTAATTGATCCGTGTCTCCAGCGTTGAGGTGTAGCGCACGACCCAGGTGGTGTGGACGCTGGACGACAGCACCGCCAGACTCGCGAAGTCGTCGAGCGCAAAGACAGCACATCTGTGGGCGAAAACGGGGCCGCTCGGTACGCGTACGGGCATGACGGCGCTTCCCACCAGCGAGATGGCGAGCACGCGGTCGAGGCCCGCGACCGCGCGGTAGAGCGACGGACCTTGGTGCTCATACCGCCACCAGTTGTCCCGAACCCGCTTCTTGTAGTTCGGCAGCAGGCTCCTCTGGGGCTTGACCAGACGTTCGACGATGTCAAGTGCATCGGGAAACTGACTGGCATGCTCGAGTGTCCAGTCGCGGAAGTTGATGATCCAGCGGCTGGCCGAGCAGTCCGGGCGCTGGTTGAGGTCCTGGCCGATCACGTACGGCTGGAGGACTTGCGCGTTCCGCGGGTCGTGCTGGATCAGGGCGGTCGCCTGGTCCTCGGTCATCGTGAAGCCCAGACCGAGCACGTTCGATCCCTGGAAAGCGATGTCTTCATTCTCTGCAAGGCGCTGAGGGCGGCCCCTCACCCGGCCGACCGGCTCGAGGTCCGGGCCGATCTCCGGGACCTCCTCGCCGGCGAGCCAGCGCGAGCCGGCCGACGCGACCTGTGCCCGACTCGCCCAGACGTCGACGATCTCCAGGTTCGCACTCGCGCTCGGCCACTTATGGCTCGGACGCCCCCGCCGCAGGGTCATGCCGCGGCGACAGGCTTCGGCCAGCCCCACCTCGAGGGTGTCTCCCTGCACAAGGGTGTTGGTCGCGATGTACCCGAGCTGGCCACGTGGCGAGAGCAGGCGTTCCGCACGGAGGACGAAGCGGGCGGCGAGGTCGGCGTTGCCCCTGATGCGCCGACCGTCCCACCGGGCCAGCCATGCCAGGTAGTCGTCCCCCAGGGCACCGCTGATCTTCTTGCCACCCAGGAACGGTGGGTTCCCGATGATCGCGTCGAAGCCCCGGGTGTCCGCATCGGCGAAGACCTCGGGGAAGGCGAGCGGCCAGTGCAGCGGGGAGCGGGGGACCACGCCTGCCGGACGGCCGGCTTGCACCAGCGCAATCTGGTTCACCAGTCCGGTGGCGTAATGCGGGGCGGCGTGGCCGACGCTGATGGACAGGGCGACGAAGGAGGTCTCCGCCTTCTTGACGGACAGGCTTGCTGCCTGCAGGCCGACACCGGTGACCGCGTCCGCCACCGCGCCGAGCTGGGCGGTCAGGCTCCGTGCCTCGGCGAGCAGGCTGGCCTTGAAGGCGACGTCACGTCCGCTGGTCACCGGGTGGGCGGTGATCCGCCGGCGCAGGTCGGCGACCCGCGCGAGCTGGTCGGACCAGCCGTCGGCGTACGACAGCGCGCCGCCGTGGCCACCGTCCGGGTCGGCGTGCAACGAGGTCAGCTGCTCCACCGAGGCGAGCCCGAGCAGGCTGTCCCCGGCGACCA
>JAABUO010006541.1_pt1 | contig 13377 bp, 20 predicted proteins | sample 5559291 | NCBI WGS metagenome assembly JAABUO01 (sample SAMN10711878, study PRJNA513372) | rock metagenome | isolation source: Antarctica rocks | place: Antarctica: Victoria Land, Finger Mt sud | reverse complement strand
GTGCATTTGCTTGTATGTTGTGCATTTGCTTGTATGTTGTGCATGTCAGGCCAAAAGGTGCCTCTGTGTTTGGTGACACAGTCAGTGTTTGGCGACACTCGACAGTGTTTGGTGACACTCAACAGTGTTTGGCGACACTCACAGCCCAGTGTTTGGAGACATAGGGTGCCTACTCTTGATTACCATCATGGGACATGCTGCTGACCCAGGTCCTCGTCCTGTGTCCTGGTAACATCCTGTGGTAGACTCTAGAAGTTTTCTTGAAGGCTTCTGGAGATTGTCACAGGGTGGCCAAGAGGTCAGCCACGGTAAGCTGGCTGAATGTCGACGCAACATTGGACTCTGCATCTTTTGGTGGTTTGCAACTGCCACCCTGATGTGTGTCTATGAGTGGTTGCTTCACCACTTTGTCAGTGCTTGCTGGCCAACAAAGCATGCTTGCTTGGTACTTTGCTTGCATCTGTTACTTCAAGAGCTAAGACAAGACCTCAAATGGTGTCTTGTCGACACCTGCAAATGATGATTGCTCTGCAGCACATGGCATTGCATTGGCCCAAATTTGCCGGCATGTGGACAGATTTGCAGCAATTGACAATGTGCAATTGATGGCAACAATTTGCAAATATCTAGATTTACAAGCCTTGCTGCAAGCATTCAGAGATGTCACATGACAATCTTGATACTCCCTTCTAGCACTACCAGGCAAAAGGCACTCTGTGCAAGATTAAGCTTACATGCTTTTTACAGGTAGCCTTCATATTTGCAACACGCAGTCCTGTGAGCAGCATTGTGAGGTATAAGCTTTACATTTGTCTGCCATGTGGTTTATGTGGAACATGCTGGACAATGCTGTCTCCACACATGCTAAGTCTCGCTTGCACAAAGGTGCAGAACTTCAACAGGGACATTTTTCAAGGCTCGTGTACCTACATACACTAGTGTATGCATTGTGTCACAACCAAATCGCAACTGGCCTCGACACTCCTTTCTTTTTGAACAGTTTTGGAGTGCAAGCATGCAAAATCTGGCCAATGTCATAGTGCAACATGGCTGATGGTGCAATGTTATTCATATCTTGCTTGTTGCTATGCAACAATCGACGTTGTTGCAAGATGAGGCCTCAAGTGGCTTCCCGATGGTTCATAGCTGCAGCAGTCATGCAAGATTTGCACAGACCAAAATGGAGACCAGCAAGTTTAGGTTTCGGAGCGCATTCCACTTTGGCAATGCATTCTTCACCACTGCGGCTGCATTGCCTTGCACCATGCAGAGAGAAGTTGCTGCCTTGGATGCCAGCAGGCCTTGTCACAGCAGCAAGCGTCTGGGTGCAGACCTACCACTCTTGCACTGGGTCCTATCTGAGGCTGAACATGAGGCTGGCCATGTCACAATGCTGCAGGCCAGAAGGTGCACATGCTCAGCAACCAGTGGGCTGAGCGCATCAACTCAGAAGCGAATATCATTCAAGGGGCATACACAAACAGAACACACGGCAGCACATTGCAGCTGAAGGCAGCGATGCAACACCATCATGCATGAAGGGACTGCACAATGTGTCACAACAACAGCAGACGCTGGCTGAAAGAGAAGCAAAACATCTGCTGCATTGCCAGGTCAGAGAGCATGCATGTTTCAGGGGATGGGCATACCTCAGCAGCACACCGAGCCTTGAACGTTGTGTTTCTGCTGGTGAGAGTTCCTGTTGTTGTTGAGGGCCATCTCCAACTGCCCCTGTAGCTGGCTAGCCTTTGCACGGCCAGACTCCTGCTCGCCCTTCACAGCACTCATGCTTTTGTCTGAGTCAGCAGCGGCAACCTTCTGTCTGAGATTCACAATACTCATCTGCCTGTTCAACTTTGCAAGGGTTGTTCCCAGCTGGCCTTGTATGATGGTGGCGTCACCCTGCAACTGCTTCTATCTCTTGGCAGTGCCGGATGGCAGATCTTTCAGCTCCTGTTGGGAGCGTTGAAGCTCCTGCCTGCAAGGCAAGTAACATGCATTGATGATTAGCGGCCTGACGCTGAGCATTATCAGGGTTGTGGTGTACCGCATACCTGAACAAAGCAAGGCAAGCAGCAATTGTGGAACAAGGTATGCATGGCATCACAAATTCCTGAAGCAACCCCGGGGCGTTTTGAAGTCGCAGCAAGTGTTTGCTGGCTGGACCCTGATCATTGATTGACAAGAACAAGGCTTGCAAATAGGCATACAACGACAACAGCAATGAGGCAAAAGAGAGAGGTCCGTCTGCAAAGCAGCAGAGAACAGTGGAACAGGCCAAGAAGATTGGGCAACAGTGCTAAGCACATTGCAAGCATTGAAACCACAGCTAGCCAAGAGTCAGGTACCTGGGCATCTATCTGACTTTGCTGAGCTGCCTCAAAATGCATCTTCGTATGTCCAGCAGTAATGCGTAGCTGCTTCATCTCCTTCCAAAGTGCAAACTTCTGGTCAGCAGATCTTCCTGCAACATTTGCTGGCCATGTCATGCAGAGAGCATTTGCATCAAAAGCAGCTCAGCAATTATGCAGCTGTGTACGCAAAGTGATTGTAGAGTTGCCAAAGACCTGTTGGTGTCCAGCGTCTGTGTCCGCCAGGGCTTGCTTGGCATCGCAGACTCTCTGCTGGTGCCAAAATGACAGCTTGCTCAGCTCCTGAATGACCATGTGTCTCAGATCCACAAGGTCAAGAAATGACCATGTGGCAAGGCTTGTGTTGCTTTCAGGCAACTTCATGGGGTTTGCTAAGCCTGATAGCTACCAGGTCTTGAGTAAAAACAGCTCCAGAAGTCATGGGGAACCTCGAAAAACCATCAGCCATAAGCACTGTTGTTTAGGCTGCAACTTTTGTTAAACTCAATGTGAATGTCTCTTTGTGCTCACGTGAACTGCAACCTCGGCACTTGTCGGGTGATTTAACAACCTTGAGGCTGCTGAAAATTGTTGATTGGCAAGGGGGTTGCTCTTGCCAATTGAATACCTGCATCTGCTTCAAGATGGGCGTGCTTGGTGGCAAAGGCTACTGTGTAAGGTTCTCAGCAGTGACTGAACATGCTGTGCTGTGCTCCCTGCACAGACCCTAGCATCCGGATATATAAGGGTATGCGGCCTATGGTGTCCACGTGACACGCTGCAGTGGCCACGTAGAAGCAGCTTTGGGGTATCGCACTGTTTTCCGCAAGCACTCGGCTGCAACTATATTGTGTGTTGCGCCTATAGCACAGATCCGCCAAGGTTATGCAAGGTGCCTTGCTGCTGCCCGAAAACGGCAACTGTTTGCTTCTCCAGCATAACTGCGTCAAACGCGTGCCCAACGCAAGAAGACAGCGTACAGCTCCCTTTTGTTCCACAGGTGCCAAATCCCGCTGCATTGCTGCAGCATCACAGCGGTGTCCGTGCGCTTGCGAGGACACCCTTGGCTGACCTTATCACTGTGTCGCAGGGGTTCACAACAACGGCACTTTCGCTGTCCGTCAGAAACACGTAGCACCTCGATGCAGGTTGCAAGCTCGTGCTGTTGCGACCCTTGAAGGTGTGTTGTGCGTCGGTACAGTTCTCTGTACTGCTTTGCTCGTCAGCCACAGATCAGCCAGGCTTGACTATTCTTCCTTGAGTACACAGGCCAGCTCAAAGAGCCCACAGATACAGATGTACTGACACACAAACACGACATTCGCAACATTGCCATCATTGCTCATGTCGACCATGGCAAGACCACCTTGGTAAGTTGTTTTTTCTGTTTGTTGCTTAGCCTTTGGACCTTCCTTCAACAGAACCATCACATCAAAGCTTTGCTCATGGCTTATGCAGGTGGACTCTATGCTCAAGCAGAGCAAAGTCTTCAGAGCCAACCAACACACACAGGAACGAATCATGGACAGCAATGACATCGAGCGCGAGCGCGGCATTACCATCTTGTCCAAGAACACAGCTGTCCGCTATAAGGTACACTGACCATTCATCCCACATTTTGCTTGACCTTTGACTTTCATAAAAGTTGTTGCCTTCGGCAGCTGTTGCAAGACCATCTCATAGATTTTCATTGGCATGTAGGGCATCAAAATCAACATCATTGACACACCAGGTCACGCTGACTTTGGTGGAGAGGTGGAGCGTGTTCTCAACATGTGTGACGGTGAGCCCTCACAACATGCACATCTGCATTCAGCAGGCCATCTGATTCCTGTATCTATGTTTGTCAGCTTCATCAAGGGCTTCTTGGCATGCTGCATTGTTTGTTACAATGAGCTGAATGCAAGACATATGCCAAGGCAAGTATCTTATGTGGGTGCAAGTGCTTGCTTACATTCAAGTCAGCAAGACAACCACCAGATCAAGTATGTTTCAATCATCTCAGAGCCTGATTGGCTCTCATGTAGGTGTGCTACTCCTAGTTGACTCTGTGGAGGGCCCAATGCCACAGACACGTTTTGTGCTCAGAAAGTCTCTGGCTCTCAACAAGAAGGTCATTGTTGTTGTCAACAAGATTGATCGTGATGCTGCCAGGTATGCCTACCTCTGCCCACCCTGCAATATCCTTACTTGTGACGAAATTCAAACATTGTCAACCGCCTTTTCTGTCACCCGTTCCTGTCTCATGCTACACCACTCAGGCATTTGCAATCATTAAAAAGCATCATGGTGCACATCATTTGGCATCATCCTTTTTGAGACTTTGCCAATATTTTTGTAGGCCTGACTACGTCATTGACACCACTTTTGAGCTCTTCTGTGAGCTGGGGGCATCAGATGAGCAGTGTGACTTCCCAGCAGTGTACGCATCAGGAGTCAATGGTACAGCCGGTCTGCTGCCCACTGGGCTTGCTGATGACCTAGAGCCCCTTTTTGAAGCCATCGTGAAGGAGATCCAGCCACCGGCAGTCAAGCTGAACTCACCCCTGCAGATGCTGGTGACTAACCTTGACTACGACGACCACAAGGGCAGGATTGCCATTGGGCGGGTCAGCTCTGGCTGCATCAGCAAAGCTGAGCAGGTCTCGTACCTCAAGCCAGGTACCCCTCCTTGCTCATGCTTATTGATTCCGCCAGTTTCTTGTGGCACATGAGGCAAAACCAGCGCTGATGCACCACAAGAAAGTCAGGAACAAGTTTTTGCGGGACAGCTTCCTGCACAGCAATTGCAGAACTCATGCTCTTTCGGCTTACCTCTCTGGCATGGTGTGATGCCTGCTGCTTTCTGCATGCTAGCAGTGAAGATGGTGTTCACCATGTGTCTCATCTGACATAACTTTTTGTGGAAGTCAGTCAACCCACGACGCCTCAGTAGTCGTATGTTACCATTGCACTGCCATGCTGACTGGACTGTCTCTCTGCAGGTGGTGAGAAGCCCAAGACTGGCAAGATCGCAGAGCTGTTTGTGTACGACAATTTCAACAGGGTGCCGGCTGAGAGGGTGGAGGCCGGTGACATCTGTGCCTTCACTGGCCTGGGCGATGTCGGCATCGGAGAGACTGTCTGTGCCCGAGACTCACCAATTGCGCTTCCTACCATTGAGGTCAGTCAGCCATGTCTTGGGCTGACTGCAAGCTGCAACCTTGGTCCTTGCTGTGCATTCTTTTGCTTTAGGCGCAGACGCTGTACAAGCACCTGTTCTGTACATGCTGCATTGCTGGCAGGAAATCAAAGTGAAGGTGTTGATTGGAGCTGTATGTCATGAGTACAGCTTGAAGCAGTTCTTGCATCTGCTTCGCCACAGTCGCAGCAGCTGCTCCTGCATGCTCACATCTTTGCTTGCGTACTAACTCATATTCAATCCACCATATTCAAATTCTGTCGTTTGCTGACGCCTCTGATCCGTTACACCCAAGATTGGTACCGTGCCTCATGCACTGACAGGTTCTTCCAGACAGCGTCAGATGATGATGCAAGCTTTTGTTGGCATCAAGCATCATTTCTATGCATGCAGGTTGAGGAGCCAACAGTGCGCATGACCTTCCTGGTCAACACCTCAGCCTTTGCCGGCAAGGAGGGCAAGTTTGTGACCAGTCGCAACCTCAAGGAGCGCCTTGAGCGCGAGCTGGAGCGCAACTTGGCGTTGAGGGTTGAGCCTGGTGACACTGCAGATGCCTTCATTGTCAGTGGCCGTGGAGCTCTGCACATCTCCATCCTCATGGAGAACATGCGGCGCGAGGGCTATGAGTTTGCTGTCGGTCCTCCAACGGTCAGTCTCAGCACAGCCTGCAATGATGACAGCACTGTCATCAAGTATCCAGCCTCAGCGACTGCCTGTTTCACATCCCCTGGGTACATGTCATCTGTAGATGCACATGAAGGGTTGGCTTCTCATCAAAAATGAAACATGTGATCAAATATTCTGGAGATTGGTGTTCAGTGAAACGCAAGACTCACAGCACCTGAAATATGCGCTAACATGTTGCTGGTGTCTTTGGACGCCACATTCCTGCAAGTATCAGAAGTGAATCGGGTTGCAGTTTTACAATGCCATGCCATGTCACAAGGGCAGGGTGTGTTGTAGACAGCACAGTCTTTCACATGCTTAGATGCTGGTAAGTTGGCCCTTTGTCAGTTGATTGCCTGCTTCACGACCCACAGCATGTTTACCCAAGTTGGTGCATGCAGGTTATTACTAAGCAGGTAGATGGGCACAAGTACGAGCCTTTTGAGGAGGCAGTGATAGAGGTACCCGAGGAGCATGTGGGCCCCGTTGTGGACATGCTGGGCCAGCGTAAAGGCCAGATGATGGACCTGGTCGCTGGCACTGACACAACCTCCCTCACCAGGTACATGCTCATCAAGTGTGCCATTATCAGTGAACGGCTAGCATGAGCGTCATCTCCCAGCTTGGTAGCCTGAGTCACAGACTCCTGATCTTGATCAGCTGCCAGCACACATTAACCCCAAGCATACATAGTCCAGTTGTGATTGGCCTATTGTACATGGCATACCCCGGTGGTTGCCGGCATAAATTGGCATTCCTGCCGAGGCTAAGGCCCTACCCCGTGAGGGGGCATTGGCTCTTGCATCAACCCCCAGCATGTGCAGCATTGTCTCTTAGTACTGCTTCAGGTAAGCTGAACCAACAAGGGACCCCCCTGACTGTTCAGTCAGCAAGTCTGCTTCAATCGATGCATTGCAGTCGCTGCCGCAGCTGTATGTATTCAGTGTGCTCGTTCTGCTGCATGTGAGTGTTCCATTGGCTGAGTGGTGCAACCTGTGTTGCAGGATCACATACAAGATCCCTACACGAGGCTTGCTGGGCATCCGCAGTGCCATGCTGACAGCCACAAAGGGCACAGCCATGCTCAACACCGTCTTTGCTGAGTATGCTCCCTGGTCTGGTCCCATTGCCACAAGGGAGAACGGATCGCTGACAGCCCATGAGCAGGGCCAGGTCACCTCATATGCCCTGGAGAGCATCCAGCAGAGGGGCAAGCTGTTCTGTGGAGCAGGCGACCAGGTTTATGAGGACCAGGTTGTGGGTATCCACCAGAGGAACAACGACCTCAAGGTCAATGTCTGCAAGAAGAAGCAGATGACCAACATCAGAAGGTGAGGAAGGCCTTTGACTCTCGTGCTCTTGAAATGTAGCAGCACAGATGTTGCTTCACAGTACTGACACCTTGCAGGACAGCTGTGCTTGCTGCCTGAAGCAGCACCAACTTGTTTTCATCACCCATGGAATACGTTGACTTGTTTCCATGCTGTTGTTGTGGAGCACCTCCCGCAGCATCTCCTTTTTGTGTTTTGCAAGCCATGGCTTAGCAAACTCCATATGCACATTCCTCTGCATTGTACACCCTTCAATGCAATCAAAGTCTGCATGAGCATGCTGTCATGGGTCACTGTGAAGGCTCATCAGCCAAATCCAGATCTTTCGGTGTCAGATCTGAGCCTGTCACATCAGAGAACTCATTGGGCGCTGTCCGTGCAGTGCAACCAAGGAAGCAACTACCAGTCTGAATGAACCCATGCGCCCCACTCTAGATGAGGCGTTGGAATATGTTGTTGATGATGAGCTTGTTGAGGTAATCAGCTCGTATGTGTTTGTTGAGCGCAGTCTTCATGGTATCTCGGAATTATCATTTTTGTTACAAGAGTTCCACACTCTGTCTTGTGTATGTCGTTGATATGTCGGCCAAATGGCAGTGTGCAGCACTTGCAAGACAGAGCAGTCATTGAATGATTCACATTGTTGCTGTAGGTCACCCCACTCAGTGTCAGAATTCGCAAGGCACCATTCAGCAAGAAGAAATAAATTTATTGTTTCCAGGTTGTTTGTCTCGTGAGGTTGCAGTTCTGACCAAACTGATTTTTTCTGTGCATTTGATTTCTGTCTGAAGGAGAGGCCTCCTACAATACCTGCCAACTGCTTTTTGTGTGTCTCACGCAGTGTTACAGCTTTAGACTATTCAGGTCTGTGTTGCAAAGCTATTGAATGCTGACTATGACTTTATGCTTGTGTTATGAACTTTAAAGGTGTGGGACATGAGATGTGAAGCAGCTCTGCTCAATTGCACTATTTGTCTCCATTGACAGGAATAATTGTATCGTTGGATGGATCTTGAATGAGACTCAACAGGTTGCCCTGTCATCACCTTGCATTCACAGCACTGGAGCATCAAGTGTGTCAAATGTCTTCATAAGCGTAACATGTATAGTACCACACAGATATCAATGGTCACCTTTGCCAAGAAACACACTCCAGAGCTATGTTCTGAATAAGCGCATGCGAAAACCCAAAAGCCTGCTTACAGGTCCGTAAATGGCATACAACTGCTTACAAGCCTCCAGGAGTGAACTTTGTGGCAGTCAGCTTGTTGAGGCCGTTGGCAGTACCAGGGTCTGCCAGGTGGTCTAGCAAGTTCTCTACTGGGCCCTTGCCAGTCACAATAGCTTGTACAAAGAACCCAAGCATGGCAAACATAGCTAGTCTGCCGTTCTTGATCTCCTTCACCTGCAGGATAGCACACAGCAACTTCTTATTAGCGACTTTGGTTGTGCAGCATATGACTGCCTCAGACTGATTGTCTCCACAACGCTTGCAACGCTTGCAACAATCTGTTTCCGGTCCAAACGTGCACGGAACTGCAGCACAGATGTGTTGGAACAAAAACATTGTGCAGGCTGTATGATGCTACGACACGGTATTTACCCTGAGCTCAGCAAATGAGTCTGGGTCATCTGCAAGGCCTAGAGGGTCGAAGTAGTCGCCACCAGGGTACAGACGGTCAAGACCGAGGTCATCATCAATGCCACCGTTGGCTCTGTAGCTCTCTATCAAACCCATCAACACGATCTGCACCAAAGTGAGAGGTGTCAGCGAGACACGGCTTGCAGTTGTACAGTGCCAGCAAGCAAAGCAGAATTAAACAATCAAAACATGCATTAGCAGTTGCTAGGTGCAGCGTTGTGTTTGAAAGGCGAGCTGCTTTCACCTGGACTCCTAGTGTGCCAATAATGCTCTGTGCGTGAATGAGGTTGGGGTTGCCCAGGTAATCTAGGCCTGCAGAAACAGTATGCACATCTCAATAACTGACTGACTGCATAGTATCTACCATGTGTCATGCATGTTGGCATTGATCAACTGATGCCTTCAAAAGCATAAGCCTTTTGACCTGGTTGTCATACATATAAGCAGGCTGTGCACATCTCACTCTGCATCATCTCCAGAGCGCTTGACAATGTCTCAGCTACAGACTACCTCTGCTACAGAGCATGGCAACCTGAAGTGTGTGCATGAATGTACATTTAGCATACCTCCCTCGGTAAGGATGACGGAGCCGGCCTTGAACCACACAGCCTCCTGGAACTGAACACCGTTCTGTGCCAGCAGCTCAGGTGTGACGCAACCCAGGGCACCAAGCATTGCCCACCTTGCATGGATGAGCTCAACCTCCCTGTATCTGTAGATCACCACAAAGCTGAAGTCAGCCAAAAGGAGAAGCAGCAGGGTGCCAATGTCAGCTCAAAGTGGGGAGGGAACAGGATGCAGAGAGGCATGTCTGCATCAGCAGACATGACAGTGACGAAAGGGCCAGGCTGTTTGTGGGAAGTCAAACTATAATTACATATGGCCAGACAATTGAATCATGAAGATGGCGCTGAGTGCAAGGCTTTGCTGCTCCTGTTGTTCCAGTTGTTGATGATGTTCTGCATGTTTCAAGCACAAGAAGAGGGATTACCTGGCGAATGTGGCTGGATCTGCTGAAAGACCAGCTGTGTCCCAGCCATAGTCTCCTGCATACTCTCCCGACAGATACTCTGGGACCACCTGTCCGCTGAAGGGACCCAGAAACTTTGGCCTGTCTGCGAGTGTCAGCAAAATGTGTTTGCGCGTATGTGATTCACGACGAGAGAGGGCATGCAGCTCAGCTTGGGCATGTCCGACAAATCAGCTCGGCAACCCGGGGCCTGACTGTAAACGCGGTGCTGCTCAACCATGGCGTCAACTCTGTGACCGGATTAGTTGAGTGAGTTGTCGATTCGGCAGGCGTTCTTTACCTGGGCCGTAGTAAGTGATGTCTGTAGGAGCAGCACCACCCTTTGATGCAGCACCCTTTGATGCACCCTTGGACTTCACAGTCCTGCGCATGACTGTGGCGACCTTGCCCTACAGCGCAGTGTCACATTCAGCTTCCATGACGCTTTGCTACTCATTACACAGTGGCGTCTTGAAAGCGACGATAGAGCAGGCACGTACATTGCCGACACGAGGTGCCGAGACCTGCGCCTGGAATGCTGAGGTGCTGCCAACGAAAGAAGACGTCATTGCGGCCATTTTAAGTATATATTTGCCGGACTCGGCTTCTGTAGTCGTGCGATCGGACAGTCGCAATGCCTTTTAGCAGAAACATTCCGCCCAAGATCAGGTTCTTAGCCAATAGAGGTGCGCCCTTTGAGTCGCCCTGACGATCAGCAAGCGCCCTGAGTCACTTCCTCGTCTGCAACATCACCTTGGCCCTGGCAGTCTTGTCTGGCACGAGAACATTGCCATGCATGATCCGCCAAGCGTCGCTGTCGAAAAGTTGCGTATGCGTATGCATGCAGCACAAGGAACTGTGCACTACAACGTTTCCTGTGGGAGACAGGGAGCCAAAAGGACATATATGTACATGATGATGCAAATTGAGACTCGGCACCGATGCAGTGTACATTTTGCTTTGGCTGGACTGTCTATTTGTCAGCAAGCTTGGTTCAGACATGGTCTTAATATATGAGCAAATGTGTCCAGAATGTGCCGTCCCAATTAGAAGTGCAAGCGTATTGGCTGTATAGTGTACACACCAGTTTTCTGAAAATAAACACAAAATAGGCGTCCAGTGAAAGCGCGACAATCCGTGTTTGTGCCAGCAAAATATGAAACAAGGGTGCAATGTAGCTAGCGAAGGAGGCATAACATAGACATTCATCAGCAAACCCTGAGTCAAAACGTCAATCATTGACGGCAACAACAGTTCATTCAGGCGGTGACTTGTGCACAGGAGGACTCAGTGCATCTGTTTCGGACCAGGCTTTGCCATGGGGGGCGCGTTTGCTGCCTGCAGCTGGACCAGGGCTTGTTGCTATGCTGGGTCCTGGAGTAAGCCCACCAAGTGCCGGAAAATCCTCAGTATTCAATTCAAAGCCAGCCATTGCCTGCTGCCGCTGAGCCGCCTCAGCTTGACTTGTAAGTGAGTCTAGACTGAGCTTAGGAGCCCGGTCTCTCCTGGCAGGGACTTCAGGGTGGCCAGCCCCACTGGAGCCAGTCTGTCCAAGCTCATGTGCAGAGGCATTATGAGGGAAGCGATCACGCCGCTGCTTGTTGATGGTAGCAGCACTGTCGAAGGGGAAGTTGTTGCCTCTGGCCCTTGGGTTGTCGAAAGGGAAGTTGCCTCTGGCCCTTTGAGCTTCTCCTGCATGAGGAGTGCTGCCAGCTGATCTTGAGGAAGAAGGCACTGCCTCCCTTCTGTTGCCAGAGCTAAGGGCAGCTGGAGCCTCAGCAGCACTTCTGGCCACAGGCGCAACCTTGACAGCAGCCAGATCATTGGCTAGGTTAGTGAGCCTCTGCTGGTGCAAGCCATCCCCCCAGATGCCCCTGGGTGCGGGTGGGCTGTCCACGCTGGCTGGCCCATGCACCATTGAGCTAGGCAGGACTCCATTGCTCATGGCTGGCTGGGCCTGGCTAATCACCAATGCAGGGTTGCTGTTGACATGACCTTGCCAGCCAACATCAGCAGCACTGCTTGAGGCCTGAAGCAACTGACTGGCCTGCGGCAACGCCTCTGTGAATGGCGGCTCTTGCTGAGGCTGAGTGGTGACCACAGAATGTGGTTGACTCGCTGCTGGGCTGACTTCATTGCTGACAGCAGGACTGGAGCGCTTGTGCAGATCATCCACAGAGGAGGAGCGAGGAGGCTGTGGCTGCCAAGGTGGCATTGCAGCATGCTGCTGGTGCTGGGGATGCCAGTATCCATGCCTCTGCTGGTGCTGCTGCTGCTGCTGCTGCTGCTGCTGATGGTGAGCCTGTCTCATGTCCCGAGTGGGTGGCAGGAAAGCTTGTCCTGCAAAGTGCTGCTGCAGCAGGTGAGGCGGGATCGGGACAGCATGGTTCTGGGTGTACGGAGGGGTCATGGGGGGGCTGTTGGACTGAGCCAGACGGCCTGCTGGATAGAGTCCATTGGAGGCTGGCCACCTGTCATTCCTCTCCTTGGGTCGACCACGGTCAGTAGGTGGGGCGACGTCATTGGCATCAGGCCGTCTAGGCTGCCCTGGTTGCTGGTGGCCCCCACGAGCAAGAGGGTTTGGCAAGGGTGGGTCCGAGGGGGGTTGCTGAGTGGTGGCGCCCTGTGCTGCTGCTGCAGCTTTCTGGACATGACATACCCGAGCAGTATGCAGCTGCTGCTTCAGCTGTTCAATGTCACCTGCTAAGATGTCAACAGGCTGTTGGGCCATCGACTGCTGAGACTGCTGCTGCTGCTGCTGCTGTTGATAAGGTGGCTGCTGTATCAGCTGTGGGCGCATGTCAGGAAACAGCTGCTCCAGGGCAGCTTGCTGTGGTCCTGCAACTGAATTCCACTTGCCATTCATGTTGCCTGCAGGTGCATTGCTGACTCAGACTACAGAGCACAGAAAGCATTACACAGTAGGCCATGATTTTCACGAAGTTCATGTCAGCAGTGCCATCCTTTGGTGGCAGCAGCTGCTACTAGGCTCAGAGCACAGCGGACAGCAGGAGGTGTGAGTCATAGGAGGAGCCAGACTCTTGATTGCTTTGACTGCACAGCAAAGTCACCAGCGCAGCAGAGCGCTGTCATGGCAGGCAGAAGACACAAAATGCTTTTTCCTCTCCACATTGCATTTGATTTTTGATGCAGCTGTATGTGCCCTTGTGTATACACTTAGGGAACCGACAAGTCAG
>JAABUO010006540.1_pt1 | contig 13378 bp, 9 predicted proteins | sample 5559291 | NCBI WGS metagenome assembly JAABUO01 (sample SAMN10711878, study PRJNA513372) | rock metagenome | isolation source: Antarctica rocks | place: Antarctica: Victoria Land, Finger Mt sud | reverse complement strand
ACTTCATCTTGAGGCACTGCTCACAACTCAGTGCCTTCTCAGTGAGTTTGGGTTCGCATCCTCATTTAAGTTCTGAGGAAGCATGCTTGCTGAGTTTGCTCACAAACATGTTGCGCATGCTTGCTGTGCTTGCTGGTTTCTGATGCTAAAACGATACAGTCACAGCATCTCAGTTGCCGCATGTGAGCCTGATCTGAGAAACAGTTGTAGGCCTTGCCAGAAAAACAAATTGATATTGTCACAACCACTATTGTCTGAACAATATGATTTGAGGGCACATTGTGAAGATGTGCAGCTAATCATTTGAAGTGAATCTGGCTGCTTTGGATTTGAACTTTGCCTTCCTCAAATTGCTTAGCTGCGCAAAGGAATTTGAGAAAGTCATGAAAGGCTCAGATTCAAAGTGTGCAGAGTGCAAAATGGGGTTGTACAAGTAGATATGTCAGATGCCTTCTTTTGTGCCTTGATTTGGCCGTATCATGCTCAGGGAAATCAACAAATGACTCACCATTTCAACCTGCAGCATCTACTTTACTTGAACAGCTCTAAGTTGAATAAGACGGCAAATATCTGGGCCAGAACATTTGAAGTGTGAGCTAGCAGGCGTGTCCTGGGGGCACATACACTTGCAGGAGCTGGCTGAACTTCACAGAAACATTTCATCAGTCGGGCTGTCCTGCAAGGCTGATTTGAGCGCCAGCTCAGCTGTATGAGGTGCCTGTCAACAGATTCAAGGTGCTAAGAAACCAAAAATCAGCTTGTGTGTCGTCGCCATCAGAAAGCATTTTGCTGACCAGGGCAAAGTGTTGGGAATGACTGATGACAAACACCCTGCATGCAAGATGGGTGGGACCGCGAACAGCTGCAATTCCACCCACATGTGACTCAATGTTGCCTAAACTGGCTAGGTGCTGGCTTGAGCAACCTTCCCCCAAGGTGATGTGCATCCTGGAAGGACTCATCATGTTTGTAGTGCATGCTGCTACCTGCAGTGTCCAGGTCGTCCAGGGGAGCGGGCTGATCACTTTGGCTGTCTGACCTGCTCAAGCTTTTTGATGTTCTCTATTTCTGCATGTGTTGCATCATCACAACAATCCATTCTATGTGCAGTGTGGACCCCATTCACCATTGCCATGTATGCCGCAGGTTTGCTATTTTGCTGTGAGGAATTGAGGAATCCTGACACCTCAGAACAGCTAAAAGTTTACTCAATGTCGGAAAACACAGTGTTGGTAGTCAATGTTTTGTATGCAAGCTGGCCCTATGAATGTGCCGAGGCCAAACATGCTAGCATTTGTTCCAGAGTCCACTTCACATTGGCAATAAATGTGGGTTGGAGCTTGCACGTGTGTATTTGCAATGGCCTCAAGCGGAAGTCATGCAAAACCCCACTCTGCATGGTACATTCAAGACGCACCAAATAGACTGGACAGTTCGCATGTTTTTCATATGGAGGACGTTGCAGTGCTGCTCATCACGTGTTTGAGTTTGTCCGTCAACAGGTACAGCAGTTGCATGAACCAAGTAAGACATGGCTCAGCCAAGCTTGACATGCCAGGCTGCATTGCAACTGCAGTCAGCAACTCCAGATCATGCTGTGGTTTGCTTAATGCAAATCACAAGCTGCCCACCTGTTCCAGTTTGTCATACATGGCAGATGGGAGCAATCACATCATCAGACACGCAAAAGAAACAAGCAATGGCATTAGTCGAATAGGTTGCTGTGCACAAGTCCCTCCAACCCAGCAAGTGCAGCGTGTGCATGGAGGTTACAATCTCTCGATGCATGAGCATACTGACTAGCACCACATGGCTGCCGACTTTGACCTCACTACCGGCATATCTTGCTGCATTTCCATGGTCATTGCTACGAGGGAACTATGACTGTTGTAGTAAAGTGAACATACTGGCACTCAAGGACAAAGTCGGCCTGCCGTGCATCAAAGGTTCGCTTGCACACCAGAAGGACTTCGTCTGGAGGCACTGCTCACAACTCAGTGCTCAAACAGTGCCTTCTCAGTGAATTTGGGTTTGCAACCTCATTGAGTTATGAGCAAGCATGCTTGCTGTATTTGCCGGCTTGTGGTGCTGCAACAATGGCGTGACTTGCAGTGACGTAAGGACTTTGCAGTAACACTGTGTTGCCCCGCACAAACCCAGGAGCATGTCTAGTGGCAGCTCCTGATATGTATGATGCAACATATTGTTGCTGCCACTAGGCTTGAAGCATTTTCTAGCAGCAGCCAATGGCTTGAGTGATGATGCTGTTTTGTTGTGTGGATCAAAAACCTGATTGTTTGACAAGTCTCAGGTCATTGGTAGGAGCGTTGCAGCAGAAAGCAGCTTGGGATTATGACACCAGCGGCAATCAAAGAAGTGCAAGACCAGTGTCAGATGCCTCAGCCATCAAGAAGGCTCTCAACATCAACCAAGACATAGAAATGCATTTGCTGACGTAAGGGACCACTGTCAACGTCTGAGACATCTGCTGTGACTGAACTTCTTCAGCTACTGCCGGGCAACTATGGTGCAGAGAGGCGCATGTGGGTCTTTAGATACCAAGTCAAGTGGCAGTTGATGGCAATTGTGCTCTGACCAGTGAGCGTCGACACCAGCACGGCGGCCAAGGGCGTGAGTATAACTTGCGCCAAGGCAGCAACAAACCAACTTAGCAGCATGCTATCTGTGTTGCCATCTATGTTGACTGTGCACTTTTACCGCAGACTCAACACAGTTGGCAAGAGAGGCGTAATATGACCAAGCAAGTCTCCAGCCTCACAGCATTGCACTTTGCAACAGATGTACGATGCTCAGCGCTAGCCGGTGACGACAACATCACAGCAAAACTGCTAAAAACCAATCAGCCAATAGGACAAGCACACACTCAACCTGATTCTTGTGTCATCGTGTGATTTTGTTCTGCCAAGCTACACACAACTAGCATATAGCCTGGGTAGGTCTATGTCAGGCAAGCTGCTTGCACCTGATGAAGTGATATATCTTGCTGAAAGGTACTGATTGTGACAGGCCGCCACAAGAAGCGCAGAAGGCTAGTCTGAATACAGCTGAAAATGCTTGTTTTACTTCGTTGCTCTAGCAGCTTACGACAGCCATGCCAAAATTGCCTGACACAGTCCCAAAAGAGTTGCCTTTCCAATCATCAACTCTCGGCATTGAATTACTGATGACTGTGGGCAACAGCGTGTGTTCTGTGCAGCCACGTCACAAGGGCAAGATCATGCTGTGTCCCAGGACAGGGGTCGTTGAGAGGGCTTACTGGGTGGACATTGTCAGGGTACTTGGCAGCGTGCTCGGCAGCCAGTTGGGCAGGCAGCACATCTCCCTCTATGTCAATCTCCAGTTTCTCTGGCACCTTCCCGGGCAGCGCATGAGAGTTGACCACCAGTCCCGAAGAGGCACCCTGCAGCCAATCAGGGTTGATTGGGCTGATGAGGACAGGGCAAGGCAAGGGAGGGGGGCACTGGGCAGGGCAGTGTATGTCAGGGCAGAGCCATTCAGGGTAGGGCAGGACAGGGCAGGATAGGGCAGGGCAGGGCAGGGCAAAGCATGGCAGGGCAGGGCAGGACAATTCAGGGCAGAGTAGAAAAGGGCATGGCGGGAGTGGGCAAGACTGAAAGCTACATCAGCCACACCCATGTCTGCGGCAACAAGGTGCGACAAATCCATGCAGGTGTGCGCATCACAGATGACACAACATCAACACAAAGCAGAGAAAGGTACCTGTGTATGGTACATGATCATGTTTTGTGACAAGGCCAGAGCACCTCCGGTGGGTACAGGAATCAGCCTGAAAGTGTCACTGGGCAGCCCTGAAGCCTCCCAGATCCGCGGGTGGCGTTTGTGTACCACATTGATTGAGAGGGCGGCCAGTGACATTGTGTCCTTCGCATCTCGGTAGCGGGCAGGCCAGGTGGGTTCCACCTCATGCAGGATCAGCAGCACTGGCTCATTATATTTGTGCAGGAACACAATGTCCCTGACCTGCAAACACAAGTCATGATCGCTGAATGAGCCAGGCCCAGGCTGATGTGTAAGCACCTTGCTTGCTGATCGGGTAATGGTAGTTTGCTGATGTCCTTTCTCAGCAAGATGACAATCACTGGACTACACACTGCAGCTGCCTCAGAAAAGGTATTTCAGCCAGGGTGTTGTACGTGACCATGTTGGGACAATCTCAACTGAATGGAGTGCAGAAACAGATACAGCAATCTGAGTTGTGTATCCCCACATGGGCACTGCCAGTAACAGGCATTTGCACCTTTTTGATGCCCATCTTGGCTAGGTTGACGACGTAGCTATTGCCCACAGTTGCTGACACCAGCTCAGTGGAGGCTCCCCCGGGGCCTTCCACCCCCTCCCCATAGGGGTCGTCCATCATGAGGTCCAGTTCTAGGCCTTCTGTCTCCATTGCAGGCAAGAGAGCCAGCTGGGTGTGAAACATCAGCACAGCTGCACACCTCCCCTGCAACACATCAGATGAGTTGCTGAAAGCATCAAACAATGCATGAGTAGATTCTGGCAAAGTTAGTGAAAAGTATGTGAGCAGAGGCAAGTAGATACAGGGGTTTTGTGCCTTGCACATTGCTGGGTCTGCAAGAGTGGCTGCAGAGAGAGTGACCAAAGCCGGTAATAGTATGACACAAGGGAACAAAGGTGGCTGTGGTCATGAATCATGTGCTGTGGAGGCTGTGAGACGTCTCTTCTGCTCAACTGCTACTTGACCGTAGCACAACCCACTGGGAGCAGGATAATGTTGAATGCAGACAAAGGCATCAACAGTATAACTGTGTCAGTGATCCTGATGAACCTGTGTGTTGTGCTGAGAAGCACTGTGACACCCACCTGTGGGTCTGTGACGACTTTGGGACCCATTGGGAAGACAGTGCGACCCATCCTAAGGGAGGGGTCCCCCTCAAAGTAATGCAGGGAGCTGGTGTGGATGGTGTGAGCATTGTCATCCCAGTCCAAAACTGACAGCTTGGCATCCCTGTCATTCCCACACACACTGTTGAAAGCATGAGGGGTTTGAAATATCAGTGCAAGAGATACCATGTTGGCGTATGTCAAGCCTTCAAAGTTCCAGCAATCACAGCACATTCTACAAAACAGTCTCAACGAATGCAGTGCAATCTTGGACAATTGACATTGGCAATGCAAGGCAAATTACCTGAAAGTGAGGAGCAGTGCATCTTTTTGGCTTGATGACCGACCTCGTAGCACAGCCATTTCCTCCACCAAGCCAGCCAAAGGGAAGGACACAATTTGTTCCAATTTGGATCCTGCCAGGCTGGCAGCATCTGTTTTGTCATATGGCACCCTGCACACATCATCAATGTGGATGCACAAAAGGTCTTCTTGCCCGGCAGGTAACAGGAGAAAAGACCTCGCCCTTACTTGAACAGCAACAACACACGCATAGGTAGCTTCAGGTGCTCACCTGACCTTGTAGATCTGCAACAAGTTGGAGCGCACAACTATCACGTCTGGCAAAGACTTGGTGCTGTCCCTTACTTGTCGAGGGACATGAGTGAAGTATGAGCTGCTGCAGTGGGTAATCCCGGTAGGAGGGTGCCTCTGCAGTTGACAAGTATCAGAGCCGGCTAAATGCCACAGTGCAAAGAGAAGCAAATCACTGATTGAGGCGTGAGCACAACAAGACAGAGTACCTCATGGTACAGAGCCATGCTTCAAGGGTTGTGCTGACGTCGCCCCCGGCGTGACGCGACCGCTGCGAAACTTTACAAACAATCAGAGGTTCAGAAATGCGTTACTGCAAGATTACCGGGTACATGCAGTGACGGTGATCAGCTTGCAGCGCAACGCTTGGCGTGCACCTCAGGAAAGCCTGTATGCTGTTAACAGGCAGCAAAGGTGGACTGGACATTGCAACCGATGCCGACATATGTCGTCCTGCGTGCTTGCACTGCCTGTGTTCTCGCGTTGCGATCGCATCAAGCATTTGGGAGTAACATGCAGCCCGCAGCTCGTGCAGCTGCGGCCATCCCATGTGCATGCATTAGATGATTAGATACACCTTACTCGATTCGATAGCTTTTGGACACTTGAGTCGTTTGGGACAGACGTTGGTTGCTGCCACTCTTGCACTTTGGCTTTTGGTTGATTCAGCTTCCCCTACCATCTTACAAGCGCTTGGCTCTGATCTCGTCAGTCTCGAAGGGCGGGCTGTGGCATTGACCCTGTGTACAAAATGTCGTTGAGCAACTTTGCGAGGCCGTTGGCACAACAGCTCAGGCAGGCAAGCTCTCCCGCATCACAGCAGATGCGCCGGTTTGCTAAGGTGCCTACAGCGAAAGGTGAAAACACAAGCTGGTCGCCAGGGTCCCTTTTTTTAGTGCCGAGTCACTGCATGCATGCTAGCACCAGCACCTGCAGTGCCAGTAGCCATGAAGGTCTCACGCGACGAGATAGACATTTGTGTTGAGCAAATATCGATGTTGATGTTGAATCCAACTTGTGTCGAAGTCCGACGAGCGTTGCCCACAGCGCATGCTGCTGTAGCACAGGATCTGCACCCTGTAACTGTCCGTCATGTGCAAATCTGTATGGCACGCCTGCCATGTTTGTGACACAGACCTGCTTACGAGCTTCCGTTCCAAGATGTCAACAATCTACTTCTATGGCTGCAGGATCCCAGCTGGAATCCATGCCTGACCCAGTGAAAAACTTTTGGGAGGCACCCTCCACTCCCTACATGTGGAAGCACTCTCACGTAAGCCACTTTTAGAAGCAATTTCGGAGTTCAAAACGTCCTGCAGGCTGCTGGGCGCTGAAAGCTGACACTGCTTGTGATGTTTGCAGCAATATGGTCTTCTGCTAACAGTTGGAAGTACTTTTATGTTTGGGCTGTACAAGGTCATGATGAACCAGCAAACTGATAAGAGTGGAAAGGTCACCAACTGAGACAGTCACAGGTCTGATGCACTCTGCATCACGCAGATGCGGGGTCAAAGCCGCCTGGCAACTCAATTGATTGATATCAAAGAGTGCTGTTTATTGATCAGTCCATGTACATGGTCAGACAACAGAACTAAAATTGCATATTTTGGACAGTGTTGAGACCATGTGTGTAATTACTTAGGCAGCCTACGGGCAGCCTGTGGCATTATGTGTGTTAAAACCACAAAATTAGAGTTGTGACATCAAGATGTTGTGATATATATCAAGTGCTAGCGCTAGCGTTTGCTTTCTTTTTAAGCAGGCCTGTAAGCACAAATGAAGCTTGCATGCGGTTTGTTCGAGAGTCTGCTGTACGAAAGCAATTGCAAGGTGTTGATATGTTTAGGGAGTTGAGACCACCTTTTGGAGCTTAGTGGCAAATACCATGTTTTGCAGCTGCAATATGTTTGTGGGCCCCAGGCCTGTTGTCATTTGCTACTCTTGAATTGCTTGATTCAGGCATTGCTGTCCAGCAGGTGCCACCTGCCGACATTAACAACTTCAAAGAGATATTAGCGTGCATAATAAGATCTGTAGCAAAATATTGCATGTGTGGCTTTTCATCGCCCAGGGGCTTTTGTGCGCAAGGACGCGTACAAAGACTGCATGTGTCTGTCTGTGTGTTCGATTTGACAACAACATGAGGTAGCAACTCCGCTGCATCAACGCATGCCTGGGCCAGTGCTGTTCCGCAGTACCGCAGTACGCAGTACCCGCAGTACGAAGTACGCTGCAGCGCAGTACGCGGCGAGAGGACCCCCTTCTGCGGGTACTGCGGTTGAATACATTTATGTATTATAAATCAGTATAATCATTATATGTTAGCATACATTGCTGGTTTGCAGTATTTCCCTCTGAAATAAAGCGAAGATAAATTGTTGTGCGAGAAATCTTGTTTTGATGAATTGGAATGCCCGCAAAGAAAGGGTTCGATTGACACCACTCCGAGTTTCAGCAACATAGTATAACTCGCCGCAGTGTCCTGCACGCAGTGCCGCGGATACCGTCGAGCGTACTGCGGAACAGCACTGTGCCTGGCACACATGCATGCGCATTTGCATGTCTATGTTAGTATTGGTTGACTCACCCATTTCTAGTTGACTCACCCATCTCTAAACGCCACATTGCAAGCGCATGCAGTGCATCGGAAGCCTGCAGAGGGCATCAACATGGTCAACCTCACCCAGAAGCACGTTGGTCTGTCAAGGCCCCAATCGGAAGCTGCTGCGAATGGTTTGCCTCACCCCATTGGGAGACAGCGGAGCTTGATCACCCGCTGACGCCACAGACTTTCAACGCCTATCGATCAAGTGGTAGCTGCCTGCTACGGCCTTGAACTCCGTAGCAACCCAGATGAAGATGTCGCGAGGCTGTGTCGCGGGTTGCGGCCCCGAGCGCAAACAGGGCAAGCTGCAGATCGCTTTCCAGTTGTAGAAACTTGGCTTCCTAGTCAGCAGTTCCCAAGTATTGGGGCATTGCCCTACATAGACCTAGCCATCACGATCAGCACAAACAACATAGCCGTTCCAGAGCAAAGAGTGCCTCCACGCACCACCTTGTATGCTTGTGGCAGACGCAGCAAGAAGATCTTGAGTCTGGGATAAATGTGATTTGTCACAGACCCATAGTTCACAAAGAAGCAAGTGCTGCACGTGGCACATGAGTTTGCATCTGCCTAGGTGGGTTCTTGCATACCAAGCAACATGGCTCGTGTCCACAAGTATGTGCAGAACCCACTTGACCAGACAGTAAACAGCCAACAAATCTGGCCATTCAGAAGCCCCAAGTCCAGATTACTCTTCTGGCTGAGCTTTGATGACAGCACCTTTGCTTGCAGGGTTCATATGCCTGCCCCATGACACCATCGATGCTCATGATTGGTCAGCATGGGGCTGCAGTTTGCATCCAGGTGTCAGTTGCTGTGGGCGCTGTTAAAAGCAGGCTTCCAAAGGAGGTTTCTTTGCTGAAGTCATGGGTTTTTGCACAGGTCAGTGCCTGAAATAGCTCAAAGCCTTCTGATGTGCTGTGCTCTGATCTGGAGAGACATACTGCTTGTGAGCATAGACCTACCTTGCATGCAATCCCTACGCCTGCCCTGACCTGCTCCCTCCTTTCATTTGCTCTTTCCTTTTATGCGTCTGACTGACTATACTTTGCCTGCAGGGTTGCATCTTTGGGGCCAACAGATGTGACATTGCAGTTTATATTCGTAAGCAGGGGGGAGGGGGCCAAGATTACAAGATGCTGGAGTTCAAGATAGGCAGAGCTCTGCCTGGCCAGCGAGTTGCATATGTAGCCAGCTTCAATGGCTACCATGCAGTAAAGCCATGATGATCTTCTCAACACCCACTGGTAGGCAATTTGCAGACAAAGTAACTCAAGCTGCAAATGTACAAGAGCCACGTAGGGTGTCTGTGATGGTAAGTCACGAGGGCTATTGCAGGAGCCTGCAACCAAGCAGTATGCCAGTTGACATGTGATCTAATCAGCGACTGTCCACCGCATTTGTTGGCTTCGGCTGCTTGTGCAGCCCAAATACCCAAAAGTCGGGTATTTAGCCCTATGTTCAAGCTGCTACGATGCTGCATGACACACGCAACCTTGCTGACATGGACTCATCCACCTTTGAACAGAAACTGAGCAGTCGGCGCCATTCTTGAATATGAGTTCCAAGGTAGTGTTTGATACCCCAATGTCAGAGTGGTGATGGAATGATCAGAGTGATGACCAAATTTTATGCTGCTGGCCATGGCTTATGTTGTCACCTATTGAAGCAATGCGTGCCAAGGCCAGGAGCATGCAAGTGGGTCAAAGGCTCCCATTCCACTAGCCGGCAATGGTACACTAAATTGAAGTGTGGTGAAACTTAGACGCCAATACTACTAGATATCCGCATGACGTATATGTGCTATTTTGCACACAGCTTCTCATTTGCAGTTCACCTTCAGCCATGAGGGGGTAGACTAAATGGAGCATGTCTGACCTTGCTGTTCATGTTGTAACTTGAGGTAGATATCCATTACTGAACAACAGCTTTTTTGGGAGGTTCTCCAACAAACACAGCACTGTGGATGCTTTTTTGAGGTCAGAAGGTTGTATCAAGCTGTACACAAACACTGTCCAGCTTGTCTGCACACATGCGCAGAGCACCAGCTGTCTGCTGATTGGCTACTGAGCAGGTGATGTATGTATACGCTGACAAAAGGTGCACCAGCCACACTGAGCAGCAATCATAATTTGTATGTACATGTGTACATGAAGATCAACTTGCTGCTTAGTATGGCTTGTGGCAAGATGGGTATGTTCTTGAGCACTAGCTCGTAACTCCAAATTGTGCTTGGAAAGACCCAAATCACACTTGTGCCTGCAGACTTGCCTCAAGTGCAGACCTCTCATTTAGTACTGTTCTTCAATCAAGCTGATATCAGTGACATGATATCAGATGGATCACTTTTATGAAGAAAACGCTGTAACTGCACTGCTGAGACTATAAGTGTGTGCCGAATTGGAGTGGTTGCTATGCTGATGGGGATAAGGTCACAAAGTAGCTCAAGCCGTACACGTGACACTGCCCCAATGTCGTGTGTCATCATGCCAGTGCCTGATGACATGTTACACAGACCAAGCTTAAGCACTGATTGATGCCTCATGACACGGCACAGCCCTTGGCTTTTGCCGGCATTTGCATGGTTTAGTGGCAGGCAAGCCTATGCTGGTCATGCCATCTTTTCTTGTGCACTTGTAGCTATAGCAGTGTTGGCAGAAGACGTTGTGCAAGCTGTCTTTGCAATGTTGTCAGGGAGCTGATGAGCGTTAGTGAGTGAGTGAGATCACATCATGTTCTTGCATCAACATCTCTGGCTGCAATTTATTTTCTCAGCGGTTGCAGGCAATACATCAGGCGCATGTGCCAGCACTTTTCAACAATATTTTTAACAATATTAATTTGTTTATAATTTTGCCTGGTATTGCAAACTTCTTCTGCTGCAATTGGCTTATGTTGAAAATAATGCAATGTAAATTGCATTGTTGTTAATGTAATCTGTATGTTGTCCCATGCATCATGTGCTGCTCTGTGTATGGTTGGCGGTTGTGATGGTGAAAGTGACACAGGAACTGGTGAAGATTGTTCAAACACAATCTGCATCAAGACCTGCGGCACTTTCAACTCTGATGCCTGCTCGAGAGTAGTGTGAGATTTGCCGGAATGTTTGATGTCAAAAATTCTGGCAAATGACCCTTGCTTGCATCGTATGAACAATTGGAAGCTGAAATGCGCTCCTCAGTTCCTTGGCACAACTGATTAGCGGTCTCATCAGCAACATACAGACAGCAAGAACGGTCCAGATCCAAATCCCAGATGCCCATTCTCACACATTACCTAAGAAACCAGTCTGCATAGAGACTGTGTGTTGCGATTGTGTGCCTCAGAGAAGACTAAGCACCCAAGTTGCAGGTAAGTCTCACAACCAGTAAATCATTTGCTAAGGATGCATAACGGTTGCAGAGAGGACTTTCTGGAACCATAACAAAGGTACTGCACTGCAAGCACCATTCATATTGGCATGTGTCAGTCTACAAAGCAGATGGCAACTTGCTGTTGGTGTACATGCTGAGGCCTGTCACATGATTGTGCAGCACTCATGCACCATCACTGAAAGACTTGCCTGTGTGGAGTGTATGCACTGGCAATGGAGCCTATATGTTTCAACGAGTGAAGCGACTGTCATGAAGATTACAGCGCAAGTGCACCCATCGGCACAGAAGTAGCCTGCAAACCTGTTAGGCAGTGGTGGTGTCCAAAGACCTATGCTTAAGTGCCATGCAAATCAGCAACCTGGCTTGTATTGGCAATGCGACAGTGCTCGTTGACGCCAAGATGTTGCAAACATGGGCTCCTTGATGTCTGCCATGCCTTGACTCCAATTGGCACAGCTTCAACATGCTTTGCTGATGCTTGCAGCTGCATCTAATGGTTGTATGAGACAGTTTGTTGACGTCATTACAGGCCCAGCTGGCTTGTGTTGGCACTAGCTGCCCCTCTTCATGTGTGGCACTTCAGGCTTTCATGATACACATTGTTATCAAGACTGAGTGTTTTTGTGCGTTGTGCAGGAGGCTGCACCTGCCATGGCTGTGACATCAGACCAATACTCTGCAAATTTCAAGCTAGACCTGAGTGCGGCCCGCCATGTACATGTGTGGCTGGTCATGCGCTCTGAGGCGCTGATGTTGAGGAGAGGGTGGCGGCTGTTGGCACACCTCACATCCGCTGGCATGATGAAGCAAATGAAGGTGATCCACCTGTTACATGCACCACATGACATCAAGTACAGGGTAGCCTAGTTACTAGTAGTTGGATCAAAGCTTGCTCAGCATCTGAAAAGGCACACAGTACTTGCCTGCTGCTCTTTTCAATGTCTCATTGAAGGACACAATGGGTCAAGCTGTGCTTGGAGAAGAGTTTGGGGACCTCAATTACAGTTCTCCTTGATCATCTTAGTGTTGTTGTTGCCTTTTGTTCACTTTCCCCGTGACAGATCTACATCCAAACTGTCATACCTAGTAGGTATCTAGCAACTGCTAACACAGCTGCAGTTTTCAGTATCACACCATATGACTTATGCAAGAACTTTTGCGGAGCACAAGCTCAGATCGAGTCACAGAGTTGGCCATGGCTGTGTTCAGCTTGACCACCAGTCCACTCCAGTTGGTGATCAAGCTGAACACAGCAATGGCCTTGTGGTACAGTGGTATTTCTGGGGTACCCAAGGGTAATCACGGGTGACCCATGACATCAACTACTTTTTATGTGCTGCGTGAAGCTGCTTCTGGGTTGCAAAAATGCAGCAGTGCTGCTTCAAGCAGCAAATACAGCCGCACGCTCCTAGCAATTTAGCGCTGCTTGGCTTTACAGACTTGGCTGCCGTCTTTCAAGGTGACTGAAAGCTATTTTGATAGGCGGTAATGCACATAGCCGTGTATTTCAGAGTTGGGGCTTTGCTAGCACAGCATGCATCAAATTGGGCGTGATGCCAGGCAACATTCTGTTTGTGTGGTACGTCACATCTGGCAATCCAGGGCTGCTTGTACGGCCCCACTCCAAGAAAGCTTGGTTCTGCTGACAACCGCAAAAAACCTCTGCATATTCCCAGCTAGGCCGTTCATGGCATAAGCTCTGCCTGCCTCTGCTCGATCAAACATGAAGATTGCCATGTAAGTCAGCTGTGCATTGGATCCTTACGTGACAACAACATTTGACAAACTTTTACACCTTTCGGCGTTCCCGGGTGCAAGCCCGAAGCAACCCTGGTACCGGAGACCGGGGTGGCCGCTGCGCAGCATATATATAGTTTCCAGGCAAAGCCTGTACCTACTTGACCCGCCGTCAGCTCATATA
>JAABUO010006539.1_pt1 | contig 13379 bp, 9 predicted proteins | sample 5559291 | NCBI WGS metagenome assembly JAABUO01 (sample SAMN10711878, study PRJNA513372) | rock metagenome | isolation source: Antarctica rocks | place: Antarctica: Victoria Land, Finger Mt sud | reverse complement strand
AAAGTTTATAAACATTAATAACGCTAATTTTAATTAAGAACTCGTACAAGATCTTATATTCTTTTAATTTATATTAACGTCTTTATACGTAAAAAGATCGTAACTAATTAATTTAATTAACAGCTTTTATATAGTAATTATAAACGTCATTAAAGTTTAAAATTAATAGCTTTACACGAGATTTATTATTAAATAAAGCTCTTATAGTTTTAATACTGATAAACGTTTTTAAAAATCTTTTTTTATCGCGAGTAATGTAAATTTAATCGTCATATATAATTAATTAAAATAAGACGACAGAGTTATCTTTTTAAACGAATTACATGATTTAATTATCAGAGATGATTATTATTTTAAGCTTTCTTTAAAATATCTTATCTCGTTACTTCTTTTAAGTTTTCAGTTAAATAAATTTCTTATAAATTTTAAAGTTTAAACAAGCTATGTTAATAACTTCGTAGTCTTTTTTTCGTAAATATAATAAAAGCTTATAACTCGTAAAAAGATTATTTAAAAACATTTCGTAAACGTAGTTTAATTATTTAAGTAATTAATTAAGAAGATTTACTATCATCGTAATTATTTTATTACTTTCTAATTTCTTTAAAATCTTAACATTTAAAGATTCTTTATTACGTTAATAATAAATTTAAACTAAAACGTAGCCTTTATGAGCTATCATTTAAATCTTGTAATTTTTAAAAGTAAGTTTTATAAATATAATAAGCGTATTATGCGATTAACTCTTTAATCGCTGCATTATTTTATTTACAGTTACAAATTAATTATATTTTTTTTATATTTTTTACATGTTTCTTTAAGTAAGATATTAACAAACTCTGTTTAATAAAGAAAAGTTAGTTTTCTTAACTAATTTAAATGAAAAACACATTTAATTTAAATAAGAAACACATTTATTTTCTAAAAGATAACGTTATTTAATTTGAATTTTAATGTATAATTAAAGAAATATAAATTTTAATTAATATTTTCGTATTTGTTTAAAATTATTACTTCTTAAATTAATGAATGAAGAGACTTATTTAGCTTCGTATTTTAATAGTTAAAAACTTAAGATTCTTTATAAAGATTATATAAATGCGTATTTTAAAGTATATCTTTAGTTTTGATTCATTTATGTTTAAAAATAATTTAACTTTAACGTTTTTTTTTTCATTTATAACTTTAATTAACGTATATATTAATTTGTTTTATTATTATTTAAAGTATTTTAAAAAAATTTATAAATCTTATAAGCTCGCGACATTTAAAGAGCTAATATTTATTAATATATTAACTTAATTAACGTTTAAAAATATTTAAATAAAATAAAATAAATCGTTTATAATAGTTATAAAACGTAAATTAAAACAATTAGTTTTTAAATTAGTTAAATTAAATACTACGTCGCAGAAAGACATTATTTAAAATAATAAAGAGCTTTGTTAACATTGTTTTTATTTTTTAAAAAAAACCTTTTTAACCTAGTCTTATTATATTTAATTAAAGTTAATTTTAAAAATTAATCGAAAATAAATAATAATTAAAGAAATAAAAGAGTTCATTTAGTACTTAACTAAATCTAGTAGTTAAATGTTAAGATTGTGCATAAAATTTAATTATTACTAAATGAGCTGAGTAAAATGTTTAATTTATAAAGATAGTTATGACTAGAAGTTTAAGAATATAAAAGAAAGAAGATAACTGAAGCGATATTTATGTACTTAAAGTTCGCGTTAAACCTTAAGAAAAGAGATGTTATAATACAGAGAAAATGTAATACTTAAAAATGTTAATTAAAGTAATGTTAAAATATGTGTTAAAGAATGTTAAAATAAATTAAAGCTTTTACTCGTGATAAGCTCGATCTAGCTTTAGTTAATTTTAACACACTCGTAACATTATTTCTCTTTTCGAATATTTATGTTCGTATGAATAAAAGAAAAGAAATTAAATTGAAAACGTTGTGTTTATTTAATCTAGTATGACTTGTTTAAATGAAGCTTATAAAATTCGACTAAAATCTTCTTAAAGCTTTCGAATTTTTCTTTATCGACATAATATTATTCATCGTCTTAATTTAAGTCTGTTCATTTAATTTTATATTATAATTAATCTCGATAGCGTTTAAAGTTTAAAATATCGTTTATCTTTTAATGTTTTTCGTTTTTAATAATTAATGATCGTAATGATTCTGAGTATTTAATTTAATAAAAAGTTTTAAGAATACGAACGCAGTAGCTTAAGATTAAAGATTAAATAAAGTAGCTTTATACTTTCGAATAAGCAAAGCTAATAAATAATCTTTACATTAACAGTGATTTAATAAAATTCTAGCTGTTTATTTTTTAAATTCTTACATGATTTAGTTATTTTAACGTTTTAAAAGAATAATTAAACTTAATCGCTTATCTTATAAATTACGTCTTAACGATGCTTATTAATCTGTGCTTTAATGCTTATTTTAGTCTTTTTTAATTATTCACGATTAAAGATTAAAAGCTCTTTCATCTTAACTGCAATGTCGTTAATCTTTCTAGCTTTAATACGTGCACGAGTTATTTCGTAATTAGTCGTATCTGAATTAAAACTTATTCGTAAGTAAAAACTTTTATTAAAATAAAACAAAGTCATTAAAATAATTAAAAATGTATTAAAATTCTCGCTGAATTTCATCATGAAAAGTTATTTAGCTCAGTCGTTTTGCATGTAGTTATAGTAAATTCTTAGCTCGCGTTTAACGTCTCAATTAGCTCGTTTTAATTATTTGTTTGTTTTAAGATAATAAATTATTAATAAATTAACTTTAATTCTTAAGCGTTTATAAAGGCTTTATTATATTATTAATATGAATTAAAAATCTCTGTTTAAAATAATAAAACTGAGTAAATTATAAAGTTAATAAACGTTTCATAACATGATTTAAATCGTTTCTTTAATTAAGATTTCATCGTTTTCTTAATGATAAAAAACATAATATCGTTTCTTAATAAGACGACAGATTATGATGCAGATCGCGTTAAAGCTTTCGAATAAGAATAATTCTGTGATAAAGTTTATGATTATATTCTTTCAGCGTTTTTATAAAATTAAAAGAAATTAATAAAGTTTATTAATATTATCGCGAAGCGTTTTACTTCGTTAATAAGCATGATAATTTTAAATGTATTACTTAATCGTAACTTAATGATTTAATTAATAATAAAATCGTTAAATTAAGTTTATAATTCTTTAATTATTAAGATAAAAGTTAACGACTAATCGTGAATTTTCTGTAGCAATTTCGTATGTATATTTTCGAAGACTCACAGTAAGCTCTTTTTAAATAAAGCTTCGTTAACGATCTGACAGTTCTTTAATTTAATGTCATGTAATTTAAGCTCATTATCGCTTATTACTTGTTATTAAACCCGTGCCTAGAATTTAATCACTGATGAATGAGCTGAGTAGAATGTTTAATTTATAAAGATAGTTATAACTAAAAGTTTAAAAATACAGAAGAAAGTAAGTTTCTGAAGCGATATTTATATTTAGAGACTCAGAGTTCGTGCTAAATTCGAAAAGAAAATGTTATAACATAAAAAAGATGTAATACTTAAAAATATTAATTAATTCGTGTTAAAGCTGTGTTAAAGAATGTTAAAATATGTTAAAACGTTTACTCGTAATAAGCTCGATCTAGCTTTAATTAATTCTAACACACTCGTAACATTATTCTTCTTTTTAAATATTTATATTCGCATGAATGAAAGAAAAGAAAAGAAATTTAAAACGTCGTGTTTATTTAATCTAGTATGATTTGTTTAAATGAAGTTTATAAAATTCGACTAGAATCTTCTCGAAGCTCTTGAATTCTTCTTTATTAACATAATATTATTCGTCATCTCGATTTAAATCTGTTCATTTAATCTTATATTATAATTAATCTCGATAACGTTTAAAGTTTAAAATATTATTTATCTCTCAGTAATTCTCGTTCTTAATGATTAATAATTATAATGATTTTAAATTTTAATTTAATAAAGAATTCTGAGAATACGAACGCAGTAGCTTAAAATTAAAGATTAAATGAAATAGCTTCACACTTTCGAAAGACGAAGCTAATAAAAGATCTTTACATTAATAATGATTTAATAAAGTTTTAGCTATTTATCTTTTAAATTCTTACATGATTTAATTATTTTAACGTTTTAAGAAAATAATTAAACTTAATCGTTTATTTTATAAATTACGTTTCGACGATGCTTATTAATCTGTGCTTTAATAATTGTCTTAGTCTTTTTTAGCTGTTAATGATTAAAGATTAAGTAAAAGCTCTTTCATCTTAACTGTAATGTCGTTAATCTTTCTAGCTTTAATGCGTGCACGAGTTATTTCGTAATCGATTATATTTAAATCGAAACTCATTCGTAAATGAAAACTCTTATTAAAATAAAACGAAGTCATTAAAATAATCGAGAAAATATTAAAATTCTCGCTAAATTTTATCATTAAAAGTTATTTTACTTAATCATTCTGCATGTAGTTATAGTAAATTCTTAACTCGCGTTTAACGTTTTAATTAGCTCGTTTTAATTAATTATCTGTTTCGAGATAATAAACTATTAATAAACTAGCTTTAATTCTTAATCGCTTATAAAGACTTTGTCACATCGTTAATATGAATTAAAAGTCTCTGTCAGAAATAATAAAACTGAGTAAATTATAAAGTTTATAAACGTTTTATAACATGATTTAAATCGTTTCTTTAGCTAAGATTTCATCGTTTTCTTAATGACAGAGTACGTAATAACGTTTCTTAATGAGACGATAAACAATAATGCAGATCGCGTTATAATCTTCGAATAAAGATAATCTCGTGATAAAGTTTATAATTATATTCTTTCAGCGTTTCTGTAAAATTAAAAAAAATTAATGAAGTTTATTAATGTCATCGCGAAACGTCTTACTTCGTTAATAAACATAACAGTTTCGAATGTATTATTTAACTATAGCTTAATAATTTAATTAATAATAAAATCGTTAAATTAAGTTTATAATTCTTTAATTTTCGAAGTAAGAAGTTAACGATTAATCGTGAATTTTCTGTAGCAATTTCGTATGTATGTTTTCGAGAACTTATAGTAAACTCTTTTTAAATAAAGCTTCGTTAACGATTTAATAGTTCTTTAGTTTAATATCATGTAATTTAAGCTTATTATCGCTTATTGCTTGTCGATATTTAATGCACAGCTCATTAATTTTGTTAACGTTTAATACTCGTTAATAAAGATTAGCTTTTAATTTAATTACTAAAATATTTATTTTATTCGAAGTTAAAATTATTTAATAACGATTCTCGATACGTTTAACGATTTCGAAAGAATCGATTATAAACATACGCGTTAGCGCATTAACTTTAATATTGTTCTTGTTTAATCGAAAGATAATTTAAAAATTAAACTTTAATAAAATATTCAGATAATTAACTTAACGTTAAGTTAATTATTTATTTTTCATAAAGATTTTTAAAGCTTAATGATTAGTAAATATCTGAATTAATAGTTTAATATCTTTTAGCTTAAGTCTTTAATGCTTAAAGCATTAAATAATGATTAATAATTTCTTATTATAAATATAATAATTACATTTAATAAGAATTATACTTTTACTGTAAAAGATTATCGAATAAAGAATATCTTCGTCATCATACTGAGATAAAATATCTTCTTTAACATAATTAAACGCATTAATTTTTAAAATAATTTAACGTTTAAGATCGAAATGTCGTAATATAAGAGTCGAACTGATCTGTTTCTTTAAATTTTTAAAAGCTTAAACATAGATTTAATTTTATACGAAGAATGTGTCTTTGCGAGTAAGCTGAGTAAAGAATTTAATTAACTTTAAGAAATTCTTAATGAATTATTAATAAAAGTTAACAAATTTAACGAAGTTTTAAATCTCTTTTAAATTAATTAAAGTAGCTTAATTAATTATAACTTTTATCTTAGCGAGATTCATTTAAAGACTCTGTTTTAACACGATGACTTTTAAAAAAACTGTTTCTTTAACGTCGAATTCGCATTTTCGAATGTTTATTTATAAATTAACTTCTCGTAAATGATTTAATATCATCTTAACGTGTTCTTAATGTTTTCGTTAAGTCTTATTATAAATTAAAATGTCATTTAAATAAATTTAACAAAAATCGTTTAAAAGGTTTTAAAGAACATTATTCATGTATTGCTAAAAAGAGACAGAATCATTAATAAGCTCGAAGAAAAGAACTCGTGATTTATAAACTTTTAAAGCGATAATAAAGATCGTATAATCTTTATTATTAAGATGCATTTAAAGTTTATTAAACGCTAATATAATATTTAATCGTGTTAAATGTTTATAACTCATAATTTTATTAATAACTTTTTTAATTAAAAATAAAAAATATCGATTTCGTTTAGTAATGACGTTAAGCTTTTAATAATTCACGCAAAATCGTAAATCTTTATTTACTTTTAAAGCGAACAGAACTAATAAGAAATAAAAAGCTTTACTGAGAATAATAAAACTCTTAAAAAGATTCTCGTTTAAAATTCTTTATCTTTTAAAGCTTGTAAAGAAACATTTAATATGCTTAACATTAAGATAAAACGACGTCATTAATAAGCTTTATCTTGTAATCATAAAAACGATGCGAAAGTAACTTATTAATCTGAGCTCGATCGAAAACGTTTAATAAATTCAAATATTTCGCGAATAGCTTAACTTTAATGTTTTCTAAATTTTAAGTCGTCTCGTTAACTGAAGATAAACTAACTAAATTTAATTTGCACTGAGTGTTATAAATTAGCTCTTTATTAATGTCTTTAACTAACAAAGTAAAAACCTCGATGTGATTCTTCTTTAAACGATTAACTAAAGTCTGAAAAGTCGCGACGTTTATGTTATAAATTAAATTAGTCTTTTTCTTTAAAGTCGAAACCGATCGTTAAAGTACTTTAAGTGCTTTAAAAAGATTCGTTAAATCTGTTATTTTTAATTCGTACGAGACTAATAGTACTGATATTAACGTTTTTAGTTAACTAAAAAAATATATATATATCGCGACTCATGTTTAGTAATATCTCATTTTTGTTCATTTAAGGTTTTTTTAATATCGTTTCATGATGTTTAATGTTTATAATTAGCATTAATATTAAAGATTTCTTATAATTATTAATGATTAAAATAGAAAGAATTTTATAAGTAATTATTTTCTTAGCTAGCTTTTCATCGTAGTCGCGTATGAGCTTTTCTTTTCATAACGAAATAAATTATAACTCGAGCTTCTTATAAACTTCAGTAACTAAATTCATATGTATTAAAATGTAAACAGCTAACTCGCTGTTTATTAAAGATTAAATATTAAAAGACTGATCTTGCGAAATAAGAAACGTGTTAATCAGAAAGAGCTTTTCGAAATAATTATCTTTCTGAAAAGTTTTCGTTTTATTACATAAAGATATTATTTTTACTCTTTCGATAACTTTTAAAGAGATAATTAATTTTTTAAGTCGAAATTCGAATCAGAATTAAAACGATTAAACTTATTAATATCATTATTTAAAGCATTAATCTTTGTAACTTAATGAGAGCATTTTTTAAAGATATGATCGAGTTTGTAATAAACGAAACAGTTTTCATTCCGCATGTTCGTTTCTTTCGCGCTAGTTAAAACCGCGTCGCGCTGTTTTAACTGATTTATTAATATATTAAATGTTTTTTAATAATAAGATTTAAAAAGATCTTTAATAAAAGTGACTTGTTTAATCGGCTTTAATTTAATGAATTTCTTTTTCTTAATTTCACGCATAGCTCGATACTCGTTATTTAAACGTATTAAATAATTTCGAATTTCGACGAGAAAACTTAATTAAATTACTTAATTACTCAGAGCTACTTAAAGGCGAAAGATTATCTTGTTCTTTAAATCGATTATTAATTATTTTTCTTAATATTTTAAGTATGAAGACAGACGCTGAAATAGAAAATAAAACTCGTTAAACTTCTTAACTTCTTAAGTAAAATTATTATATTTTCTTCGAAAGTTAATCTTCTTGTTTAAATCATTATATAGCTGAGCGAGCTTTTTAAAAAGTTTATTAATTATTATATAAAGATTCATTAAATCTTGTTGTTTTTAAGTTAAAGTTATTTTTAATGTCTCTTTAATAATTCTGAAGTGAACATAAGCTAGTCGAGCACGATCATTCTCATAATGATTCGCGTTTATTTTTAGCTTATTCTGAATCTTTTCATGTTAATCGTTTTAAAAAGATTTAACGTCGTTAATTAACTAAGATGAATTCGAAAGCTTTTAAAAGCGATTAATTAAATTAAAATAAGTAAAAATCGATAATGTAACTTCTTTAAATTAATGTAATTATTTGTTTTAACTGAGTCTTTATTTTATTTAATTACTTTATAATCTTATTAAAGTAACGAAAAAGTTCGTTAAAACGCTCGCAGAATTTAATATTTAAGTCGCGTTAAACTCGTAACTCGTTAAGAATCTTCATAATTTAATTCGAATTCTCTTTAATTCATCTTTTTATTTAATGAATGTTTTTAATGTTTCAGAGCGAGTTAACGTCGTCGAGTTCATTAAAAGCTGTAAAAGTAAATATAAATGTGCGTCGTTTTCGAACTACATTAAATCGCAGATATTTAAAGACTTTAACAAAGAGTTTAAAATAAATGACGAAATCTGTTATTAATGAACTTCGAAAGAAGTTATTAATGATCTTAAAGTTTTCGAGTTAATTAAACTCGTTAAATTAAGTCATGTTAATAAAAATGATCGAAGAACGACGATCGTTTAGAATTTTCGTAAATAATTTATCGAAATTTAAATAAATTTACTGAGCGAAAAGCGATGCTCAGTAATATTATTAAAATAGAAACGATTTCGAAGTGTTTTAATTTTGTTAAAGAATTTTTATAATTCTTTAATAATTTAACGAAGATTCTTTATCGTTAATTTTATTAATCGAATAAACGATGCGTACTAAATGAGCGTTAAATTCTTTAGCAATTTAACAGCAATTTAAGCTCTTTAAGCTTAATTCTGTTAATTTTATTAATCTTCGAGTATTATTCTGTCTTTCGATTTCGTTAATCATTAAATAAATAAATTTCTTTAAACTCGATTCGTGTTAAACGAGTATCTTAAATGAATATAAAGATTAATATCGTATGATTAACGAATTCTTAAATTAATGTTAAAATCATGTTTAGAATTTAATTATTAATAAATAAGCTGAGTAAAATGTTTAACTTATAAAAATAATTATAATTAAAAGTTTAAGAATACAGAAGAAAAGAAGTTTCTGAAACGATATTTATATTTAAAGACTTAAAGTTTAAACTAAACTTAAAAGAAAGATGTTATAATACAGAAAAGATGTAATACTTAAAAGTGTTAATTAGTTCGTGTTAAAGCTGTGTTAAAGAATATTAAAGTATGTTAAAGCTTTTGCTTATAATGAGCTCGATCTAGCTTTAATTAATTCTAGCACACTCGTAACACTAATTTAAAGCGAAAAAAAGTTAATAATGCATATTAATATCAGCTTTATTTTAATTTAGTAAGTGTTTTTATTACGTTTAAATTTATATTAATATAAGAATAAATAAAGTAAAGTATTAAAGAATACGAGATTCTTTCTTTAAACACATATAATATGAACGAAAAGAACTTTTTACTTAAACTGCTTTAAAAGACTTAAAGAATTTTTAGTTTAAAGTATTTAAACAGTAATAAATTACTAAGTGCTAATTAAAACGATAATAAAGAATGAATTATCTTAATTATAATCATTTACATGAATATAATTAATATATTTCTTTCGATCATTTATTAAACGATATTAAATAATATTTAAAATAACTAACTTACTAAATATAATCTTAAAGAGCAATTCTGCTTCTTTACTTTTTTCGCTACTGACTGAATTAACGATGAATTAATTTATTCTTAACTTATTATCGTATTTAATTAAAATACGAGATTAAAAATTAAAAATTTACGCGATTATCGTCTTTTATTCGTTAACGAGCATAACAGTCATATTAACATGAAGTTTCTTAATTAATGTAAGTAAAATAAAATGCTCGTGACTTTATATTCTTCTCATTTTACTTATCGTCTTTAATTTCTGAATGTTAATTTATTTAATTCTTTAATTAATTATTACTTTTAAAACCTGAACGACTAAATCTTTAAGAATTAAGAACTTTCTCGAATATTAAAAAGAGACTTCTTTAATTTATTTTAATCTGCATATTAAGCTGCTTTCACGTCTGCTAACATAAAAAGTAAATGAAAAAAGATAAAATTATTATCTTTTAATTCGTTACAGATCATAAAGTAAATTAAATTAAACGCTAGATTTAATTTAAGTCATTTTTCTTTTTCAGCATTATTTAAAGCTAATTAAAGAATGATTTAACGATTAATGAAGTTAATTATAAAGAAAGTAATTAATTTAAAAGCTCGAAAGTTAAATAATACGATAAAAAAGCTTATTACAGATGTTACTTTTTTAAAAATAAAAAATAAAAAATAAAAATCTTTAACGAATAATACGTATAAAAAGAAATCGCAGACGACGTGACAAGCTTTTATTTAACGATTTAAAAATAAATAATAAAATAAAGAAAATGTTTTTTAATTTTAATAAGATTCAGACGACTCGTGATCATTAAATTTAAAGAATTAAAAAGAAACAGCAAGCTATCATTTAAAAGACGAATGAAAAGAGTTAAAGAGAGCTTAAAAAGCTAAAGAAACAGCGTTTAATAACTGAAAAAAAGATGAAACGAAAAAAAAAGAAAATAAAGCGAAAGAAAGAAACGAAGCGAAAAAAGAAATTATGAGCGAAGAAATTAAAGCGACGACGTTTAGTTCAGAAGCAAAAGCTGAAGGCTAAAAAGCTTCAGAAAGAATAAAAGAAGAAGGCTGAAGAGATGAAAATACAGCAATTCACTGATTTTGTTTCTATTAAGAAGATGAAAAGAGAGCCTAGTTAAATGAGATCTACGCGAGCTGAAAGGTAAAATAAAGCTTTTAAGCGATTTGACGATTAATTCTATAGTTTAAAAGCTTCATATACATATAGGCAATTAGTCATATCAATTGCAATTTGATTCTATAAATGGTGGTTGAATAATGATAAAAATAGTAGGGGTGGCTAATCGGGTTTAGGGTGTGCACGGGATCGGAACGTGCACGGGCCCGGGCATACTCCTAGTTCCCGCTGTTCTAAATAATTGAAGCGAGCCTTGAGATGCCAGCCACCCGACTCTCACAAGTCTCCGATCGTACTTCGTACAGAAGTAGGTACAGGCCCGGAAAGACTTCATATTTAGGCTTCTTGTTCACAATTCAAATGAAAGGCTACCGTTCTCCTCCGGAAAGTTGCACATACCGTATCTTCCGGTAGCAAGGCTTGGTTCATGTTAGTGCAAGCGCGTTCGATTAATGGAAGACACATGCTGACCTCCATGTCAGGTTGCCAACGCAATTGTATCTGCACCCTTCAATCCAGTCCGACATATGCGGCATCACCCTCCAATTCTTCCTGGAGCTGGACAGCAGACGATAGCCGCTATCTCAAATCGATTCTTCGAATCTTGCAATGACATGGCCGCCGCAGCAATCGCTAGCTGCACATCCATGCCTTTGGCACAGGAGAGAGGCACTACACTATCAATACAGCCCAGCGCCTAACAATGTATAAGACCATGCGGACAAGAGGTCGAAAAAGTGAGGCGGGAGTCATACTATCTCTTTCTTCAAGGAGAGTAAATCGTTCGTACTGCAGCAAGATGGTCAGGGAGCCCTCAACAAACACTGTTTGATCGACTTACATTGATACAATTATGTTGGTCTCATCCCGAACAGCTTTCACGTTGAGGTCTTCCATGATCGTGCTGGAAATATGCACTTTATTGGCAAACCTTTCGAACCGTAAGCTCTGTTCGCTCGATTAGGAAAAACAAACACTCCGTACTCTAGTGCGGCAACCCCAACGCCGACGGCACTTGTCCCCATTCTGAAAGCCCAGTACTCCTCAATGGATGGAATCTTTCCACTCAGACGGAGTTCTTGCTCCCGTTGCGACTTTGCAAGAAATCGAATCATTTCCTGATGAAATCGCTTACGTTGCTCTTAAGGTTTTCATAAGCAACATCATCTCTTGAACAGTCCTATTACTCACCAAGAGTATATGCGTCACAAAATTGCTCTCCTATATCTCGAAAGCTTTCAATAATTGAATTTGACGGTACTGGAGGCACCTCGGTCGTGCCTAAGCCAAGACAATGTTCCACAAACTTTATCGTCGAGAGACGATATACTTGCGTAGCCTCAAAATCATCTGCACAGGAGCCCGTTGGTTCGTCAATCTCGTCATCCCAAGTGAAGAGCCATATAACCAAGAAGGTGAGAATGCGCAATTCTTCAAATTCGGCTTGTGGCCACCAAGAAGATCCAAAGAGAGCAAAGTCGGCAGCTTTGAGTCTCGCAAGTTTTGCCTCGTTAGCGAACAAGCTATCACCATGTTAGTCGTTTGTTGATAGTCACGTTGTTCCCCCTAGCACTCACCCCTGAAGTCTCTCGTCAACCGTAATCACCATGTCCTTCCAGTATGGGTTGATATTGTCACCATAGGTTCCAGGCCATCCCGCAAAGATAGGACGCAGATCTGGCATGGGGACCTTTTGGCCTCTGAGGCTTTTTAAAAGTTCGTCGCGTTGATTGATGGTCATAATGACAGATTTTTGGCTAGATGAAGACTGGGACAAGACAATGAGTTCAATCTAATGGACAAATTTCTTCCTACATGTCTCGATCCGACAGCCAAATGCGCTTTTGCAAGTCTGCTGTGCATTCCAACTGGCGCCTTACGTACCTTAGCAAAGCCCGATTTTCAGAGCCAGGCACACCCAATGGCAGGCGTGCCACGGGGCGACATCAGCACTACTCTACTTCGGCAGTTAGTCCGGGGCTCAATGATTGGGCCAGTATGCACCATCCTGATGCCGTAGGGTTCATGTGCTTGCATATTAAGATTGCAGAATGGCCGATCAATGGCAGCTCACACTTCGCGATGTTGATATCAGAGTTGATAGATTGATAGCGGCGTAAGACTAGGGTTCGATAACGTATTATACACATTGATAGAGCTGCGTGGGTTAGTACTATCGGGCTTGGCACGGGGCTATCGGCAACGAACAGAGTAAGCCAGTTCTACCGGCAGCTAGATGAGTCTTGGTAGGAGGAAAGCCCATTAGTTTACACCCGTCATCCCTGTGCATTCGGCCGTAAACGCTTGCTTGCTTGGGGGGGGCGCCCC
>JAABUO010006534.1_pt1 | contig 13389 bp, 13 predicted proteins | sample 5559291 | NCBI WGS metagenome assembly JAABUO01 (sample SAMN10711878, study PRJNA513372) | rock metagenome | isolation source: Antarctica rocks | place: Antarctica: Victoria Land, Finger Mt sud | reverse complement strand
ACAGCGTCGTCGTTGCGAAAGAGAATTTTCTGGATTCTGTTCAGTCTCTGATATATATCAAAGTCTTGACCAAAGCGGAGCGGCGGGGCGGCCCGTCCCAATCCACGGGATGCCCCGCTGGCGCTATATTAGAAGGCCTAATGCCGGGGAAACTTAGGTGCTGGTGCCGGGGAAACTTAGGTGCTGGTGCCGGGGAAACTCAGGTGCTGGCGCCGCGTAAACTCTATTATTCACTTCGTTCTTAACGCATATCGTGATGTCAACCATCCTGATACCGACGAATTATAGCCCACAGTAAGACTGAATAGATATCCTATAAAACTTGTTAAACTAAGCATTCTTGCTAGAGTGAAATTCCATCCTCAAAAATATGGTAGTTTCCATCCTCCTCGTCCTCCTCGCGTTCCTTATCTTCACCTTTTTGGTCTTGGTGTTGGTATTGGTCTTCGTCTTCGTCATAATCGTCCTCCTCATCTGCCTCATCTTCATCCCGTCGTCTCTGTCTTCATCGTCCTTATCTTCCTCGCTTCCGTAGTCATTCTCCGTATCGCTTTCCCAAAGATTTCATCGTCTAAATGTTTCAGTCTATTCCCAGCCCTATCACTGCTGATGGACTTGGAATGTATCCCATTGAACATAGTTGACACGATCAAAGGCAGTGTCCGGTGCGAGTGACGATTCTGGATTCCAATCTGATTCTGTTGGAAACTATCAGCCAACCATCACCGCCCTAAGTAAAGGATAGGGTTTCGCCACTGGGGATGGGAGCTTCCAAGCTAAGTATCATGGTGAAGCCGAATTTTCCCTAGACCCTAGATATGCCCTGGGGTAGAACTATTAGAGTCTTCTCTCAAGGCATAGATAGAGAGCTTAGGAGCTATGCTAACCCACCTCGGGTATAATAGCATGTAATGACTACAATCATCCGTACTCATTGATCTGAAAGGCTAAAGTTCTTAATATGTCCTGGGCCGGCGCTATCTCCGGGGGCCCTCCGGGGGCCTATTCAGGGGGTATCCGCGAATTTCCGAACTCTATAAAAGAAGTACGGCCAAGCAACTTGTGAAGCCTCTGAGACTGATCTTTACTGCGATCATATTCAGTAGACACAAGCTCTAGTGCGAGTACAACTCTCGATTCTACAAACCGGATTGCGTCTGTAGTATGGCTACCATAATAAAACATGTCCGCGTATTCGACGGCAATAGCTTCCACCAAAACAAAACAATCCTCATCAATGACGGCATCATCGCAGGCATAGATTCAGCCATCCCATCCGACGCCAACGTCATCGACGCCGCAGGCTGCACCCTTCTTCCCGGCCTTATCGACTCCCACGTGCACACCAAGATCCCAGAGCTGGAAATAGCAATAAAATTCGGAGTCACGACCGAGCTCGAGATGATGGGCCACCAAACTCCCCAGCAACGCCAGGAAGTCTCTGAGCGCAACGATATCGCCGATCTGCGCACCGCTGAATTCGGCATGACTGCACCGGGTGGCCATCCATATGAGCTCTATAAGCGTGGGCCTGTTCGTGGTAGTCCACCAAAGCCAGAGCATGCACAGGGTGGGCCGCCTCCTCATACGCATGCAGGCCCCCCGCAAGGTATGCAAGGCACAACGCATCCAAGGACAGCAACGACGCCATCTGAAGCTCGCGACTTTGTGGCTGCCCGGATCGCCGATGGCGCAGATTATATCAAGATCATGATCGAAGAAGGCAGCGTCCTCGAGGAGCCCGGCCTTCCACTACTCAGCCAAGAGACCATTGAAGCCGCCGTGCAAGCAGCCCACGCTGGCGACAAAATCGCCATCGCACATGCTCTCACAGCCAAAGCTACAGAGCAAGCCATCGGCGCTGGAGTGGATGGGCTTGCGCATATCTTCCTCGATGGACCGCATACTAAGGATCTGGTCAACGCGATTGCCAAGGCCGGCACGTTTGTGACGCCGTGTATTTGCCTTAATGCGTCCATCATGGGGCACACGGGCGAGGAGCTTGCTAAGGATGAGAGGGTCGCTTCAAAGTTGCCGAAGCAATGGCTCGAGACGCTGAGGTCAAGCTTTAATACGTATCCACAAGGACGTTTGGAGGATGTGCTGGAGACGGTTGGTGCTTTGCACAAGGCTGGTGTAAGTCTTTGCTTTAGGATCTCTGTCCCCTCGACCGCTTGTAAGTTTGCATTGGAGAAACGGTGCTGATAGTGGAAATCACTAGGTGGACATCCTAGTCGGCACCGATGCCTCGGTCCCAATGCCCGCACTCGGTGGTCTAGCACATGGAGCAAGCGTGCACCACGAATTACAACTCCTCGTCAAAGCAGGCATGTCACCAGTCGAAGCATTGAAAGCGGCGACGTCGGTGCCTGCCAAGAGGTTTGCGCTGTCGGACAGAGGACACATTGAGGTTGGGAAAAGGGCTGATCTGGTACTTGTGGATGGCGATCCAGGGACTAACATTGCGGATTCTCTGTCTGTTAAGAGCGTCTGGAAGCGTGGAACGAGGCTAGGGGATGCCTAAGAGGGTATCCTTCCCCCTCAGATGTCGACGAGGTGCTTAACGTGAAATTAATCAGGCCTGCACTAAAAGGCACAGGCCATATACCGGATACCGCGAATCTTTGCGACATCGCTGCTGATATACTGTATAGTATATTCCCAAGGGTTACCTAGTCGAATTAGCCTTGTTGTATCAAAGCTGTAGGCGCCGCTGTACTAGAGAAATCCAATCTATAGGGCGTATGATCGGAGTAGCTTAAGCTGTTCAATAAGGTGACTTACCAAAGGACTCCTACGTAGATTTAATACAACAGTTGAAGAGAAACACAATACCGCAGGTATTCGAGCAAAATAATAGTAACGACCTAAAGTAGGTAGTTTGTATCCGGGGTATTAGATGTTAGTACACCACTAAATTTTAGCTGCATTACTCGTATTCACCCCTTACTCGAACACGCTAGTAGGCTTTAGTATTGAATTATATCCAATTTTACACATCGTTTACTCGATAAAATACCTTGGCATACCTCTTTACATTCCAATACCACCAACTTCGGTCTTGTGCCCACATGTCCTGAAGTAGCAAAGCTTTATAAGTCACGTGCAGCGCCTGCGCAGTCTGGCATATTTGCATACCATGCGCTATCAGGTACCATCAACTATCAGAACTTCTTGTGAACCTCATCCGTCCTCATTGAAGGCCATCGTACTTCGACCCTGAACATCCAAACCCACTTCCCAGATTCTCCAACATGGCGAACAACCCTCTTACCCTCGGAGCACTCGTCTCAAACACCAATCCTGCCCTCTTCCCCGGACCCGAGCCCTTAATCGGCCAGCATGTGACACTGGAGCGTCTTGCGCAGAACCATTTCCCTGACCTTTACGGGAACGTAGGATCTCATGACGACCTCTGGGCCTGGGTACCTGACGGGCCATTCAGCACGACTTCCGACTTCGTTCACTGGCTAAGTCCACATCTTGAAAAGAGCGACGACCTTGCAGTTTACACAGTCCTCCTGCTTTCCGGACCGAGCAAAGGCAAAGCAGTCGGCCTTGTCAGTTTGTCCGGAGCGCACCTCATTCATCGAGTCATCGAGCTTGGAGTCTTGTTCGGTCCTCAGTTACAGAGGACCAGGGCGGGGACGGAAGTGCTCTTTCTCCTCGGCTGTCTTCTTTTCGAGAAGTTGAATTATCGAAGATTGGAATGGAAGTGCGATTCTTTGAATCTTCCGTCCAAGAAGGCTGCAGAGAGGTATGGGTTTGTCTACGAAGGGACATTTAGACAACACCAGATTGTCAGAGGAAGGAACAGAGACTCTTGTTGGTATTCTATGATCGATTCTGATTGGTTAATGTGCAGGAAAGTGTTTGAAAAGTGGTTGGAAGATGGGAATTTCGATGAGCAGCGACGGCAGAGGAGCAGGATGGAGGAGATAAGAGAGAGTCTGAGGTAGGTATGAACATTTTCCTGAATCAAAGACACAATTATGATGACAGAATTCAGAACAGAGTGAGTCTCTCCTCGTAGTTTGTCGTACACATTAACGAGGACTTGCTTCTCCTCAAGACTCATAGTACGGCCTTAGTACAAGCAACAAATTGCTGGCCTTGAAATTGAACGCAAGCAGCACGTTGCGAAGGAACAGGTCGCCTAGCACGTAGTGGCCATCAGAGTCTGCCGTAATCGAGCTGAAGCATAGCGATTGAGATGCATGCCTCTTAAATTCATGGCATTGATGAGAAAGGTCAGGATGTTGATCACGAAATTGAGGCTTGGTGCTGTGGCATTGCAATGCAAGTAGAAGGTTGAATTGTCGCTAGCAAGACATCTGGCGGGACGAACATGCTGTTCACTGCGGAGGCGAGGGACGGTGGTGGTGAGATAGCTGTATTGCTACTTGAGATGTACATGTAAAATGCTGAAGTAGGGTTGAATTGGAAGCCTTTATCAGTCCCCAGGTAGCGTCTAGAACACACATAGCACCAGACGAACGTACAGTATTTTAGAAGGCTTGCAGACAGTAATATAATGTCAAAATTGCAGGCCAGAACAATACTCCTCCAACCCGAGCGCTTTGATTTCACCCTATCTTTCCCTTCATCAGGTTTCAAAGCTTAATCTGCTAACACGAAAATCAGAACATCGGAACCCTGCAGTACTGCAGTAGCTGTACCTGCAATGCGCACTCGTCATTAATTTATATTAATGAGCTCAGTTCAATGAGCTAAATCAGAGCTTTAAAAAGATTTCAGACCGTTTCGCAGATAACCCCAAGCCACCCAAACAAATGTTTTGTAGACATCCCTTTGGCCGCCTTTCAACCCAAAATTCTCTACTTGGTCAATCACGCCCGTTTCGCTCTGTAGTTGTAAAGGAATTCTTTTGAGGACCCGGGCCGAACCATGTCAGACGATACTAAAACCGTCTCAAGGACCGGCAATCGAGATGCGGCTATCTCGTATTCACCTTTGCTGGGGGAAGTACGTGAGTTGAGTATATCGAGTATTTCCTCCGCAATGGAGGAGAGAGTGGGTTCTTTGTTCTTGTCTTTGTTTCTGCTACCGTCGTCGTCATTGGCGCCTTTTTTTGGCCTTGAGTAATCCTGTGACCTGCTCTTCCCCATGCTGGAAATGACAGCTGGCGTTAGGAGATGCGTCGACACCGGAGCCTCGGCAGTGTTTTCGTGGCTAAGAATCTATAGCTTGTTGAACGAGCGAACAGGATCCGCCAGTTTGCGTGTAACGGCCTGTGGTCCCTGCACTTCGTCGTGCGGCTTGCCGGTTCTCTTGATGTCGCAGTCGCTCGAGGAGAAATCTGCCTTGAAACTATGGCCATGATTCTCGGGCCGTTTCTAATCTTCTTCTGGTATTGGGCTGCGCCTGTGTGCCAATGTCTTTTCACTATCCGTATCTGTATTGTCCTCTTCAATTCGATATCTATTCAATAATCTCTGCAGCCAGTCGGTCCTCAATCTATCCTGAGAATCGAAGACCCTCCCAATCGACTTAATCTGCTCCCACTCATTCTAAGAGCTGTGCAAATACTTGTGCTTTGAGCAGGTAAAATCCTGAAAGTCCACCTCAATATTGTACTTTCCGAATAAATCCGCCATCTTTCAGTCCAATGGCGCAAAGCGGCTTTTTCGTTCAGCCGCGGGCAAACGATGACCCTCAAGCTTTTTGAAAGTGTTACGAGTCTCCTCAATCAGCTGTACGAACTCTTGACCCGACGCTTGTAGTTTTGGAAATCCCCGCCATGGTTGTGAGTCGTTTCCGAAGATTCGTAGGCCTCAATGTTGTCCTTCAGCCATTTTCTCATGACATTAATATAAGTGTAAGACATTGCAATAGGCTCGGCCCCAAAATTAATAATGGGTTTCACTACTCTTTGAACTTCCAGTGTCTCATTCTCCAATTTCTGCATAACTTCGAAACCTTCGGGGGCCGAGTTAGGAGCTGCCCGACCAATGGAATACTTTGACTGACAAGCTTCCCACAAAATCACATGGAAACATTCCGGACAGTTGTTGGGAGACGAGAGGCTGCTGCGTATGTGAGTGGACTCATGCCTGCATAATTTGACTGTTTCTCAACGTCCACTCCCGATTCGATCAATGTTTGGACGACTGCAAAATATCCATGAGATGCTGCTCCGCATAGCGCTGTTTCGGAAACCTTCTCCGAATCTTCAAAGTTTATTTTTAGCTCTGGCATCCAGTCGACGATGCAATTAATGGTCTCAACTTGGCCTTGGCATGCCACATAATATGCTTCATTAAAACCTGAAACAGTATGCGCCAGAGGCTCTGCGCCAAGAGCTCTTAGCTTTTGCATTATTTCTAGGTTTCCAAGTTCTGCTGCCGCATGGATACAGGTATAGCCTCTCCTGTCGGGGATTTTGCTTCCGTCGAACCCCTGTTCGTAGAGCATATCAACGAGTTCGATATTGTCTGAAAGGACAGCCAGTAAAAATGGGGTTTGACCATCATGTGACATAGCAAAGCCATCACATCCCTTGTCCAAGAGCTTCTTGCTCATTTCTTTATTGCCATTTCTTGCCGCAGCGTGGAGTGGAGCATAGCCAAACCTGCTCGAGGTATCAATATCAGCTCCCTTGTCAATTAGTAGACGAGTGACTTCTGGATGATTGTTGCAAAGGGACATCATGATTGGAATACCGGAAAGGTTGTCGGAAGCGTTGATATCTATACCATGAATCTCCAACAGCAGCTGAACAACCATCACATGTCCACGGTATGCGACATTCCACAAGGGCGTTCTGCCAAAGAATCCTGACACATTGATGTCTTTCTTTAGAAATTGACGTACAACGACTTCATATCCATTTGCTGCAGCAAGATGAAGAGGCAGGTTCTGATTAACATCCACTGAGATCATCGCCCACCGTTGCAAAAAGAGCTGCACTATGTCAGAATGGGCATTTTTGGCGGCACAATGAAGGGCGAGTCTCGTCCCAACGGTTTCGCGGATTGATATCTTATTTTGGCACTTCTGTAAGAAGCTCCTGCAAGAACCCTATTTGCCCTTTTTGGGCGGCAAATTGAAAGACTGTGTTTTTGTCCTTTTCCAGTGTCGTCACATCCGCTCCAGCCTCCAGAAGCAACCTAATAAGCCTTGCGTGGCCATTGTAGCCCGTAAAGCGGCGATGAACCGAATGCCGCAGTTGATCTAGGATGCGCCGCTTTCGCAAGGCGCAGTGTGGCTATTTCAGCGTGGCCGCTCACTTCTGCAATTTGTAATGCAATGTCCTTGTCTCGACTTGAGACTTTCACTGTGGCTCGCTCGTTCACGAGAAGCTGTAACTCGATTGCGCGCTCAACAAAGACAGCATAGTTTGCTGGCGTGACCTCATCAACTTTCGGATATTTTGGTGCCATCAACTCGAGTCTTAGAAGATATCTTACAGCCTCTAAATGGCCATTTCGTGCCGCATGATGAAGGGGTATTTCTCCTCTACCATCTTGCAAATTGGGTTGAGCCCCGAGTGCAATCAAGAGCCTCGTAGAGAGTAATGAGTTCTTGATTCCCGCAAAATGCAGTGCGGTGAATCGATCCTCGGTTTGAATGTTGAGGTTAATTCCTTTGCCCTTCAAGATTCAAACGATTTCGTTACAGCTGCCATATGAAGTGGTGTCATCTTCAAAACCCCAATGTTGACTTCAGGGGCGACATCCGCACCAAGATCCAAAAGGATCTCGGTCAAAACCTCATTTCCCTTATATATCGCGCTATGTAGTGCCGTGGATCCGTTCCGGCCACGTGCATCAACGTCAGCGCCTGCCCTATTAAGTAATGAGTTTCCATGTAGTCTCGGGTAGCAGCTTCAATAAGCGGCGTCTGCCCATCGGCTTCAACACAGGCTACATTGACTTTAAGTTCCAAAAGGCGCTTGACTACCAATGGCGAACCATAGGTTATCGCCAAAACCAAAGGAGTCGATCCATGCCGCCCAGCTTTGAGGTTTGGATCGAATCTGAGTTTGATCAACAGGCCTACCACGTCCTCCCAGCCACTCGCAGCAGCGATTTTTACTGGAGCAGAATCTGCCTCTATAGATATGACAGAGGGACCAAGATCCTTAGCAGACTCCAGAATCCACAAGCACATCTCTTTACTCTACGTGACCAGAGCATAATCTAACGGGGATAATGCGAAGCCATCTTGTTGATCCCACAGCAAATGTATATCCTGAAGTGTATTTGCAGTCTTCACGAGATTGAGAACCGGCAATCAGTGGAAACAATTTGTGATTCCTCGATGTGGAAAGCACTTTTCATGATAAGACTGCAAGGCCAGTTCTTTTTGTGCGATAGATTCGATCAACCCCACAATTAGCTTGTCCAACTTTGTCTGCTGTGGAAGCCACATGGTGGCCCCAGTACCGTGCAGCATACTGCAGAAGAGAATATTCTTTGAAAAGGGCCTCAATTTGCTTCTTCTTTGCTATCCAAATTGTCTTGAATCCTTCAAAAAGGAGGTAAGTAAGACAAATCTCCGCGGTAATCAAATCTGCTTCATCCTGCATGAGCTGATACCGCTTAAGTGGACCAGTCATTTCTGTTGAGAGTGATAAGAGATAATCCTTGAGAGAACCATGAGTCAGATAGAAACAATCGTCACGATCAAGTTGTACTAGATCACCCCACAACGTGGTAAAATCTTGGTCATTTGCAATTCTGTCTCCTTGATCTATATTCCTTATTCCAGGTTTAAATACGATCGCCCTCTTCCGCGTCTCCCGCTTGATCTAATACCTTCGTTGAGTTCCTTGGACTGCATCCCGTGAGCGCGCAATCGCAGCATCGAATTCTAATAGTCGGTTTAGTCTGGAATGCGTTCTTAACGCTCGATATTAAGAATCCTTAATGGATAACTGACACTTTTGAGAACCCGGCGCGTTTTGAGAATTTGGCTTCTCTCTACAATTCAAAGGAATGAAATACATATAACCGGCATCAATAACTGCTACAAGGGCCAAAATAAGGTTTCTGAGAATCACGGTTTTTCTTTTTGTCTTTTTTTAAAGAAAAAGGAAAAGAAAAAAGCAAATTATCAGAGGCTATCCGAGTGATTGGCGAGATAGTGGGGCGTACGAGACCAAGACCCAAACATCTTTGGTTTCTCTTGAAGAACGTTGGGAAAGAAGGCCTTTCTTCTTGTCCAAACGAAACAGTGGTAGCGGGAAGAAGGGGCACCGACTTAGTTAGCAAGTCGTTGGTCTTGTATTCACAGCTTTTATTGGCTCATTTCCCGAAGAGCTACACAACTTTCCAAGGGTTTGACTACAAAGGGTTCCGATCTGAAAGGGGCAGGGATTGATTGCAAAATTAAAGTCTTATCGATCCGAGGTGATTTTGGCATAGAATGAATGATTCAAACGAATCTCCACGAAGGACTCCCAGCGTTAACATCCGACTTTCGCTTGAAATTCTGGTGCGGGCCGAAGGTGATTGAACCCGTGAGAGCGAGATAAAAATCTCCGCCTCCATCTGTAGCTGATGATGATAGAGAAAGAGTAGATGCTGCGAGGTCGGCGGGGGGGCCAAACTTCTCGAGGGGCCAGTCCTAGCATAAATAAACTTATGATTAGATAACCAGCTGTTCTATATAAGCTGATCTAATCCTGCGCTAGAAAATAGATGACGAAGCTAAAACTGGCCCCTTGAGGGGTAAACTTTTCTATATGATAGCAATATTTAGTTTAGGAAACCACTCCATGGACACCACCTCCCTTTGGAGTGGTTTCCTTTGATTATTGTAAATCCCCTTGTAGACAGGAATCATTCTAGCTATAAGCTTGAGTACAAGATCTTGCCCTATAGTATTGGTACCGGCGCCGACAAGTCAATGACATCCTTCATGTCATCATCGTTATCGTCGCCTACTACTATACTCTCGTCCATTAATCTGTAGACCTTTGACCAGACCTCATCCTTGAAGTTGTGGATTTCTTTATCCTGCAGCACACCGGGCTTTGTAGGTGTGACGGTTGGGCTACTTTTCAGAGCTGTTTCTAGCATAGCAACAATGAAGCTAAAAACCATCTTCAAACCTATCCCAGTTTTAGTATCCCAGGTTGCAGACTCCACAATAGCTTCATTATCCCTGATGCAGACAAATCCGAAACGAGTACCATCACTATAAAAGCCTTGAGTGATGATATTTGTTTTGCCTGCTTTAAGGCGGTTCTCCCGGAGAATGGCAAGGTAGGTGATGAGTTGCGACTCTCCGGCACCGAATTCTGATCTCTGTTTTGCCTCCACGGCAACAAGTAAGGCTCCATCCTCATCCTTTGAGCTGTATCCCATTGCCCAATCAGCGCGACCACTAACGAGGAATTTACTATTTGGGACCGATCGATTGGGAACCTCCACAGATATAGTGGATTCAGGGTATAACTTCATGGGCTTTTTTGATGTTTCGGTGGGCTCGTTGAGGGCACCTTTCGGAGGAGTCGACGGTGTGGCAAGAGCAGCGGTTTCGGCTTTGACGGAATTGTATTTGAGTCCTACATATTTTCGACATTGGATAAGGATAATATCAATCGCAATACGGCAAGTAGCCTCGGATTGCTCATAAAAGGCGTCACGGAGGTCATTCAGGTTTCGTCCTATAAACTAGCTCAATTAATGATTGATCCCTAGTAACGAGGTAACATCCAGACGTACGCAGTATTTTAGGCTCCTTGAGTATACTGTCTTCTGTCAGCGTCCAAGCATCCATAGACTGTATATCGAAACCAAGACCAAAGACTTCGATAATCTGAGGGAGGCTTGTATCACTCGCAGTAATCTAGAATATTTCATTTATTAGAACAGGTTCCAATAGAAAGAGGCAGAGCTTCGAATAATGAAGATAGGGTACAATACTTTTACTAAGCCTTCGGTTGCCATGATGCGAGCAAGATACTGGCGGAGAATCTCCGACGGCGAGATACTAAGCGAGGGGTTAATGAGATCTAGCATGGCTTGCAAAGCAGGTCTAGCTAGCAGCTTCTTCGTGGATGACACATGTTGGATCTCAGCATGCATAGCCCTGATTTCGTTATCAGAGAGCGACATCATTGAAGTGCACCCATTGGCGAAGCTACAAGAGAACGGAAAGCCACTTTGTCGCGAGTTTTACTACTAATTCTAAGCCTGATTAGGAATAGCCGACCGTTAGTTCCTGGATTATCCCTTACACTGTCAGTATGTCATCCACTCCAGGATTACGAAAGCTAGACCTATTTCGATACTCAAAAATTACGAGAGATGACTAACCAGACCAACGGGGAGCTGAAGATTAATATTTAAATCTCCTAGCGCGAAGTAGAGAAAAATAAAGGCTTCTTCGACCGGTAAGTGTTAAAATTTAATGAGGTATCGAAATAGGTCTAGCTCTCGTAATTCTGAAGTGAATGAGATTTTAACAGTGTAAGAAATACTACCACACAGAGTGAAAAAATAAATGAAAGCTCGACAGTTATTAACATAAATGAATTTTATTAATTTAATTAACGAATCTTATAACAAATCTTTTATATCTTTTACACATTACATAATGTTTAAAAAATTACAATTAACATATATAAATTTATAAAGATGCTAAGAGATGGTACAAGCAATCATTAATGATTTTGAGGGTGAGGTAGGTATATTCTCGTGGGGGCGCTAAATTAGCGTGCGCGACTGAGCCGTTTGCGCGACTGAGCCGTGAATGCGAGTATATAGATAGGTTGTGTACTATCTCCACCACTGATCAGCCTTTTATAGCACAGCGGTAAACCCTCGGTCCAAATCTGGTGGGTGGGAAACATGATGTTTCTACAGTAGGTGAATCCAAACAAACGGGATGATGTAGAAATAGGAGGGCAATTGGCCATACTACGTATATAGCACATGCTGCTCCCTTGCTCAGGGGGTTCCTTGGCATGGATCCCGCTTCTACCCAATCGGGTAGCGATCCGCCCCCAACAAGCGCTTGTCGATAGCCCCCAGTCATACGGATGTACTCTACTGGCTGGTTTCTATACAGCCCCATTGCAGCCACGACAATAAGATTGCTATGGAGCTGAGTGCGCAGGATAGCATTCTCAACCCCGTCAAGGTTAATTATGGTCGTTGATCTTGGCTTGCTCATCTTTGCGACCGAACAACTCGACTTTACTATTCGGAAGCCATGGGGCAGAATTGCCATACTGATAGCCTGCTGCCGTTCCAGATCTTCGTGCATCGATTTCTGATCGTTGACGAAGCCATCGATAGCCTGTTACACGAACAACATCCTCCTCTTTAAACATCTGACGCATGGATTTATTCGATGCGCGTGCTTGATCAACAGCGTGAAAAAAACGCGCTTTTCGAATAGTATCAGCTTCCTGACGATGACGAGATCTAGGTCGATGTGACGGGGTTCATGGGGCCATATTCGTTGATTTGATAGGTATGTAGGTGAGTATGTAGATGAGTATGGAGGTGAGTATGGAGGTGAGTATGGAGGTGATTGATAGGTAGGTAGGTAGGGAGCAAAACACGAAAATTTGGTCTCAGCCGCTTATGGTTACATGACTTTTGTCCTCCACTGGTGACCAGCGAAGCAATCCTTCGTGCTCCTTCGCGCTCCTTCGCGCTCCTCTTAGCCTCAAATGACGCGCTCATTAGATTCCGCTACTCAGCCTTGAACTTGCTCTTTATCACGAGAGGTGGCATCTTTTCTTCATCATAAAACACTTCCTAGCCAGTGTCTTTTCTATCACTCCATACTCTTGCCAATGCTAGCCTAGGTAATATGTCTTACAATTCAGATGGGGGCGATGCCAGTGTACCCGACAGGGTACAAGGTTCCATAATAGCCATGTGGGCCCTCGCACTTCTTGCCTGCACTCTTCGATGGATTTCGCGAAAGATCTCAAAATCTGGACTTTGGTATGATGACTGGCTTATAATTCCAGCTCTGGTATCTATCCCCCTTCGTGTAATATGGGTTGCTGGAGTTCTGATACACTCTCTAGCTCTCCTCGTCTGCCTCGAGCTTTACTGTCGCTATTTGGGGTAATACTGCACCCCAAACCCCCCATTTTGCGATGCGCTTCCTCCCAGTGTTGATCATCAACAGTAATACATCAAGGCTTTGGCACAAACATATCGTACGAAACTGTGAACAAGACTCTCCTAGGCTTATTTATCGCCGATATTTGCTGGGTTGTGACCATCTTTGCCGTCAAGATCTCGATTTTGTTAGTTTATCTGCGCCTGTTCGGCGACCATAGAAGGGCTCGACGATGGATCCATGCCTTACTAGGCATTGCTGTATGTTGGGCCATTGTAGTAGTAAGTCCCTCTGAGAAACCTGAAAGATACTGTGAAGCTAAATGTGTAACTC
>JAABUO010006532.1_pt1 | contig 13389 bp, 22 predicted proteins | sample 5559291 | NCBI WGS metagenome assembly JAABUO01 (sample SAMN10711878, study PRJNA513372) | rock metagenome | isolation source: Antarctica rocks | place: Antarctica: Victoria Land, Finger Mt sud | reverse complement strand
GCGCAAGCCCGCAGCGCCTGGCAGCGTCCACCAGGCAGCCGCGGTGGGAGCACGCACGCGCGCCTTGCGCGCCTCGCCGCGCCGGCGTGAGCGGCAGCTCCCGCGCCGGAGGCCGACCCAGCCCGGACTCTAAACTGGGCGCGGGTGCGGCGCAGGTCGCAGACGTGGCCGAGTCGCTCGGGCTGGACTTCGTGCAGGAGGAGCCCGCGTGCGGCGGCCTGCACAGGATCGACATCAGCATCCGCATGCCCGACGGCCGCAAGGTCGCCATGGAGGTGCGCGGGCGGATCGCGCCGCCGCCTGCTGCCGGCCATGATTAGGGTTAGGGTTTGCAGAGACACGTGTGGTGTTAGGGTTTGTTTAGGGTTGTGGAAGACATGCCCGCTGCGCTGCTTGCGCTGCGCGCGGCTACGACTCGCCCTGCGCCTCGCGGGCTGCATTCCCTGCGCGCTCCGGAGCCTTCAGGGGGCGCACTGTGGCGGCACGCCCCGGCGGCAGACCGCGCGGGGCGCAGTGCAGCCGTTCAGCAGAGCAGGCGCGCCAGGGCTGAGAGCATGCCAGGCCGTAGGTTGCGGGCCTGACGCTGCCATGCTGAGGCAAGGCGGGGCCGTGGCAAAAGCAGCAGTGCGTGTGGCGGTGGCGGCGCAGGCAGCGATGCAGCCTCCGGGGCCCCCGGCGGCTGCTCAAAGCCGGTCCCTGTGCGCACGCGTGGCGGACGAGCTGGGCGAGTGCGCAGGTGGACGGTCCGCACCACTTCAGCGTCAACCCGCCGTTCTACCCGCTGGGGCCAACGCTGGCGCGCAACCGCATGCTGACGGCCGACGGCTACCGGGCGCGGGTGGCCTGGGGAGGGGCGGAGAGGAGTGTTCACGTGGAGAACGGAGCTTGCGCAGAGGGTTGCGACTGTAGCAGGCTCATGCGCTGCATCGCTCAGAAGTGGACTATTCTGCGGGGCCTCAGTGCGAGGATGCCCTCCAGGCTGCAGAAGCAGCAGCGCTGCGAGGCAGCAGTTTCTGCACATGTCGGGTGTCAGGGTAGTGTCAGGGTGGACTCACTTGTGCAGGAGTGACCCTGCATGACAATGTGAGGTGTGTGGAGACCCGGCTCTTGTGGGAGCCTGTGGTTTGAGGACTGGAGAGCGCAGGCGCCCGGTGTGACCGGCCGCTTGCACCCAGCGCGCACGAGCTGCAAGCGCGCTGCGCCGCAGGTGATCACCATCAAGTGGTCCGAGTGGAGCCTGGGCAAGGGGCTGAGCGACGCGGAGCGCCTGCGGCTGCGCCAGCAGCGCCTGCAGCACCTGCTGAAGCGCGACGCGGCCCTGCTCGCACGGGACCAGGCGAAGGCGGCAACGCTGGCGCGCGGCCGCCTCCAGGGTTTGTGTTTAGGGCTGGTATCCTTGGTGTGTGTTCAGGGCATGTGTTCAGGGCCTGCACAGGGCGCATTGCTTTCTGGGCGGCAACGCGCCGCGTGGGCAGCCTGCCGGCAGGCGTCGGTGCGAGCTGGAGGGCCAGGCTGCTGCGCTCCCGTACAGGCCGCCTGCTCGCATAAGGGCGTCCTAGTGGGCTGCAAGTGCGCCGCCATGCCTGCGCTCGGCCCGGTGCGCCCGCCAGGCGCGCTGCAAGCGAGCGTGAGCGCTCGTGTGTGTGCGGCGCGGCGCGCAGGCCGCGGACGGCACGCACACCCGGCAGCCTTGGAGGAGGAGGAGGCCGACTGCCGAGCAGGTCGAGCTTCTGCCTGAAAGGGGGTCCCCAAGGGACACTAAATTGAGGTACAAGTGATGCGCGTGCCTGTTGGGAAGGCGCGGCGAGCGGCGGCTGCCGCCGCGTGCTTGATTGAGTGTGCCTCATGCGCCGATGCCCCGCGGCTGGGCCAGCTTGCTGTGCCTGCTGCATGTGGCGCCACGGCGGCGTTTACCAGACAGGTTTGGAACGTAGTTGCAAGCAAACGCTCGTCGGCGAGATGCGGCGTCTGCATGTCCAGGAACTTGTGCGTTCCGTGTGCGTTCCGCAAGCGCGGCATTTCTGGGTCTGTTTTGGGCGCTGTGGGGACTAGCGCCTACTAGGTCCCTTATGACCGGGGCCTTATCCCAGCGCGGCAGGATAAAGTGCAGCATGCTGAGCTTCTGGGATTATGAATGATGGGAATGCAAAGTGGCAGTAATGTCCCCATGCATTATGTTCTTTCAGCTGCTTCTGCTGGTAGACCAATGAGCGCAAGGAAGCTGGTGCAAGCCAACAGATCACTTGGCAGAAGAAAAAACAGCACATGCGCAAACACACACTGCTGTGGGTCAGGAGCCTGCGCTGAGTCCCGCCGGAAAGGGAGGCTCTGAGCGCGCGCGCCTCCGGCGCACCCAGGCGCGTCAGGTTATATGCCTGTTTCAGCCAGCTAGGGCTGCCTCGGCACGGGGTCATTAGGCAGGCAAGCACTCATCCCATACCCACAGATAGGCAGGTGACGTCCGGCGCTTTAGGCAAAGTAGACCTGGAGGCATGCCAGGACGAAGCACCACCGCGATCGTCGCGCTGCTGCATGCACTCCAGTGTGGTGCATCCAAGGCCGTGAACAGCGCATTAACTCCAACATACTGCAGCGAAGGCCTTCCCATGCCTACCCTACATAGGTTGCTTCGCAACACGCGATTGGCTGGCGAAGCAATTGCTGGCGGGCACCGAGCAGAGGACAGGCCGGGTTTTCGCGTCCCCTGCGCACGCTGCCTTGATCATCCTCAGCCTGCGCGCGAGGCTGACGCGTCCGGGGCCCCAAGCGCAGATGCGCGCGCTTTTGTCGCCATCCACACTGCAGGCACCCGTGCGCCCATAGTGGCTAGGACACCCCTGTACCTTTCCAACACAGGCAGCGCAGCTGCGTGGCGCTGCAGGACGGTGCGCACGCGCCTGGCTCCCAGCCTGCGCTATACCCTGCGATGCCCTAGCTTGCCTTGAGCAGCCCAAGCACAATATTGGTGTGGTGGCACAGCAGGCGGGAGCGCTCCGCTCTCTGTTTGAGGAGTACCTGAGCTCTTGTGTTAGCTCCCAATATTAGTTTCCGAGTGCTTCAATGCGCATTGTCTTCAGGCTAAGCCACCTACCGTTGTGCTATGTGCATAAGTACGCTGGCACTGGACTGCATAACGAGGTCGAGGTGTTGTGCGATCGCCTCTTGCACTGGCGTGCAAACCATGCCAAGTCAGGTGAAGTGCTCATGTCCTGCATAGCTTTCTGTGCTCCTCTGGACCACCTTTTGCTCTGGAACCCACTTACTGCAGAGTACTTTCAGTGGGCTGCTTGCGTAGTTGCGTAGTTGCGTAGCTAGGCACCGACCCTGGTGTAACCCGGGCGTAACCCCGGCGCGCAGACGCCAGGCGACCGGGCTCCTGGACGTTGCGCGGCGCGGACGTTGCGCAGCCCCAGCTGCGCCATGGACGACCCGACTTCGGCAGCGGTCTCGTCTGAGCTGCAGGCAAGTTGCCTGGCTTTGGCACTGCTGCGTAGCGCTTAAACAAGCGCACAGGCCAACTGCCTAGGCTCGCGTCTAACTAACGGCAAAAGTGCACAGCTTATGTGAGCCTTCTGGTCAGGACTGTTGCTCCTTGTGTTCACCTGTTGCTGTACATAGAGCGCATCACTTGCACTGGGCCAGATGGAGGCCTGAGCGGGGCAGAGGGTTGCTAGGTGCAGCTGACGTTAACAATTGTGGGGCTTCTCCCGCGTTTGGATATGTAGACCAGGCTGAGAAGCCTGACTTTGCAAGCCGCTTGTGAGCTCTGCGTGCACCGCCGCAGGGCTCCACGTCTGTATCAGAGCAGCCAGACGAGCCGGAGCCAGTCGGCGGCTGGCTGGATGCTGCCGATGCGGACGCTGATGGGCGCTGGGTCGATGCATCGGACTCGGTGGCCGTCGATGCCTGGGGCGCCTCTGAGCCAGAGCGGCTGCGGCCCGAGTTCAACCCGCGCTGCGCCTACCTGGCTGCAGTCGCGGCCTCAGCAGGCAATGACGCGCGGCCCCACACGATGCCGAGCGGGCCGCGCTCGGCCGCTGCGGACGACCCCGCCAGTGCAGATTTGCTAGGGTTCATTGCCCCTGAGGTCGCGCGCCTGCCGCCCGAGGGTCCAGCAAGCGCGAGCGGCGGCGCCGCGACGCCGGCGGCTGCTGACGCGGGCGGCGATGGCCGCGAAAGCGCCGCGCTCGACCAGGCGCACCGGCCTGCCTCCAGCAACAGCACCGGCAGCCGCGCGCGTGGCGGCGTGTCTGCGCTGGACGGTGTGGCCGGAGGGGCGGCCAGGGCGGGGCCGTCTGGTGCGGAGCCTGTCTTTGACGGGCGCTCGGCGGAGGCTGAGGGTGGCGGCGCGCGGGAGGGCTCTGCGGGCGCAGCTGCGCAGGCCGGCACGGATGAGGCGTATGCATCAGCGGCGGACATGGAGTCTGCAGGCGCGCTCGGGCTTCCCTGAGCAGCCGAGGCTGGGGCACCGATGCGGCAGGGTGGGGTGAAGACATGTGTTTTCTTCTAAAATAGGCCTGTACTGTCATGCGTTTGCTTAGGTCGCGACTGGCTTTGCTAGCTGCGGTGTCAGCGGTGAGGGATGGTGCTGCTTTGTGGTCCCCCCAGTACGGCGTGCGCGCGTGCAGGCTCTGATGGCGAGCCGAGGGCCAGCGTGCCAGGCAGCGCGCTGGAGGATACTGTGCGGTCCCTGCAGAAGGCTCCTGTCGCCGGCACTCGTCTGATCCAGGAGGTCCAGAGCGAGGCCGGCGCGCGCCTGGCGCCCCTGATCACCAGCGGCGACGGCGGCGGCCGCGCTCTGTCCCTCACCCTGCTCGACCCTGCGGCTGAGGGCAAGGCCGGCGCGGCGGTGCGGCTGGTCGCGTACGGCGACGAGGACGGCGACAGCCGCTCCAGCGAGGACGAGGCAGGCGCCGGGGTCGGGAGGGACGATGAGGAGGAGGATGAGGAGGACGGGGGGCACGGGGAAGGCGGGGACGGCGGAGAGGGGGGTTGCCTTGAGGGCTTGGTAGGGTTTGGCAGCCGGGCGCCCGGCGGCAGCTGGGACGCGGCCGGCGGCGGCGGCGGCGGCTCCAGCAGCAGCGGCGGCTACGGCAGCAGCGACGACGCCGACCCCGACTTCTCGCTGCGCTTCTGCACCAACTGCACCGCGCCGCTGGACGGCGTGGTCTGCCTGGTGCGGCCTGCATATGCTAGACCGGCCTGCAAGTATGGGTGTCTGACGGGTGCGCTTTGCTGCTGGAACTGTCAGCCAGGATGTGGAAAAGACGCACGTGCATGCGGTGCATGTCCCTCTGTGAGAACTGCAATCCTGGGAGGAAAGTCCTGCAAACGAGCTGCTGGTTGCTTGCGTTTGTCTGGTACAGTGGATAACATGCTGCATGTTGACGACAGAAACGCATGGGGGTGGCTGCGTTCCTTGCCCAGTATTGACCTTGCAGGCTGCCAACTGAAGGTGAGTGCTTGCGGCGCAGGACTGCGGGCACGACCCGGCCGACGACGCGGCGCTGTTTGACTGCGGCGCGGCTGGCGCGCTGCTGCCGGCGGGCGCCCCGGCGAGCGATGCGTCTGACGTGCTCGCGACTGTGCTGGTGTTTGATGAGCGCATGGAGGCGCACGAGGAGGGCCGCGGCAGCCCGCACCCTGAGCGCCCCGACCGAATCCGCGCGGTCGTCGCGCGCCTGCTGAGCAGCGGGCTTGCAGGTGCACCCCGGGTCCAGTTGCAGGGAAGTGATGTGCTAGGCTGCCCGTGCGGAATTGGCTGCGCTGCTGCAGGTGCGTCGTCTCTACTCACATAAGCCACCAACCGCACCTATGCGGCCACCGTTTTGTGAGAATAACGCCTGCGTGTTTGTGTGAGCGGGCGTACCAAATCGCAGGGCGGTGCCGGCGCATGCCCTGCCGCGAGGCGAGCACCGAGGAGCTGGCCAGCTGCCACCGCCGCGACCTCATGGCGGCCGTGGCTGCGCTGTCGGCGCGCGTGGCGGACGAGGCGGCCGCCGCGGCGGCCGCCGTCGCTGCCGGCACGAGCAACGGCGGCGGCGGCGGCGGGCACGGGCTGGCGGCGTACGATGGCGCGGGCGGCACGACGGACATGCCGGGCGCGGTGCGCGCCCGTGTCCACCATGCTGGGCTGCTACGGTTCACAGGTTATTTTGTTCGAGAGGCTGAGGGGATAGCTGAAAAAGGAGGTGTGGCGGGCGGGCGCCCAGGTATGGAGTCTAGTTGATCCTGCGCTGGATGGGCGCTTTGCGCAAAGAGTGCTGCTGTACTCGCACGCCCGGCCTGCTAGGCTGCTGGCAAGGCGCGCGTGGCGGCCGCGCAGGTGCGGCGCGTCGGCCCCGCGTACCTCACGCCGGACACGTACGTGAACGCGCGGACCGACTCGTGCGCGCGCCTTGCGGCCGGCGCCTGCATCGACGTTGCTGTCGCCGTGGCGCGGTGCGCGCCCAGGGCCATGCTATGCGCTTGAGCCCAGGCTCAGCGCAATGACCCCAAGTTGTCAGGTTGTCAAGACCTGCCGCCTGCTTGAATAACACGCGAGTCATTGCACACAGTTGGCACCTGTCCTGCATGCTCGCGCTGCGCTGCGCGCTATGCACAAGGCATCGCGGCACTCTGAGGCTGTCTATCTAAAGTTGGCCTGTGAGCATGTGTGGTAGTAGGAAATGTGCAGTCATGCGCGCTGATGGGTGCGTGCGGGGCCTCGCCAGCGGCGAGGCGAGCGGCGGCGCGGCCATCGTGCGGCCGCCCGGGCACCACGCTGAGAGCGGCATGGCCATGGGCTTCTGCTTCTTCTGCAACGCTGCGCTGGCCGCGCGCGCGGCGCAGGTGCTGCCATGGCACGGCACCAGCAGAGCTTGTGGCATGCGCCTGCAGTATCCTGCTGAAGCAGTACTCCTATACTTGTCCGCTTCTCACTCGAGTGGGGCCTGCTTGGGCAACTACGCTCTATGCTAGCACTTAATAAAAGTGTGTCTTGCGTTATTTCAATCGCTGCGTATATATGAGGTGCACCAGTATGTGTTGCAGAAATGCCTTCTGTGATATGCCAAGTCACAACTGGTGACCCATTGTCGTGCTGGCGACCGCAGGCAGCTGGCGCGCAGCGTGTGCTCATCCTTGATTGGGATGTGCACCACGGTGAGGGCCGTTGATGTGCCCTTGCTGGTTGCGACACTGGCCACCGCTCTGTGTGCACTGCATGACTGTACCTGTGCTTGTCAGTGGCGAGGTAGGCCAGGCAGTGGCCTTGTACGCTTGCACTGCAGTGTGGCCCTACTAACCATTAGGCAGGGAATGGCTCAATGCCTGGAAGAGGCGCAGATCCGCAGGATGCGCCAGGCACTGTGAAGGCGCTAGCATGCTGTGCTCTGCACACCGTCCTGTGTGGGTCTTGTCTCTGGCGCCTTTAGCATGTGCGCCGGCGCGCAGGCAACGGCACACAGCACATCTTTGAGCACGACCCCTCAGTGCTCTACATGTCCATCCACAGATATGACGGGTGGGCGCTGGCGCCGTTTGTCAAGTGCCTGGTTTGTGCCGTAGTATGAGAAAGGTTGCTGTGGACTGGTTTATAGAGCTTTTTATTGACATCCTGGCGGGGTACCTGCACCCTTTTTGCAGTCGGAGGCGCATGTGTTTACGTGCGCCATTGTGCAGGGCATTCAAGGGCCGGCTGTGCATGGAGCGGTGCCGTTAAGTCCAGGAAAGCATGCGACGACCAGTGGGGGCGCTGCGCGCAGGGGCCACTTCTACCCGGGCACGGGCGCGGCGGGCGAGGTGGGCGTGGGCGCGGGCGAAGGCTTCACCGTCAACGTGCCCTGGCCCTGCGGCGGCATGGGGAACGGTGCGCGCGCGTATTGGCGTCACTGGCAAGCGCAGCAGTATCCCGCTGTGGCATCCTTCTCTGTACCGTGGAGGGCTTCTGATGGCGCTCAGGCAGGGGCACAACCACAGTAGCCACTCCCACTGGCTGGACAGCAGGTGCATACCTGCCAGATGGATGCATAGACGACGGAGCGAAACAGGGTGAGGTCTTGACACCGGTCAGGACCTCAGCTTGACTGTGACAATTGTGCTCTTGACAACTGCGTGTCATTCTATACTGGGCTGTCGAGCAAGACTGCCTGTGCCGGTCGTGCAGGCGACTACCTGGCAGCGTTCTCGCACGTCATCCTGCCCATCGCGTACGAGTTTGCGCCCGACCTCATTGTTGTGTCGGCCGGCTTTGACGCGGCGGCCGGCGACCCCATTGGCGGGTGCGCCCGGGAGCACGGCTGCGCGCAGCATTCGACCCTAAACGCTGTGCATTTGGCCGCAGAAAGTCGCTAAGGAACGTCAACCAGGCCTTGCTTAAATTTCACACAAAGTGCGTCCATTTGGTCCAAAGTATTATGCCAGCTCGGCCGGATGCATGGCTGCATAGCATTGCAATTTTCTAAAAGAGTATCAAGCTCCTTGCCAAGATATTGAATGCCTTTAATCTATCACATACCTGGCAGCCCCAAGAGCCAGCCGGCATGCAGGTGCCGCCTGGCGCCGGAGGCGTTCGGGCACCTGGCGGCGCTACTGGGCGCGGTCGCCCCGCTGGCCGTGCTGCTGGAGGGCGGCTACAACCTGGCGGCCACCGCGGCGGGCTGCGAGGCGACGCTGAGCGTGCTGCTGGGCCGCCGCCCCGCGCGCCTGCCCGCGCCCGCCGCGCCGTCCACCATCGCGCTGCTCGTGCTGCAGGAGGTGGTGCGCGTGCAGGTGCGGACCGCCCTGCTCGCCTCCCGGGGCGATTGCGTCGACGCATGACACAGAGGCGAGAATCTGGGCGCCGTGCTGAGCGTGCTGCTGCACGGCTGCCCTGCACGCCCTTTTTGTTTCTTTGGTAGCGTTTGCACCATCTGCTGAGGGACGAGCGCATGCAAGGGCGGCTTGCTTGCTTTCTGGACTTTTTTTTTCTCAATATTTGCCGATTGAAAAGGGGAGGGGTAAGAATTGAAGGTATTGCTTGGTGACGGTGGGCACGAGCAGATCCAGGCTGCGCAGTTGCGCTGTATGCCGGGCGGGTGCTTGTTAGTGCTTATGGCGCTGGTCGCACCTGTGCCGCCGGCGCATACATTGAGGAATGCCGCGCTGTTGAAGAAGGGTCTGCAGAAGAGGGTCGCGATGCATTAAGCGGCCTGCATGCGCGCAGTCGCGGTACTGGCGCTGCCTGCGCGGCCTGGCGCAGCGGCCCGCGCTCGAGCCGGCGCTTCCACCGGGCGGCCTGTCGCTGAAGCGGCCCGCGCCGGGGCCGCCCGACGAGCGGTACCCCAGCCCCAAGCGCCGCCTCAGCGGCTCGCCCACCCGGCGGGCGCACTCCCTCGGCTACAGCGGCGACCTGGACGGGCTCTCAAACCTGGGGCCCTCGCCGTCGCGCGGGGCAGGGTACGGCCATGAGGCCCATGAGAAGGTCGTGGGCGGGCGCCCAGCGGGCGGCGCGCACCTGGGGTCCGGGGGCGAGGGCGCCGCAGCGCGGCCGGACGGCGGTGCCAATGGAGTCCTGCGGCTGGGCGGCGGCGGAGGGGCGGCTGCTAACCCCGAGGCCGCGGCCGCGGCGCGGCCGATGTCGCCGCGGCGGCCGGCCGGCGGCAGCCCGCACGCGGTCGCGCGCGCGTTCTCCGGCGCGCTGTCGCGCTCGCGGCACCTGGCGCCGCGGCAGCAGGCGCGCGCAGGCCTCGCCGCGTGTGGCTGGCCACCTCTGGTCCGACTGTGCTTGCCAGCTTGCGCGGCGGCGCTGTGCTGAGCGCGCGCAGGCTGACACGCCGACAGTGTCAGGACCGGTGTGCCTGTGCTGCACAACACCCTCCGGATCAACCGAGACGCGTCTAGCTTGCTGAAAATCGTCTGCTCACATGTCCTCTACGGCTCAGCATGCCCAGCTTTACGCGGTGCTGAGGCGCTGTTCATGTGGTGCTGAGGCGCTGTTGCGCTCGTGCGCAGCGCGTGCACTCGCTGCACCTGCTGGCGCTGCGCGCGCTGCTGGAGCGCAAGCGCCAGCGCCAGCGCCCCGCGGCCGCGCCGCCGGCCGCCGCGCCCGTCGACGGCGCGCGCGACGCCGCCTGAGGACGCCGCGTACCATGTGTAATGCGGCTGGCAGCGGCAGCAGGGGCGCTGCCGACGCGCGCTCGCGTGCTGCGCCTGGCCTCCGCCTGGCCTCTTGCTCCCGGCGCGCGCCACAGCTGGAGGCAGCGCACCAACGTGAAGTAGGCGAGGTGCAGGCAATGTGCAGGAGGAGTCTGGCGAAATCTTCGATGCAAGGCATTAAGCCTGAGCTGAGGCTGCCAGATTGTGTGCACGCTGGAGAGGTTTGCGGGCGCTGCTCACGCTCCTGGGCAGAAATGGGGGTACTCGAGAGGCAGGAGGGATGGTGCAGATCTGCGGTGAGCAGCAGCTCTGCTGCAAGTGCATGCGGTGACCGCAGTGCACATTTTGTGGGGAAACGGGTTTGTGCAGGGTGCCGCAGCGCAGCCTGCGCTACAGCGGGCATTTGACTTTTTTATCTGTATTCACATACCGCTAGAGCATGGAGGCTGTGGGACGGGTTGTCACGAATGAGTGCTGCGCCTGGGAAACAGCTGCTACAGTGTAGCAAGAACTGAGGTGGACACTGGACTGATGAGTCATGATGCTTAGCCAACCCTATAGGGCTTTTTTGTTAGTGAAGAGGAATGCGCTGGGCGTTGTTACAGACGTCTTCCTCATCCCGTGTGATGGACAGCCTGTCGGCACAAGGAGCGCTATTGGGTGTGACAAACTGTGACACTGCTGACCGGTCAGGCCGTGTGCGCTATCGCCTGGCGTACTCAGATAGCCTGTTCGTAAGTGTGTAAGTACCGACCACCACACCCAACGCAAGGTGTAAACCTATGGGAGTGTATCACTGGTGTCGCACAAACGTAACATACAGCAGTTACTAGAGCGTGCAGCTTTAGACCGCCACAAGCTTGAAGGTGCAGCAGTGCACGGCGATGCGCCAGCAGTCCTATCTACGCGTAGAAGATGAGTCCAAGGAAGGGTGTGCCTCCTGCCTGTGCCTCCTGCATCTTGCTAATATACAATGCTCGCTCTGCTGCAACCACATGTAGGCCGCTTGTGGCAGAGGGAGGGCGGCGCGGCCACACCACGACGCTGCAGCGAGGCTGCAGCTATGGGTGCAGAGCTGTGCCAGCTCAGTGGTGTTGCCCGGGCTTGGCATGTTTTCCGAGGCGCGCCTTGTTGGGACATTATGAGCCTCAGCTCCTACTTGCTCCGTATGCTTTGCCTCCAGCATCGCAATGTTGCAAGGCACACCGCGATGTATGCACGCAGCACGGCGGAGTACCTTCAAGTGGGGCGCTTGCGACAGGCGTACTTCATATTTGCAGTAGGCAACCTCCGGCCTATCTTCGATGTGCTGTATGCTGACTGCTACAAGACGCACACAGCGTGCTCCAAAGCGCTGGTCGCCTCGCAGACATACACTCAGGTGCGGAGGTACCAGTGCGTGCAGGCAGGCTGTGCTGTCTTGTACGTGGTCGACCACTTGCAACAGCATGGTGTTATGCTGTGTCCTGCATGCGGCTGCCTGTAAACTCTTGTCTTGACTGCTTTGCTGCACCACTCTGGCACGCTGCAGGCTGACGGCGCATGCAGTGCGCGGCACACTGGGCTCTCTAGCGCGGCTGCGGTCAATATGATGGGTGCGCCAGCGCGCGCGCGCAGGTGGCCGGCATCATGCTGGGCATGCTGTCGCTTGGCGCGGTCGCAGACCGCGTCGGCCGCCGCGCGGGCTCGCTCGCGACCGCCGCGTTCATGCTGACCGGCGGCGTGCTGCTCACCTGCTCGGCCGGGCCCTCACCCGCTGCCTGGGCGCTCATGTTCAGCCTGGCGCAGGTGCTGGCTCACTCCGGGCGGCCCCCGCCACTCTGCAGGCCCAGCTTGGCGCCCGTTGGTGCGGGCTGTCCACTTGGGGCAGCCAGCCATGCTTGCAGGCGCTTCAGATTCAACCCGGCCGATGCCACATTTGCACGTACCTGGCTGGGCGGCCAGCTGCACAGGCGTGTGCGGTCGGCGCGCACGTGCGGCTGAGCTCGGGGCTCCGCAGCCCAGCAAGGTGGGGGTGGCCCAGTGCCACGCAGCAGCCCGCGCTGACTCTGCCGGGTTGCCGCGGCCGCCCGGCAGTTCGTCTACGGCTACGGCGTCGGCGGGGAGTACCCGCTGGCGGCTGCCTCGGCCGCCGAGCGCGCCGAGGCGGACGAGGGCGCGCGCGCGCGGCGCGGCCAGCTGGTCGTCTGCACCTTTGCCATGCAGGCGCGCGCGCACCGGCCCCGCCCTGCGCCCGCGCCCGCGCCATGCCCAGCCCCGCGCGCCCGCCGCCGGGCGCCAGCCCCTGACCGGCGCCGTGATGGCCGGCCTGGCTTGGTGTGCTGTCGGCCGGCCTGGTGACGGCCGGTCTGGTGTGGTGGCCGGTCTGGCGCGAGGCGTGCTGGCGCCTCTCTGCGCGGCAGGGCTGGGGAAACCTGGTGAACACGGCCGTCATCTGCATCCTGCTGGCGGGCTTCGGCCAGACGACCCGGGAGTACAACCGCGGCGCGCTGGCGGCCGTGTGGCGCCTGTCGTTCGCCGCGGGCCTGGCGCCGCTGGCCGGCATGGCCGCGTACCGCCTGCTGTGCGCGCGCGAGTCCGCGCTGTGGGAGCGGCGTGGCGAGCGGCAAGAGGCGCGCCGCCGCAGCGGGCCTGCTGTTCGCATGCGGCCGAGGCTGGCTACAGCGCACGGCGCACATGTGCCCGTTGCGGGACCTTCGAGCGGACGGCGCAGACGTAGAAGGTCTCGCAACAGGCACATAGCAGAGGCGTGCCGCCGCGCAGGCGGCGTGGCGCGAGCGCGGGCTGCTGGTGCGGCACTACTGGCACCGCCTGCTCGGCACCGCCGGCGCCTGGTTCCTCTGGTGCGCTGGAGACGGGCGCAGGGGCGCACCGCCGGCCTGATGCCGTGCAGTGGCTACAGCTACATGCAAAGCCCTTGGGGCGCGGAGAGCAGTCAGGCAGTGCTGCACATCACACTGCCCACAGCAAACACGGCAGTACTTGTATGCCCATGCGCTGTGGTTGTTGATATAAGTGGCTTCCACGCCATTGGGCAATAGAACATGAAGCTGCTGGTGCAGGACGCGGCCGGTCTTCATCCCGGGCGACGAGGTTGTGACACGGTTTAGAATGTTCAGATGCTAGCACGCAAGCCCCGGAGCAGCGCGCTGCACGGGAGCACCTCCGCAGCGGAGCAGGCGCCTCCGCTGACCCGCAGCGCGCGCGCCGGCGCAGGGACGTGTCCTTCTACGGGAACAAGCTGTTCCAGTCCGCGTTCATCGCCGTCATCGC